>Ga0214165_1000606_pt1 | contig 23765 bp, 21 predicted proteins | sample TroBogypolimnion_34_FD_153004 | JGI IMG/M metagenome (GOLD analysis project Ga0214165, IMG submission 153004) | Freshwater microbial communities from Trout Bog Lake, WI - Practice 03JUN2009 hypolimnion v3 | ecosystem: Environmental > Aquatic > Freshwater > Lake > Hypolimnion/Profundal zone ... | reverse complement strand
TGGCAAGCCACGGTGATCAGCGGCTTGCCCAGACGCCACGCCATGTGCTCCACAAAGCGCGTCTTGCCGCAACCCGTGGGGCCCTTGAGCAGCACTGGCAGACGCAAGGCGTGGGCGGCCTCAAACGCTGCCAACTCGTTAGCCTGCGGGGCGTAATAGGGCTCCCTGTCCAGTCGCCACGTTTGCAGCGGATCGGCGGACATCACCGGTGCTGCACGCTATCGGGGTTGGGGATGCCGTCAATCGGGCATTCCTCGGTTCCCACCATGGGCCGGGTGAATGCCTCCACGGCCTTGCGCGTGCCCTCGGGATCGTTGACCCAGTTCGAATAGAACTCGTAGGGACAATCAGCGACACCCTTGTCACCTTCGCGCGAGTTGATCATGCCGGTATAGCCGCGGTGCAGCAGCTTGAACAGGTGGTTCTCGCTTTGGCCGTTTTTGCGGAAGTCGCGGATCAGGCTGGTGCTGAGGGCCGCGTACTGCACACCATAGTCTTCTTCTCCGCATTCGCCCAGGGTGCGCCCGTCAAAGCCGATGATGGCGCTGTGCCCGAAGTAGCTATACACCCCATCCCAGCCCGATGCGTTGGCCACCGCTACATACGTGTTGTTGGCCCAGGCCATTGCCTTGGCCATCAGCACCTGTTGATCCTTGGCCGGGTACATATAGCCTTGGCAGCGCACGATCAGCTCGGCTCCCTTCATGGCGCAGTCGCGCCAGATCTCGGGGTAGTTGCCGTCGTCGCAGATGATCAGGCTGATCTTCATTCCCTTGGGGCCGTCCGACACATAGGTGCAGTTGCCCGGGTACCAACCCTCGATGGGTACCCAGGGCATGATCTTGCGGTACTTCTGCACGATCTCGCCCTGGTCGTTCATCAGGATCAGCGTGTTGTAGGGCGCCTTGTTCGGGTGCTCCTCATGCTGCTCGCCGGTGAGCGAGAACACACCCCAAACCTTGGCCTTGCGGCAGGCCTCGGCAAAGATATCGGTCTCGGCGCCGGGCACCGTGGCCGCTGTGGCGTACATCTCCTGCGCGTCGTACATGATGCCGTGCGTGCTGTACTCGGGGAAGATGACCAGGTCCATGCCCGGCAGGCCGGACTTCATGCCGACCACCATGTCGGCGATCTTGCGTGCGTTGTCCAGCACCTCCGCCTTGGTGTGCAGGCGCGGCATCTTGTAATTGACAACGGCCACACCGACCGTGTCCTTGCTGCTTGAAATATCACCATGGTGCATGTCAGATTTCTCCGGATTTTTAGTGGCTGATCATCCAGGGCCGCTTGCCTGGAAAGGTCTTGGCTCCATTGGCCGCGGTCACGGTGGCGCCGCGTTTGCTGGCGCCGCCGCTGCTGCAGCAGCCGCAGCCGGCCGGATGGCGCAGGCGGCTATAACTTTCGCCGGTGTCGCGCGACGAGCGCGGCGCATGTTGCGAGCGCTCGTTGGCAGCATAGGCATGGCGCTGTTCGGACGTGGTGCAGGCCAGCCGGGCGGCACTGACAAACACCCGTGGCGCTTCGGTGCCGCATGCGGGGCAGGCACAGGGGTCGTTGCGAGTGGCCAGGCTGCGCAGGGCGTCGAAGCCCCCGCAGGCCGGGCACGCATAGTCGTAGGTTGGCATCTGCGTGCTCCTGCTTATTTGACGTCTGGAGAAATCGGCATCTGGATGCTGCCGTCGAGCATCACAATGGGACCATTCGCATTCGGGTTGATGTCGAACTCGAAAATCTCGGTCGGCAGCCACAGGGTGGCGCAGGCATTGGGCACGTCGACCACGCCGCTGATGTGGCCCTGCACCGGCGCCGTACCCAGAATGGAGTAGGCCTGGGCACCGCTGTAGCCGAACTTCTTGAGGTACTCAATGGCATTCAGACAGGCCTGGCGGTAGGCGACGTTGACGTCCAGGTAATGCTGCTTGCCCTGTTCGTCTACCGAGATGCCTTCAAAGATCAGATAGTCCTTGTAGTTGGGTGTCATGGGGCTAGGCTTGAACACCGGGTTCTTGATGCCGTACTTGGCCATGCCGCCCTTGATGAGGTTGACGCGCATATGCACCCAGCCAGCCATTTCGATGGCGCCGCAGAAGGTGATTTCGCCATCGCCCTGGCTGAAGTGCAGATCGCCCACGGACAGGCCCGCGCCGTCCACGTAGACCGGGAAATACACCTTGGAGCCGCGTGACAAATCCTTGATGTCGCAATTGCCGCCGTGCTCGCGCGGTGGCACGGTGCGTGCGCCTTCTGCAGCCGCCTTGGCCTTGGCCTCGCCACTGAGCTTGCCCATGTGGGCGGTGGCGGCAAACGGCATATTGGCCAGGCCCGGCACCCGGCTGGGGTCGGTGTCAAGCAGCTCCTGCTCGCGCGTGTTCCAGGCGTCGAGCATGGCCTTGTCGGGCAGGCAGCCAATCAGGCCGGGGTGGATCAGGCCCGCGTATTCGACGCCGGGAATGTGGCGGCTCTTGGTGAACATGCCGTTGAAGTCCCAGATGGACTTCTGCGCCAGCGGGAAATGGTCGGTCAAAAATCCGCCACCGTTTTGCTTGCTGAAGAAGCCGTTAAAGCCCCAGGGGCTCTCGTCCTTGGCACCAATGTCGAGCAGGTCCACCACCAGCAGGTCGCCGGCCTCGGCACCGTGCACGCCCACCGGGCCCGATAGGAAGTGGACGATCGACAAATCGATATCGCGCACGTCGTCGGCGCTGTCGTTGTTCTTGATGAAGCCGCCGGTCCAGTCGTAGGTTTCCAGGATGAAGTCTTCGCCAGGCTTGACCCAGCAGGCCATGGGCACATCGGGGTGCCAGCGGTTGTGGACTTGCTCGTTCTCGTAAGCGGATTGCTTGAGATCGACTTTGATAAGGGTTTCAGCCATGCGTTGCTCCTGTTGAAGTGAAGGGGACGAATCGGAAAAAATCAGACAGACAAATACGACTTGATGCGCTGCTGGTCGGTGTCGGCGCGCGCCGTCTCGTGCACCAGACGGCCGCCCTCGATGACAAACAGGCGGTCGGCCACATCCATGGCAAAGGACAGCACCTGTTCCGACACGATGATGGTGATGTCGCGCATCTTGCGGATCTCGTTGAGGGCCTTGGCAATGTCCTTGATGATGGAAGGCTGTATGCCCTCGGTGGGCTCATCGAGCAGCAAGACCTTGGGGTCTGTCACCAGCGCGCGGGCGATGGCCAGCTGCTGCTGCTGCCCGCCCGACAGGTTGCCGCCCTTGCGGCCGCGCATGTCCCACAGCACCGGAAACAGCGCGTAAATTTCATCGGGTATGCGCTTGTGCTTGGCGTTCTCCAGCCCGGTCTGGATGTTCTCCTCCACCGTCAGCGTGGGGAAGATCATCCGGCCCTGGGGCACATAGGCAATGCCCTTGGCCACGCGTCGAAAACTCTCGTCGGCAGACACATCCTGCCCGGCCACCGACACCTGGCCGCTCTTGAGCGGCAGGATGCCCATCAGGCTCTTGAACAAGGTGGTCTTGCCCATGCCATTGCGCCCCATGATGGCCACCGTTTCATTGGCCCGCCCTTCAAAGCTGATGCCGTGCAATGCCTCGCTCTGGCCATAGGCAACAAACAGATCCCTGACTTCCAACATAGCGTTCTCCTGGTTTACCAACAATGCGCGCTCAATGGCCGAGATAGACGTCGATCACCCGGGGGTCGGCCTGTACCTTGTCCATGGGCCCTTCGGCCAGAATCTTTCCCTGGTGCATGACCGTGACCTTGTGGGCGATGCGCTTGACGAACTCCATGTCGTGCTCTATCACGATCACCGCGCGGTTCTTGCAGATGCGTTGCAGCAGCTCGGCGGTGAGCTCGCGTTCACGAGCGCTCATGCCGGCAATGGGTTCGTCCAACAGCAGCAGCTCGGGCTCCTGCATCAGCAACATGCCAATTTCCAGCCACTGCTTTTGCCCGTGTGACAGCAGACCGGCTTCCGTGTCCAGCTTGTCGCCCAGACCAATGTCCTCGGCCACTACCTGCACGCGTGCCTTCACTTCATCGGTACATTGGAATGCCAGAGCGCCAAACACCGAGCGCCCTGCGGGGTAGGACACTTCCATGTTCTGGAAAACAGTCAGGTTTTCGTAGATCGAAGGGGTCTGGAACTTACGTCCAATGCCTAAGCGCACCCGTCGGTGCTCGGCCATCTTGCTCAGTTCCTGGTTCTTGAATTTGATGCTGCCACCGGTGGCGCGGGTCTTGCCGCAGATCAGGTCCAGCAGCGTGGTCTTGCCCGCGCCGTTGGGGCCGATGATGACGCGCAGCTCATTGCGGTCTATGTACAGCGTCAACGCGTCAATCGCCTTGAAGCCATCAAAAGAGACCGTCAGGTCTTCCACCGCCAGTGCAAAGTCTGTGTTGCTCATGCTAATCTCCTGTGAACTCAGACGCTCTGGGCGCTGGCGCCCTCGGGCAGGGTGGCGACGCTTGCCACCGGTGCTGCCGCTGCGCGCAGTTCTTCGGGCGACTTGACGGCGGCATCGCGCAGCGCCTGGCGACGCTCCTTCCACCAGGGCTTGAGCCGCTCTTCCCAGACTCCTGCCAGTCCCATGGGGAAGGCCATGGTCACGCCAATAAAAAGTGCCGCCATCAGGAACAGCCACATGTCCGGGAAGCTTTCCGAGAAATAGGTCTTGCCCGCATTCACCAGCAGGGTGCCGTAGACGGCGCCCACCAGACTCATGCGCCCGCCCACGGCGGCATAGATGACCATCTCGATGGAGGGCACGATGCCGACAAAGCTGGGCGACATAAAGCCGACCTGCAGGGTGAACAGCGCACCGCCCATTCCCGACAGGGCGGCCGCCAGACAGAAGGTGAAGATCTTGAAATCCGCCACGTCATAGCCGGAAAAACGCACCCGATCTTCCTTGTCGCGCATGGCCAGCAACAGCGTTCCGAGCTTGCTGGTTTGCACCCAGCGGCACAGCACCATGGACGCCAGCAGCAGCGCCACGCACAGGTAGTAAAGGATGTACTTGGCGCTGTCGGTGCGCGTGTCCCAACCCAGCACGGTCTTCAGGTCGGTCATGCCGTTGACGCCGCCGGTGTAGCCCTGCTGGCCGATGATCAACACCGTCACAATCAGCGCAACCGCCTGGGTGATGATGGCGAAGTAAACACCGCCCACGCGCCGTTTGAACATGGCGTAGCTGATGACGAAGGCCAGCAGGGTCGGCACCGCAATCACGGCAGCGATGGAAAACGGCAGGCTCTTGAACGGCACCCACAGCGCGGGCAGGGCCGTGATCTGGTTCCAGTCCATGAAGTCCGGAATGCCGGGCGTGGACTGGATCGCAGTCGCGACAGGGTCGGACGCTTCCAGTTTGAGGAACATGGCCATGGCGTAACCGCCCAAACCAAAGAACACGCCCTGCCCCAGGCTGAGCACGCCGCCATAACCCCATACCATCACCAGTCCGATGGCAACAAAGGCATAGGTCAGGTACTTGCCGACCAGGTTGAGTCTGAAGATGTCCAGGCTCAGTGGCAGTACCACGGCCAGGAGCACGGCGAGCAGCACCATGCTGGCGAGCTGGTAGCGCTGAATCCAGGCTTTGAGTGCATTCATGGGGTAGGTCTCCTTGGAAGGTCGTAAAAATTAGCGGCGGATTTTGCTGGCGAAAAGGCCTTGGGGCCGCATCATCAGGATCAGGACAATCAGTGACAGCGTGATCACCTTGGCCATCGATCCGGTCAGGAAAAATTCGGCAATCGATTGGGTCTGGGCAATGCCAAAGGCAGACACCACGGTGCCCAACAGGCTGGCAGCTCCACCAAAGGTCACCACCAGAAAGGCATCGACGATGTAGAGCGAACCCGAGGTGGGGCCGGTGGAGCCTATGGTGGTAAACGCGGCTCCGGCCACACCGGCAATGCCACAGCCAATGGCGAAGGTCAGCCTATCGGTCTTCTTGGTGTCTATGCCGATGGCATTGGCCATCATGCGGTTGCTCACCGTGGCACGCACGCGCAGGCCCCAGCGGCTTTTGTGCAGCGCCAGCAGCACGCCACAGGAGACAAAGGTCGTCAGCCCCAAAACAAACATGCCGTTGATGGGGATGTCCAGACCTTCGGTCGGCGCCCAGGAGCCCAGCAGCCAGTCGGGCAAGGTCGGGCTGACCTCCTTGGGGCCGATGAAGGTGCGAAATATTTGTTGCAAGGCCAGGCTGATGCCCCAGGTTGCTAGCAGGGTGTCCAGCGGGCGTTTGTAGAGGTGGCGAATCAGCGCCCACTCCACCAACCAACCCACCAGAAAGGTAAAGATAAAGGCCGCAATGATTGCGAACGGAAAGTAATAGGCCACCAGGTGCGGCGCGTAGGTCGATGCCAGCGTGGAGCCAAAATAAATGGTGTAAGCACCGATGGTCATGAACTCGCCATGCGCCATGTTGATGACGCCCATCTGGCCAAAAATAATGGCCAGCCCCAGGCCCATCAGCAGCAGCACGGCAAACAGGCTCAGGCCGGCAAAACCCTGCATCAATCCGATATTGAGCATTTCAGAAAAAGTCATGTGGCTGGCTCCGGGAAAAAATGGGGCAAATACAACCGGTCTGGCGCGCGCGATGCACCAGACCGGCAAGACGGCTAGCTAGGCTTATTGGTAGCCCTTGGGGAACGGATTGGGTTTGATCAGCTCGGGCGACTCAGACACCACCTTGAAGGTGGCATCCGGCATGCCCATGGCGATGCGCGACTTGCTCCACAGGTGGTGGTTGGTATCGAGCTTCACATAGCCTTCGGGCGCGGTCTTGAGTTCAATCGTCCCGGTCTCGGATGCAGCGACAACCTTGTTCACGTCAAAGCTCTTGGCCTTCTCCACGGCCGCCTTCCACAGCCAGGGGCCGAGGTAGCCGGCCTGGGTCACGTCACCAATGACTGCATCCTTGCCATACTTGGCCTTGAAGGCCGCGACGAACTTTTTGTTGTTGTCGTTGTCCAGCGACTGGAAGTACTTCATCGACGAATAAAAGCCCTGGAAGTTTTCACCACCCACGCCGGTCATTTCGTCCTCGGTCACCGCCAGCGTCAACAGCAACTGCTTGTCGCCGGTGATGCCGGCGGCCTTGAGCGCCTTGTAGAAGGCCACGTTGGAGCCACCCACAACGGCGACAAAAATGCAATCCGGCTTTTGCACCTTGATCTTGTTCATCAGCGAGCCGAAGTTGGTGCTGCCCAGCGGGTAATACTCTTCACCCACAATCTTGCCCTTCTGGAAATTCTCGACGTGCTTGCGCGCAATCTTCATCGAGGTGCGGGGCCAGATGTAGTCGGAGCCGATCAGGAAGAAGGTCTTGGCCTTCTTCTCTTTTTGCGCCCAGTCCAGGCTGTACAGAATCTGTTGCGTCGCTTCCTGTCCGGTGTAGATCACGTTCTTGGACTGCTCCAGACCTTCATAGAAAGTGGGGTAGTAGAGCAGGCCATTTTCCTTTTCGAAGATAGGCAGCACGGCCTTGCGCGACGCCGAGGTCCAGCAGCCGAACACTGCGGCGCAGTGGTCGTTGATCAGCAGCTTCTTGGACTTTTCAGCAAAGGTGGGCCAGTCGGAGGCGCCGTCTTCCTTGATCACCTTGATCTTGCGACCCAGGATGCCGCCCATGGCATTGATCTGGTCAATCGCCAGTTGCTCGGCCTGGATGGCGCCGGTTTCCGAGATGGCCATGGTGCCGGTTGCGGAATGCAATTGGCCGACTGTGACTTCGGTATCGGTGATGGCCAAATTGGTGGTATTGACCTGGGCTGTCGTCTGGGCCGATGCAACACCGGGCAGGCCGACTGCAGCTACGGATGCGACGCCGAGTGCCTGCAGCATGCGACGTCGACCGACGTCCGCGGTAGAGAGGTTGGTGGCCTTGTCATCGGAATGGTGCTTCATGTAACGCTCCTTGCAGCATGGGTTAAAAACGAACGGCGGGAATCGCCGCGCTGGTGCAAAGATTAGGTTCAAGCCCGCTTCCCTGCCATACGTCAATTAACGTAGGGGTGGCTGCAGCGCGAGGCAAATGGGCGTGTGAACGATTCTTGCTTGCTTCAGTTACATGCCCGCGCCCTCCTCCTCCCATCGCCTTGCGCCCCAGCCGATTTACCAGTTTCGCCGCGAATACAACTCCTGGGTCGCCGACGAAAGCATGGAGGACTACGCACTGCGTTACACACCCAAAAGCTTTAGACGTTGGAGCGAATTCAGGGTGGCCAACACGGCGTTTGGCTCGCTGGCCTTCCTGGCGCTGGAAGCGATTGGGGGCGCCATCGCCATGAACTATGGTTTTTCCAACGCCATGTGGGCCATCCTGTGCGTCGGTCTGATTATTTTTTTGACCGGCCTGCCCATCGCCTACTATGCCGCGCGTTATGGGCTGGACATGGACCTGCTGACGCGTGGTGCGGGCTTTGGCTACCTGGGCTCGACCATCACCTCGCTGATCTACGCGGTCTTCACCTTCATCTTTTTTGCGCTGGAAGCGGCCATCATGGCGCTGGCCCTGCAAATGGTGCTGCCCTGGCCCTTGGAGTGGTGCTATGTGCTGTCGTCGCTGGTGATCCTGCCGCTGGCCATGCGCGGCATCACCCTGATCTCGCGACTGCAAGCCTGGACGCAACCGCTGTGGCTATTTCTGCTGCTGCTGCCCTTTGTCTGGATTGCGCTGGAAAAGCCGCAGATGTACCGCGACTTCGCGGGGCTGACGGGTCTGCGCAGTGGCAGCAGCAGCTTTGAGCCCTTGATGTTTGGCGCTGCTGCCACCGTGATCTTCTCTCTAGTGGTGCAAATTGGCGAGCAGGTGGACTTCCTGCGCTTCCTGCCCGAAAAGACGCAGGCCAACCGGCTGCGCTGGTGGGGCGCGGTGCTGACGGCCGGGCCCGGCTGGATCGTGATGGGCATGCTCAAGATGGCCGGAGGCGCATTTCTGGCCTTTGCCGCCCTGCAGTTTGAAGTGCCCTCCAACCGCGCCACCGAACCGACCCAGATGTTCCTGGCGGGCTTCACACAGGCCATCGGCCATCCTGGAATTGCGGTCATCGTGACCGTCGTCTTTGTCGTGGTGTCGCAGATCAAGATCAACCTGACCAATGCCTACGCGGGCTCCCTGGCCTGGTCGAACTTTTTTTCGCGCGTGACCCGCAGCCATCCCGGTCGCGTGGTCTGGCTGGTATTCAATGTCGTGATTGCCACCTTGCTCATGACCCTGGGCGTTTTTGGTGCCTTGGAGAAAGTGCTTGCGGTCTACAGCAATGTGGCGATTGCCTGGGTCGGCGCTCTGGTGGCGGACCTGGTCATCAACAAACCGCTGGGCTTAAGCCCGCCCGGCATCGAATTTCGCCGCGCCCACCTCTACGACTTCAACCCTGTCGGCCTGGGCTCCATGGTGATTGCCACCACAGTCGCCTGCTGCGCCTATGCGGGTCTGTTCGGCGCCTGGGCGGCAGCATTCTCGCCCTTCATCGCACTGGCGCTGTCCATGGCGCTATCCCCCCTGCTGGCCTGGGCAACGGGCGGACGTTATTACCTGGCACGCACGCCGGACACGCAGTGGCAGCCCGGAGAAATTGTGCGCTGTGCGGTCTGTGAAAATCAGTTTGAGTCGGAAGACATGGCCCAATGCCCGGCCTACTGCGCGCCCATCTGTTCCCTGTGCTGCTCGCTGGAATCGCGCTGCCATGACCGTTGCAAAAAAGATGCCCGTGCCGGCGACCAACTGCGCGCAGTCGCGGCCTGGCTGCTGCCAAAACAGTGGCTGCTGAAAGTCAATTTCCGCTTTGGACAGTATCTGTTCGTTATGCTGTCGCTCTGCGCCGTGATGGCTTTTTTGCTGGGAGTGGTCTATGTGCAAGAGAGCCTGAACACCGCCGCACCGCTGTTGCGCATGCCCTTTCTCAAGGTATTTTCCTTGCTGGCCCTGTTGGCTGCCGTGTGCGCCTGGTGGGTCGTACTCAGCACCGACAGCCGGCGCATGGCACAGGACGAATCCGAAAACCAGACCCAGCGCCTGCTCGAAGAAATCGATGCCCACCGCCGCACCGACACTGCGCTGCAATCTGCCAAGGACCAGGCCGACTCGGCCAGCCAAGCCAAGACGCGCTACGTGGCCGGCATGACACACGAGTTGCGCTCCCCCCTCAACAGCATTCTGGGTTACACGCAGATCCTGCTCAAGAATGCCCAGATCGATGGTGGAATGCGAGAAACCCTGTCCACCATGCAGCACAGCGGCCATCACATGCGAGCCCTAATCGACGGGTCGCTGGAACTGGCGCGCATTGAGGCCGGACGTTTGCGCCTGGACCCGGTACCGCTACCGTTGGCAGAACTGCTGGAAGATGTGGAGGGCATGTTGCGGCCCCAGGCCGAGAGCAAGGGCCTGCATTTCTCCCTGCAGATAGTGGGCGTGGCCCCGACTTATGTGCGCGCCGATGCGAAGCGGCTGCGGCAAATTCTCATCAATCTGCTGTCCAACGCGGTGCGCTTCACCGAACAGGGCGCGATTGTGCTGCGACTGGATTTTCGCCAACACGTCACGCGCATCGATGTCATTGACACCGGCATCGGAATTGCCCCGCAAGACCAGGAACGCATCTTCCTGCCGTTTGAGCGCGGCAGCGCAGGGCGGCGTGCCAGCGAATCCGGTACCGGGCTAGGCCTGACGATTACCAACCTGCTGACCCAACTCATGGGCGGGGAACTGAGCGTTTCCAGCATCCCGGGCCAGGGCAGCACCTTCTCGGTGCGGCTGTATCTGCCGGGCATCGCGTCGGACCTGGTCAGCACACCCAGGCGTGCCCTGGCTCTGCGTTCAGTCATAGGCTATCTGGACCCGAAGCGAACCCTGCTGGTGGTCGATGATCAGCCGCTGCAGCGTCAGCTTCTGGCGGGCCTGCTGGTGCCGCTGGGCTTTACGCTCAACGAGGCCGCCAGTGGGCGCGAATGCCTGGAAATCGTGCAACGCAATCCGCCCGACCTGGTGCTGCTGGACATCACCATGGACGACCTGGACGGCTGGGAAACCGCGGCGCTTTTGCGTCAACTCATACCAGCCGAAAAATTGCCGATTGTTTTTGTTTCTGCCAACTTGTTTGACCACCAGCCGGAACGCCTGCTGGCCATGCAATGCCAGGGCTTTGTGGGCAAGCCGATTATCGAATCGGAGTTGCTCGACGCGCTGGAACAGGCGCTTCAAATTGAATGGGTAAGGGACAACACGCCGCGCTCCCTGGTGGCCGCCAGGCTGGAGCAAAACCCCGGCGCAGCGACGCGTCCGAACCCAGCGGATTTGCCCGACATGCTGCGCGAGGAGCTGGGCCGACTGGCCAGACAGGGTCACGCCACGGCGCTGCGGGATGCGTTGCGCAAGGCCCTCGCCTCCCATCCGGAGCACACCATCACGCTGCACTTTTTGCAAGGACTGGCCGAAGGCTTCGACTTCCAGTCCCTCAGCATTCAACTTCGCGAACCCGACCATGACCGACCTCTCTAGACCCGAATCCCCGGCAGCACGCCATTGCATTCTGGTGGTGGACGATGCGCTCGACACGCTGCGCATGCTGTGCGACGCACTGAGTGCCGAAGGCTATGCCGTACTGGCCGCCAGAGACGCACAGGAAGCCCTGGAACGGCTGGAAATAGTGATTCCTGATGGCATCCTGCTGGACGCTGTAATGCCCGGCATGGACGGTTTCGCGCTGTGTCGAAGGCTCAAGGAGACGCCCCATTGGGCCCACATCCCGGTGGTGTTCATGACCGGGCTTTCGGAAACCGAGCAAATCCTCGAAGGCTTCACCAGCGGCGGAGTGGACTATGTGGTCAAGCCGCTGCGCCTGCCCGAGGTGTTGGTGCGCCTGGCAACCCATGTGCGCAACGCGCAGGCAACCCGCATGGCACGCGAGGCGGTGGACGTGGCCGGCCTGGGCACGGTGCTGCTGGACAGCCGTGGGCGTCTGGCTTGGCGTTCGCCACAGGCCACGCGCTGGCTGGAGGCCGCCTTCGGGCAGCAGGAACCGCAGGCCGCGCTGGCCTGGCTGCATACCGCCCAGGAACAAACGCAGATCAGCGTACCCTTAGCGGACCAGGGCACCCTGATCGCAAGGCATATGGGACAGAGCGGCATTTCCGAATCGATGTGGGTGTTGCATCTGGCCCCGGCCAAAGCCGGCAGTCCGGTGCGTCAGCCCGATATTCCCTTGACGCCGCGTGAAACCGAAGTCCTGTCATGGCTGGCCAAGGGAAAGACCAACCGCGACATTGCAGATATCTTGGGCATGAGCCACCGCACCGTCAACAAGCATCTGGAACATATATTCGAAAAACTGGGCGTAGAGACAAGGTCCGCTGCAACCGCGATCGCGGGGCAGCTGCTCAACGAATAGTGAACGCTAGGCTGCAAGCACTGCAACCTGCTCCAGCTCTCGCAGTGCCTCAGCCGACAGCGTCAGCTCCGCTGCTGCCAGATTCTCACCCAGATGGGCCAGCGATGAGGTGCCGGGGATCAACAAAATGTTGGAGGACCGCTGGCGCAGCCAGGCCAGGGCCACCTGCATGGGCGTCGCTCCTACACCTTGCGCCACCTCGGTCAAGGTGGAAGACTGCAAGGGCGTGAAACCGCCCAGCGGGAAGAACGGGACATAGGCAATGCCCTGACGTGCCAAATCGTCCAGCAGCAGATCGTCCTGGCGATGGGCCAGGTTGTAGAGGTTTTGCACGCACACGATGTCGGTAATGGTTTGCGCCTCAGCAATTTGAGTGGCCGTGACGTTGCTCAGTCCGATGTGGCGTATCAGGCCGCGCTGCTTGAGCTCGGCCAGCGCAGTCACCTGCTCGGCAATGCTGCCCTCTTCGGTGCCATGACCGCTTCCAACCACCCGGTAATTGACGATGTCGAGCGCGTCCAGGCCCAGATTGCGCAGATTGTCATGCACGCCGACGCTCAGTTCTTCGGGCGTATTCGCCCTTTGCCACGACTTGTCGGCGGGCCTGCGTGCGCCCAGCTTGGTGACGATCACCAGTCCATCGCGGTAGGGATGCAGGGCCCGGCGAATCAGCTGGTTGGTGAGATGGGGGCCGTAAAAATCGGAGGTGTCGATGTGGTTGACGCCAGCGTCAAGCACCTCGCGCAGCACGGCCTCGGCGGCCTGCGGGTCGGCCGGCGGGCCCCAGACTCCGGGACCGGCCAACTGCATGGCACCGTAGCCCATTCTTTGCACCGTCATGTCAGTGCCCGGAAATGTAAATGAGCCGCCGAGAAGAGATGTACGCATGGGAAGTCCTGTGGATTATCAAAGGGCCAGAGTGTACGGATGCCAGCGGCAGGGCACCTGCGGGTTCAGCATGTCCTTGCGCTACCTTGGGACTTGCAGCCACGGCCCACTATCGACCCTGGCGCTGCGGTATCAAAGCCCCAGGAATCCGGACAGCGCAGGATCAGCCGCCACCGCCTCGGCATCGCCGTCCAGCACCACCTGGCCCTTTTGCAGCACGATGGCCTGGTCGGCATGGGCCAGCACCTTGCGGTAGTCGCGGTCCACGATCAAGGTGGCGATGCCGCTTTTGCGAATCTCGCCGATCACGCGCCAGATCTCCAGCACGATCAACGGCGCCAGGCCCTCGGTGGCTTCGTCCAGAATGATCAGCTCGGGGTGGGTCATCAACGCGCGGCCGATCGACAGCATTTGCTGTTCGCCGCCGCTGAGTTGCGCGCCTAAATTGCTCAAGCGTTCGCTCAGGCGCGGAAAGGTTTCCAGCACGCGCTCATAGCTCCAGTCCTTGCGGCCATCGCGCCCGGGCCGTGCGGCCATCACCAGGTTTTCACGCACGGTGAGGTTGGGAAAGACGCCGCGCCCTTCGGGCACATAGGCCACGCCCAGGCGTGCCACCTCAAAGGGCTTGGCGCGCGACATGTCCTGGCCGAACAGGCTGATATGGCCGTCGCGCTGCGGCACATGGCCCAGGAGCGTGCGGATCAGCGTGCTCTTGCCCATGCCATTGCGGCCCAAGAGGCCCATGGTCTCGCCGCGGTGGATTTTGATGTCGACGCCATGCAGCACATGGCTGGAGCCATACCAGGCGTGAATGCCCTGGGCGTCCAGAATCGACTCAGAAGCGCTCATGCGTGGTCTCCAAGATAGGCCATTTGGACCAGCGGGTTGCTGCGTATGGCTTCGGGAGAGTCGCAGGCAATCACGCTGCCGTTGACCATCACCGTCACGCGGTCGGCAATGCGAAAGACGGCGTCCATGTCGTGCTCTACCAGCAGAATCGCATGCTCGTTTTTCAGCTCGGCCAGCATCGCCAGCATGCGCTCGGTTTCCTCGGCGCCCATACCGGCCAAAGGCTCGTCCAGCAGCAAGACCTGCGGCCGGGTGGCCAGGCACATGGCGATTTCCAGCTGGCGCTTTTGACCGTGCGACAGCAGGCCGGCCGACAACTCGCGCAAATCGGTCAGGCCGCTGCGCGCCACCACGCTCTCGGCAATGCCGCAGCTCAGCTCGCAGTTCTGCGCGCTTTGCCACCAAGCCCAAGGCTTTTGATGGGTCGCTTGTGCCGCCAGGCGGCAGTTCTCAAACACGCTAAAGCTCGGGTAGATGGTGTTGCGCTGGTAGCTGCGGCCCAGACCGGCGCGGGCGCGCTTAGGTTGCTGCCAAGCCGTCACATCCCGACCCAGCAGCTCCACTGTACCTTCGCTGGGTGGGAACTCGCCGGACAGGATATTGATCAACGTGGACTTGCCCGCGCCGTTGGTGCCGATAACGGCATGGACGCTACCGCGCGTCAGCTCCACATTGACCTGATTGAGGGCTACCAGACCGCCCCAGCGGCGTGTGATGTTCTGGCCGCACAGCAGCACTTCGCCGGTACTCATAGTCCAGTCCCACCGGGCTGCTTGGCACCCAGCAGCCTTGAGCGAATTTGTTCCGGCAGGCCGACCAGGCCGCGCGGCAACAGCACCACGCTGGCAATGATGGACAGGCCCAGACCCAGATGCCAGTGCTTGGCAAAGGACCCAAAAATCGCCTCGGATTTGAACAGCTCCTGCAACAGCGCAAAGGCAAAGGCGCCAATCAGCGCGCCGCGCAAATGGCCCAGTCCGCCCAGAATGATCATGATCAGCACTGCGCCCGACAAATGCCAGCTCATCATCTCGGGATTGACAAAACCGTCCTTCACCGCAAACAAAAAACCGGCCAGACCGGCAATGCCGCCGGACAAGGTAAACGCGGCCAACTTGTAGGGGTAGGTGGAAAAACCGGTGGCGCGCATGCGCTGCTCGTTGACGCGAATGCCGGCCAGCGCACGGCCGAAGCGCGAGCCGTTCAGCACCGCTAGGAAACCAAACACCAACAGCAGGCAGGCCAGCGTAAAGCCGTACAAGCTGTTGCCCTTGTCCAGATCGATCCAGCTGCCGAGCACCGGTTTGAGCGTCAGGTAAATGCCGTCGGTGCCGCCACCCAGCGGCGTGTCGTGCACCACGTAATAGGCCATCTGGGCAAAGGCCAGCGTCACCATGATGAAGTACACGCCCTTGGTGCGCAGCGACAGCGCGCCCACCAGAAGCGCATAGCCGGCAGCCGCCGCCACACAGGTCGGCAGCAGCCAGGCGATGGAAGAGGCGTCGGTATCGCTTGAGAGCAGCACCGCCGCATAGGCGCCAATGCCAAAGAAGGCCGCCTGGCCAAAGCAGATCAGGCCAGTGGCGCCCACCAGCAACTCCAGGCTGAGCGCAAAGATGGCAAAGACCATGATCTTGGTGACAAAGTCGACGCCATAGCTGCCAGAGACCAGCGGAAACAGGGCCAGCAGTGCAAAGCAAAGCGCAACAAAAATTGAACGGGAATGCGTCATGGTCATGCCGCCTTGAACAGGCCGTCAGGCTTCCATAAAAGAATCAAGGCCATCATCACGTAAACCAGTACGCCCGCCGCTTGCGGCAGCAGCACCTTGCCAAAGGTATCGACCAGGCCGATCAAGAGCGCGGCCAAGAGCGCACCGCGAATCGAGCCAATTCCGCCAATCACCACCACCACAAAACAGATGATCAGCACCGTGTCGCCCATGCCCGGATAGACCGAGGACACGGGGGCCGCCACCATGCCGGCCAGCACCGCTATCGCCATACCGGCGGCAAACACCACGCGGTACAAAAACTTGATATCGATTCCCAGCGACTGCACCATCTCGCGGTTGGCGCTCCCCGCTCGGATCATCATGCCAAGCCGCGTGCGGGTGAACACCAGGTACATGCCCAGGGCCAGCAACAGGCAGACGCCAGAGATAAACAGCCGGTAGATGGGATAGGTCATCATCTCGCCCAAGGGGAGCGTGCCGGCCAGAAACGGCGGCACCTCCACGCCATGCACCTCGTCGCCTACCAGCAGACTGCGCAACTCTTCAAATACCAAAATCAGGCCATAGGTCATCAACACCTGCTGCAAATGCTCGCGCTCATACAGGAAGCTAAAAAAAGCCCACTCCAGCACATAGCCCATGATCACCGCCAGCACCACGCCGACCAAGAGCGTGGCAAAAAAGCCGCCGCCAAAGGTGGCAGCGACGATCGGCGCCAGCGCGTAGGCCATGTAGGCGCCCATCATGTAAAAGCTGCCATGCGCCAGATTGATGACGCCCATGATCCCGAAGATCAGCGTCAGGCCCGAGGCCACCAGAAACAGCAGCAGGCCGTACTGGAGCGCGTTCAGGCACTGAATAAGAAAAGTGGATATGTCCATTTACATTTTGCAGCCGCGAGCGGGATCAGTCAGCGCTTTCGAAGCCACGCCGACCAGCTTGTTTTCCTTGCCCGTCACCTGGCGCAGGTAAATGTCCTGCACCGGGTTGTGGGCCTTGGACAGCGAGAAGGCTCCGCGCGGGCTGTCGATCTTGGCGGCTTCCACGGCCTTGGCAAACTCGGCCTTTTTGCTGACGTCGCCATTCACGGCCTTCAGGCCAATGCCCAGAATCTGCGCCGCGTCATAGCCCTGCACCGCATACACATCGGGCTGCAGCTTATAGGCCTTTGCATAGGCTAGGCGGAAGCTCTTGTCCTTGGGCGTGTCCAGTCCGTCGGCGTAATGCAGTGCAGTGAACAGGCCGTCAGCATCCGCGCCCTGTGCGTCCAGCGTGCCGTCGGTCAGAAAACCCGAGCCATACAAAGGGATGCTTTTCTTCAGACCGGCCGCTGCATAGTCCTTGACGAACTTGACGGCTCCGCCACCGGCAAAAAAGGTAAACACGGCATCGGGCTTGGTGGCCGCAATATCGGTCAGCAGGGCCTGGAACTCCACATTGGGAAAGGGCAGGTTGAGCTCCTTCACGACGGTGCCGCCGCCCTTCTCAAAGGCTTCCTTGAAGCCGCGCACGGTCTCGTCACCGGCCGCATATTTCCAGGTGATGGTGGCAACCTTCTTGATGCCCTTTTTGGCCATGACTTCGCCCATGGCGTAGCCGGGTTGCCAGTTGCTGAACGAACTGCGGAAGATGTTGGGTGCGCACATGGCTCCGGTCACTGCGTCGGCTCCGGCATTAGGCACGATCAGGATGGTGCCGGACTCTTTCGCCACCTTGGCCATGGCCATGGCCACGCCGGAGTGCACGGTGCCGATCAGCACATCCACATTGTCGCGCTTGACCAGCTTGTTGACGTTGTCTGTGGCCTTGGACGGGTCGGACTCATCGTCCACCTTGACGAACTCGATCTCGCGCCCGCCGATCTTGCCGCCCTGCTCGGTGAGGTACAGCTTGAAGCCGTTTTCAATGGCGTTGCCAAGGGACGCATAGGTTCCGGTGTAGGGCAGCATCAGGCCGACCTTGAGCTTGGCGCCGGTCTGTGCGAACGCTGCGGTGGAAAGTAGAGCAGCGGCGGCTGCGATCAGAGTGGTGCGAAAAAGGATGCTCTTCATGGTGTTGTCTCCTGACGTTGTTGTTGAAAAAAATTGCGGACCACTTCTATTAGGCGGTCTTTTTGATCCCGGTGCGGTGAATGGCCGCAATCGGCCAGTTCCACAAGCTTGCATTGTCGCGCGACTCTGGCTATTCCACGAATCTGATCCAGGGTCCCGTACGCATCGCCTGCCCCTTGCACGGCCAACAGCGGACAGGTAATGGCGCTCAGTTCACCGTCAATGCGCCAGTGTCTAAAGGCCGGCAGCAGCCAGATGTCGTTCCAGCCCCAGAAGGCCGAGTCCACATCCGCGTGGTGACGCGCCAGGCGCTGGCGCAAATCGGTTTGCAAATAGGCGCTGCGGGTCTCGGCAATGCTGGTGACCGATACATCTTCCACCAGGATGTGCGGTGCCACGACGATGGCACCAGCTATTCTTTCGGGTAAGCGCGCGGCAAACAACAGCGCAATCGAGCCGCCGTCGCTGTGGCCGAACAGCCAGGGCTTGTCTGTGACCGTATCCACGCCCAACGCCTTCAGCAGCGCGGGCAAGACCTCAAAGGCTTGGCGGTGCATGAAGTCCGTGCCCCATGCGTCATCGGCCGCACGCGGCGTCGACTGGCCGTAACCTGGACGCGAATACACCAGGCCGCGGCATTGCAGGGCCTCGCACAGCTCGGCTGGAAATTCGCGCCACATGGAGACCGAGCCCAGACCTTCGTGCAGGAACACCAGCAAGGGCGCTTCCGCGTCTTCGCGTCGCAGCCACTGGTGCTCGATGCGCACCTTGCGTCCGGCCCAGTCCAGCTCCACCCATTCGATGGTGACGCTGGCGCTCGCTGTGACCAGCGGAGTGTTCATGCGCCGTTGGTTTCCTGGTCGCGCAGCTTGAAGCGCTGGATCTTGCCGGTGGCGGTTTTGGGCAATTCCTGCACAAACTCGATCTGGCGCGGGTACTTGTAGGGCGCGAGTTTGTCCTTCACAAAGGCTTTGAGCTCGTCGGCGGTCGCCACAGCGCCGTCCTTGAGCACCACAAAGGCCTTGGTCTTGGTCAGTCCCTCGCCATCGGGCACGCCAATGACGGCGGCCTCCAGCACGGCGGCGTGTTGTACCAGCGTGGCCTCCACTTCAAACGGTGACACGTAGATGCCGCTGACCTTCAGCATGTCGTCGCTGCGCCCGCCGTAGGTGTAACTGCCGTCTTCATTGCGACTGTACTTGTCGCCGCTCTTGGTCCAGCCGCCCTGGAAGGTCTCGCGCGTCTTGGTGCGGTTGCCCCAGTACATCATGGCCGCCGAGGGGCCGTGGATATACAGGTCACCCGGCTCGCCATCCGGCACCGGATTGCCATCATCGCCGCGCAGCTCAATGTCGTAGCCCGGCACCGGCCAACCGGTGGTGCCGTAGCGCACGCGCTCGGGCGTGTTGGACAGGAAGATGTGCAGCATCTCGGTGGAGCCAATGCCGTCCACAATGTCCACGCCGAAGTGCGCCTGGAAACGTTGGCCCAGATCGGCCGGTAGCGCTTCTCCGGCAGACGACACCAGACGCATGGCGACATCGCCGCGCGCCGGCAGATTCGGATTTGCCAGCATGCCGGCAAAGCCGGTTGGGGCACCAAAGAACACGGTGGGTTTCATTCCTCCAACATGTCCCAGCCAGCGCTTGAAAGTTGCGTCGGGCGTGGGGCGCTCGCCCATCAAAATCGTGGTGGCGCCTACGCTCATGGGGAAGGTCAGCGCATTGCCCAGGCCATAGGCAAAGAACAGCTTGGCGGCCGAGAAACAGACGTCGTCTTCCCGCAGTTTCAGAATGCCCTTGGCATACAGCTCGCAGGTCCAGTAGGGGTTGCCGTGCGAATGCACGGTACCCTTGGGGCGGCCTGTGGAGCCGGAGGAATAGAGCCAGAAGCCAGGATCATCCGGGCTGGTGGCAGCCGCCTTGTGCAGGGGCTGGTGCGCCTGCACAAAGGCTTCGAACTCCACCTCGGCCGGGTGCAGCGGTGCTGCCGGATGCGACACCACCACCTTGCTCACCTCGTGGTCGGACTTGGTCATGGCCGCGGTCAATGCGGGAAGTAGCGCACCGGACACCAGCACGGCCTGGGCGCGCGAGTGCTCCAGCATGTAGGCGTAGTCGTCGGCGGTGAGCAAGGTGTTCACGGCCACCGGCACCAGGCCGGCGTACATGGCGCCCAGAAAGCTCACCGGCCAGTCGCAGCAGTCGTGCATCAGCAGCAGCACGCGTTCTTCGCGGCGTATGCCTAAGGCACGCAGGCCGGCGGCAACGCGGCGCACCCGGTCTTCGAGCTGGCCATAGGTGAGCGCGCCGTGGTCGTCGACGAAAGCGGTCTTGTCAGTGCGTGCTGCGTTTTCATTCAGGATGTACCGGGCGAAGTTGAACTGCTCGGACAACGCTGCCAGGCTTTCGGTCAGGGTGGTATCTGCGGACATGTCTTGTCTCCTGTTTTATGCGGTAGTTGCGGTGAGCTGCGCCAGCACGGTGCTGCTGGCCTGCAGGGCCGTGCGGCGGTGGTAGAAATTCAGGGCGCGCACGCCGCCCAGTTCTTCGCCGCCACCGGCCCGGCCCGGGCCGCCGTGCAGCGACTGCGGCATCACATTGCCGTGGCCGGTGTGCAGGGCTGCGACATCGGGCGAGATGATGTGCACGCGCCCATGGCTGTCGGCCAGCTCGGAGGCGGCATGGGCCAAGGCGACGGGGTCACTGCCATAGACCGAGCACACCAGCGAGCCCTGACCGCGCCGCACCAGTTGCAAGGCATGCGCCAGATCACGGTAGGGAATCAGCGTGGCCACCGGGCCGAACACCTCGGTGTCGTGGACGCGGTCTGACACATCGCTGCCAGCCGCGTCGCGTGTGCCCAGCAGCGTGGGGCCGACGCAGCAGGAGGACGCATCGGCATCCACCAGCGCGTGCGTGGCGCCGTCGTGCAGCACTTCGGTCTGCTTCTTCAGGTAAGCCAGGCCATCGCGCACCGCATCGTACTGTGTGCGGTTCACCAGCGCGCCCATGCGCACGGTCTCATTGCGCGGGTTGCCCACGCTGGTCTTGGCCAGGCGTGCGCCAATGGCCTGTGCGGCAGCGGCATACAGCGCCTCGGGTACAAAAACGCGGCGGATGGCGGTGCACTTCTGGCCGGACTTGACCGTCATCTCGCGCACCACTTCCTTGGCCAGCAACTCGAAGGATTCGCTGCCCATCGCTTCGCCGGGCAGTAGCAAGGCGGAATTCAAACTGTCGGCCTCGATGTTCACGCGCACCGAACGCTGGGTCACGGCCGGATGCGAGCGGATCACGGCGGCGGTCTCGGCGGAGCCGGTGAAGCTCAGCACATCAAAGGCTTGCAGCTGGTCCAGCAGACCGGCCGAGCTGCCGCAGACCACCGACAGGGCACCAGCGGGCAGGATGCCGGCATCGACCACGTCCTTGACCATGCGCTGCGTCAACCAGGCGGTGGCCGTGGCCGGCTTGATGATCACCGGCACGCCCGACAGCAGGGCCGGTGCGGCTTTTTCCCAAAGACCCCAGGCCGGGAAATTGAAGGCATTGATGAACAGCGCCAGGCCACGTGTGGGGCTTTGGATATGCTGGCTCTGGAACAGCGGGTCCTTGCCCAGGCGGGCCGGTTCACCATCCAATAGAAAGTGGCGATCGCCCAAAGAGTCGCCCATCTTGGCGTAAACGCCCAGCGTAAAGAGTCCGCCGTCAATGTCCACGGCCGAGTCGTTTTTCACCGTGCCGCTGTTGGCGGTGGCGATCTCGTAATAGGCATCGCGGTTCGCCTGCAGGACCTTGAGCACCGCGCCCAGCAGGGCACCGCGTTGTTGGTAGCTGAGTGCGCGCAGCGCTGCGCCGCCCTGTTCGCGTGCGAAGGCGAAGCCTGCTGCCAGATCCAGGCCGGTAGCGTCCACGCGCACCAGCTCAGTCCCGGTGACGGGGTCCAACAGGGCCGTGCCCTTGCCGGTGCCTATCCGCCATTGGCCGCCCAGGTAGTTGGAGAGAAGTTCAGAAACGGGAGCAGTCATTGATTGAGTTACCTTGGTGCGGCGCGGTGCGCAGTGCGAATTGCGAAGGGGGTTGTAAGGGAGTGAAAGTGCCAGCGCGTTCAAGCAGCTTCCGTGAATTCGATGCGGCCCTTGGGCAGCAGGTACAACACCAGGGCGCGGCCGTTGGAGACGGTAGGGCGATGCGCGCTGCCCGCAGGCTTCACCATCCAACCCTCCGGGCGGCCGTCAAACAGGGCGCCCTCATCCAGCGACATGATCAGGTCGATCTCGCCCTCGGGATGCACATGGTGCGGGCCGGCCACATCCTTCATGTCCACCACGTCGACCGAAAAACCATGCAAATCGTCGGCCGGTTTAAAGATGCGGCCATAGCGCAGTCCGCCGCCCTCGTATTTGCACAGCCAGCCTTCTGTTGCGCCCTGGATGCAGGCGGCCTTGAGTTGCTGGTAGCTGGCGCTGGCGACGCCATGGTGTTCGTTTAACCAGGTGTCGAGCGTTGCGTCCAGCGGACGGCCGGCGATCTCGGCGCTCAGTTGAGCAAGCATTTCACGAAAGGCGGCAACAGGCGTTACGGCAGAGGGGGCGGTAGTGGACACAATTTGCTCCAGTTTGAGTTTCAGGCTTGCCAAATTCGAGCACATGAATTATTGTGCACACTCGAACGATAAAGCCCACCCAACACCATGTCAAGCACTATATTGCATGTATGCGGGTTTACACCGAGTTCCATGATGACGACTGAAGCAAGCCCGCTGGAAGCGGCACCCCTGGCAACTGCCAGCCCGACCCTGGTGCTGGAAAAGAATCCATTTCTGGTGAGCCTGGGCGAGCGCGTGCGCTCCCTGAGAGCGCGCCGGGGCATGACGCGCAAGGCCGTGGCGGCAGCGGCCAATGTGTCCGAGCGCCATCTGGCCAATCTGGAATATGGCGAGGGCAACGCATCCATCCTGGTGCTGCTGCAGGTGGCCGGCGCCCTGCACTGCTCACTCTTTGAATTGCTGGGCGATGTCACCACCTCCACGCCTGAGTGGCTGCTGATCCGTGAGCTGCTGGAGCATTCAGACGAGGCGCACCTGCGCCGGGCGCGCATTGCCATTGGCGAAGCATTAGGCACCGGCGGCGGCACACCCCATGCCAATCCCCGCGTGGCGCTGGTGGGGCTGCGCGGTGCCGGCAAGTCCTCACTTGGCCAAATGCTGGCCGACGATCTGGGCTTTCCCTTTGTCGAGCTGAGCCGCGAAATCGAAAAATTTGCCGGCTGCAGCGTCAACGAAATCCAGAATCTGTATGGCATGAACGCCTACCGCCGCTACGAGCGCCGCGCCCTGGAAGAGGCAATCCAGATTTACCCCGAGGCGGTGATTGCCACCCCCGGTGGCCTGGTGTCCGACCCGGCCACCTTCAACCAGTTGCTGTCCCACTGCACCACGGTCTGGCTGCATGCCGACCCGGAAGACCACATGAGGCGGGTCGTGGCGCAGGGTGATATGCGGCCCATGGCCAACAGCCGTGAAGCCATGGAAGACCTGAAAAGCATTCTGGCCGGTCGCGCCGCCTTCTACAGCAAGTCGCAGCTCAAGCTGGACACCAGCGCCCAGCCGCTGGATGAGACCTTCAAGGCCTTGCGCAGCATGGTGCGCGCGCTGCTGCAGTTGCCGGCCTGAAACGGGGAAGCTGATATTTTCAAGAAGATGCAACAAAGTGCTTGACCTCGCTTGAATAGATGCATTATTATTCATATCAAGAAAACAAATACCTGCACTGATTTACCTCTTTTTGGAGACAAGCCCCCCATGACTACCGCCAACGCCACCGCTGCTATTACTGCCACCCCACCCCGCGTCGAATACCAGACCCAC
>Ga0214165_1000605_pt1 | contig 23789 bp, 30 predicted proteins | sample TroBogypolimnion_34_FD_153004 | JGI IMG/M metagenome (GOLD analysis project Ga0214165, IMG submission 153004) | Freshwater microbial communities from Trout Bog Lake, WI - Practice 03JUN2009 hypolimnion v3 | ecosystem: Environmental > Aquatic > Freshwater > Lake > Hypolimnion/Profundal zone ... | reverse complement strand
TGCCGGCTCTTTTGCTCAGATTACCACTAATACACCTACAGTCACCAAAGTGACTAATGCGTTCTATTCGCAAACAACAAGCGATACGACTTTAATTATCGAAACGGCGTTTGATGTTGTATTGACACTTTTAAACGCGGCGGCCTATTACGGTACAACATTGTGGATTAAAAACCCGAACGGAAACACGATTACTAGCGCGTCTGGTAATGTAGTTCCTTCTGGAACAACTACCGCTGGTACAGCGATTTTAAGTAATGTGGTTGGCACTTCATGTCTGTTGCAATCGGATGGAGTATATTGGAGCGTAATTTCTACTTCAATCCAGCCATCAGGATTCTAAATGACAATCCTACTGTTTGCGAATCAAGCTCAAACTACTTTAGCTTACCCTGCTACTAGCACTGCAACAACGCTTTATGTCGCGGGTGGTACGGCAGCCTACTTTCCGAATCCCGGTGTAGATGAAGCCTTTAAGCTCACTTTAGTTGATGCGTTAAACAGCCTCATCGTTGAGATTGTTTTGGTTACCGCCGTTGTTGGCGATGCGCTGACTGTCGTTCGCGGCCAAGAAGGTACAACGCCTAGAGCTTGGAAGGCTGGCGATTTTGCAGTCAACTTAATGACTGCTGGCACTGGTGATGCGTTTGTTCAATTCCCACAATTATTGACTGGTGAACTGTCAGCTTATTTTGATAATATGCGGACTACTACAGGTCAAGTTGACTCTGTACCAGTAAATCCTACTGACTTAGTGAATAAGGCTTATTTAGATAGCGTCATTGTTGGCTTTAGCCCAAAACCAGAATGCCAGTGCGCTACTACGCCATTGGAAGGAAACATTGATTTATCTGGTTTTCCAATTATTGATGGTTACCAAACTGTAGATCAAGATCGCGTCTTAGTTAAAAATCAAGACAATGCAAATTACAACGGCATCTATATAGCTTCATCTGGCGCATGGGCGCGAGCTGCGGATATGGCCGTCTGGGCTGAAGTCCCCGGCGCGTTTACTTTTATTATTAATGGCGGTGTAAATGCCAACACTGGCTGGGTAGCGATTGTTCCTGAAGTGGGCTACATCGACCATACACCAATTACCTTTACTCAATTAACTGGCCAAGGCAATTCTGGCTATTCTGGCTTCTCTGGCTATTCAGGCTTTAGCGGTTACTCTGGTTCAGGCATATCGGGCTACAGTGGCGAGTCTGGCTATAGCGGTGACTCTGGCATCAGCGGCTATTCTGGCTGGTCTGGTGAGTCTGGCTATTCTGGCATTAGCGGATATTCCGGAAGCGGTGTATCGGGCTATTCAGGCTTTTCTGGATATTCGGGTTCTGGCATTTCTGGCTATTCTGGTATCTCAGGCTATTCTGGTGACTCTGGCCTCAGCGGTTGGTCAGGCATCTCTGGTTATTCTGGTGACTCTGGCATCAGCGGCTTTTCAGGTTGGTCTGGTATCAGCGGCTTTTCAGGTTGGTCTGGTATCAGCGGCTATTCTGGATTTTCAGGCGTCAGCGGTTATAGCGGAATTTCCGGCTATAGCGGCGAGTCTGGCTATAGTGGTATCTCTGGATATTCTGGTGATAGCGGGATTTCGGGTTATTCAGGATTTTCAGGCGAATCAGGATTTAGCGGTATTTCAGGCTATAGCGGATTCTCTGGAGAATCTGGTTACTCTGGATTTTCAGGTATATCGGGTTATTCAGGCTTTTCTGGTGAGTCAGGTTTCTCAGGTATTTCTGGTTACTCTGGCTTTTCTGGAGAGTCAGGCTATAGCGGCATCAGCGGCTATTCTGGCTTTAGCGGGATTTCAGGCTATTCTGGCATTTCAGGATATAGCGGAATTTCTGGCTATTCAGGCTGGTCTGGCATCAGCGGATACTCAGGCGCAAGCGGTATATCCAGTAGCTACTACTTCTATAAAGCGAATGCTTTAGCGACTAGCGGTGATCCGGGCGCTGACTATCTGCTTTGGAACAATCTAATACAAACTAGCGCGACTCAATTGAATGTTAGCAATCTAACAGCCAATAGCGTTGATATCAGTGTGTTCTTGGCTTTGCTGGCCACAACTGAAGAAGTAGTTATTCAAGATCAAAGTAATAGTGCAAATTCTCAAACGTGGAAAATTACCGCTACACCAACTAATGCCGGCGGGTATTTCACTATTCCAGTATCTTTAATTTCCTCTGCGGGGACTGGTACTACAGGTTTTAGTAATAATCAAAATGTTATTTTTGCCGTTGCCAATGGTATCAGTGGCTTTAGTGGCATCAGTGGTTTTAGTGGCTATTCAGGTATTTCAGGCTATAGTGGTTCGGGAGTATCAGGCTGGTCTGGCATCAGCGGGTACAGCGGCATTAGCGGCTATAGTGGCTGGTCTGGCATCTCCGGCTATAGTGGCTGGTCTGGCATTAGTGGTTATTCTGGTTCTGGCATCAGCGGGTACAGCGGCATCAGCGGATACTCTGGTCGGTCTGGCATTAGCGGCTATAGCGGAATTAACGGCGCATCAGGCTTTAGCGGTATTAGTGGCTATTCAGGTTGGTCTGGTATCAGCGGTTATTCCGGCAGTGGCATTAGCGGTTATTCAGGCTCAGGTGTATCCGGTTATTCAGGCTTTAGCGGTTACAGCGGCATTTCTGGTTATTCTGGTATTAGCGGATATTCTGGTGCTGTTGGCGCTGGCGGTATTATTGGTAACTGGGGATCATTTTGGGATACTACAACCCAAACAACAACTGCCAATACTCCAACAGCAATTACTTTTAATTCTTATGACGCAAACAATACTGGAGTTTCGGTTGTTAGCGGATCAAGAGTAACTTTTGCCAATGCTGGAACTTATAGCCTTACTTTTTCCCTTCAAATTACTAATACAAGCAATTCATGGGGTGCTTTGCAAGTTTGGCTAAAGAAAAATGGCGCAAATATTTCTGATACCAATAGTCATTATGATGTTCCAGACAAAATTGGCGGTATTTATTCATCTAATATATTAACTGTCAATTTTGCATTTAATGTAAATGCAAGTGATTATGTAGAAATTTATTGGGATACTAATAATGCAAGTGTTTCTTTAGAAACCATTGCTGGAAATGGTACTTATCCTGAAACGCCATCTGTAATCTTTACCGCAACACAAGTAATGTATGGTCAATCAGGTTACTCTGGTTATAGTGGGAAGTCAGGCTACAGCGGTATTTCTGGCTATAGTGGCATCAGCGGATATAGCGGCATTTCAGGCTATAGCGGATCAGGTATTAGCGGCTATTCTGGTAGCGGGATTAGCGGCTACTCTGGCTGGTCTGGCATTAGTGGCTATAGTGGTTTTAGCGGAATCTCTGGTTACAGCGGTTGGTCTGGCATTAGCGGCTACAGCGGCTCAGGCATCAGCGGCTATTCTGGCTGGTCTGGTATTAGTGGTTACAGCGGATCAGGCGTATCAGGTTATTCTGGCTGGTCAGGTATCAGCGGTTATTCTGGCTGGTCTGGTATCAGTGGTTATAGTGGCTCTGGTATCAGCGGATACTCTGGCTGGTCTGGTATTAGCGGGTATTCTGGTTGGTCTGGTATTAGCGGCTATTCTGGCTCAGGCATATCAGGCTACTCTGGTTGGTCTGGCATTAGCGGCTATTCTGGATCAGGCATCTCTGGCTATTCTGGATGGTCTGGTATCTCAGGCTACAGTGGCATTACGCCAGTAGTTTCAACCAACACTACTAGCAATCCTACTTATTTAGTGTTTGTTGTAGGAACATCAGGAAGCCAAACGCACTATGTCAATACTGGTTTAACTTATGATGCAGCCACTAATGCCATTACAGGTGGTATCAATGGCGGAACTTTTTAAATATAATGGCTAAAAAAGGAATTTAATTATGGCAGCTTCCGGATATACCCCTGTACTTCTTTACGGTAGCACTACCGCTGGTAATGCGCCTACGGCCGGTAATTTAACAACTACCGCAAATGGCGTTGAGATTGCCGTAAATGCTGCCGATGGCGCAGTATTTTATAAAAATGCAGCAGGTAACGCTGTTCGTTTATTGATGGCCAACTATAGCGGGTATGTTAATACTGCTTTGGGTTACACAACTTTACAAAATAATTCTAGTGGTTCAGCAAATATAGCTATTGGTTACGGAGCATTACAATTTAATACAACCGGAGCTGGAAATACTGCTGTTGGTGGCTATAACACTTTAAACGCTAATACTACTGGTGGAAATAATACTGCTTTAGGCTCATCAGCTTTATATAACAATACCACAGCATCCAACAACACAGCAGTAGGTTATCAAGCTGGGTATAGTAATACAACTGGTACAAGTCATATCAGTATTGGTTATCAAGCTAATTATGCTGGTAATGGTAGTTATGGTGTAGCTATTGGCTATCAAGCCGGTTATAACAATACAGAAACAACTAACGGCACAGTATTTATTGGTTATCAATCAGGTTATAACAACACTACTGGTACGCAAAATATTGCTATGGGAACAAATTCCCTAAAAGCAAACACCACAGGTAGTCAAAATACTTCGTTAGGTTTTTATTCTTTATTTTCAAACACCACCGCATCTGGCAACACAGCAGTAGGTTATCAGGCTGGTTATAGCATAACAACATCTGGAGCAAATACTGTTGCTGGATATAAAGCTGGATATGGAACTACAATAGGTCAAGTAGATGCTTTTGGTTATATTGCATTGCAGTCTAATACTACTGGTGGGGCTTTAGTGGGAATAGGTGCTAATGCTTTGCAAGCAAATACAACAGGTTCAAATAGTGTTGCAGTCGGAAACCAAGCACTTTATTCAAACACCACCGCATCTAATAACACCGCAGTAGGTTATCAGGCTGGATATAGTAATACTACTGGTGATATTGTTGCTATTGGTCAGCAGTCGCTTTATACAAATACAACTGGTGCATATAATACTGCTGTTGGGCGTGTATCTTTAACAGCCAATTCAACTGGAAGTTGGAATTCAGCTTTTGGTCTTGCTGCATTAACTACAAACTCTACAGGCGCTTTTAATACTGCTGTAGGTGGGCAAGCACTACAAGCAAACACCACCGCCTCTAACAACACCGCAGTAGGTTATCAAGCTGGGTATAGTAATACAACAGGAGCTTACAACACATTTATTGGTGAAGGAACTGGTTACGCAAATACAACTGGCACACAAAATGTGTATATTGGAAATTACTCATCAGGCTCTTTAACTACAACAGGTTCATATAATTGTATTTTTGGTAACTACAATGGTAACTCTTATGGTTTAGACATTCGTACAGCAAGTGGCTATATTGTGTTATCTGATGGTTATGGGAATCCTAGACAAGTTATTGACTCTAGTGGTAATTTGTTGGTTGGTACAACTTCACAGATTGGAAGCGGAAAATCAAACCTTGCTTTTGATGGTCAAGCATTTAACGGCTTTACATTAAAAGATACTAATGCTACGCTAAATGGTAACTTTATAGCTTTTTATAACTCCGCAGGAACAAACTGCGGTAGTGTTAGCCATAATGGAACTACAACAGTTAATTACATTACTTCATCGGATTACCGATTAAAAGAAAATGTTGCGCCAATGACAGGCGCATTAGCTAAAGTTTCTGCACTCAAGCCAGTTACTTATACTTGGAAAGATACTGATAATGAAACTGGTGAAGGCTTTATTGCACACGAATTACAAGAAGTTTGTCCATTAGCGGTTAGTGGTGAAAAAGATGCGATGAACGAAGATGGTTCAATTAAAGCACAAGGTATTGACCCAAGCAAATTAGTAGCTATATTAACCGCTGCTATTCAAGAACTAAAACTCATCTCCGATGAGCAAACGGTAAAACTAGAAGCACAAGCAGTAGAAATCGCAACCCTTAAAGGACAATAATGGATATTTATAGTTTCTTTTGCGGAGTGATTACAGGACTAGCCACACTTCAACTCTATTATTCATTTAAACGGACTATAAAATGTTAGAACTAACACCTGAACAAGAAGTACAACGCAGTTATTCCGCAGCACTTGATAGCGTAAACTTACTCAACGCTGGTAAGCCTGAAGATATGACTGATGAAGATTGGCAAGACTGCAAACAACGCAATATTGACCATTTAAATATCCAATTAGCTAAAGGGGACTACTACGCTGGTCACGATTTAACGCCATTTGAAGAAGCTGTAAAATAATTTGTAGGATATTTATGATGCAATATCTTTTACAAGGAAATTATGAAAGTCAGTATAGTAATACCCACTTACAATAACTGCGAAAAATACCTAAAGCCCTGTATAGAGTCCATACTCAAATACACAGAAATGACCGACGTAGAGTTGGTCATTTCTGCTAATGGATGTACGGACAATACTAAGTGGTATTTAGCCTATTTAGCAACTGTTGTACCCAATCTGATCGTAGTTTGGAATGTAGCGCCATTGGGCTATCCCAAAGCCACCAATGAAGGCATTAAGGCTTGTACAGCCGATAAAATCATTTTGCTAAACAATGACACTCTATTGCTCGATCAGCCTCAGAATCAATGGTTAGACATCTTAAACAATCCATTTAAGGCCAACCCTAAGTGCGGTATTTCTTGCATCATTAAGACGCACTCTGAAGCCGCTGGGCGTGACTTTGCCATCTTCTTTTGCGTTATGGTTGACCGCAAAGTGTTTGATACTATTGGCCTACTCAATGAGGACTACGGCGTAGGCGCTGGCGAGGATACCGAATTTTGCATCGAGGCCGAGAACGCTGGCTTTGAAGTTTGCGAAGTCTTTGAAAAGCATTGGGGCAGCAATATCTTTACCGGTGGCTTTCCGATTTACCATAAGGGTGAAGGTACTGTCCATGATCCAGAGCTAGTCCAAGACTGGGAAAACACTTTTGCAAAGAATTCCCTTAGATTAGCCAAGAAGTACAACCCTAACTATTACCGCTTTTTGTTGACCAATAATTACGAGCGAGCCGTAATCCTTAAAGGCGATCCGCTTGAGTTTTGCAGAGAAAAAACGCGGTATGAATGGGCAGCTAAAAATCTGGATGACAGAGCTAACATTATTGAAATCGGATGCTCTACAGGGTATGGAAGCCAATTCTTTCCGCAGCATTATGACTATGTTGGTATAGACTATGACGCCACTATTATCGAAGTAGCAAAAGAACAAGACTGGGGTTTTACCCGAAATTTTGTTCATGCTGATATTAATACCTATGATTTAGGTTGGACGGCTAATATCGTTGCTTTTGAAGTCATTGAGCATTTAAATAATGGCCTAGAGATTGTTGAAAAACTAAAAAAACACTGCCATAGGCTATTGATTTCAGTGCCGCATAATGAGCCGGTAGGCTTTTGGGGGCATCACCATAAGCTGCATGGCTTAAAGGAAAGCCACTTTCCGGGGTTTGAATTTAGCTATATTAACGAAGCGGGGCAGATTAGTGATACTCCCGCGTCTGTAGGAGTTGGAAACAATTGCAATCTAATGCTATGCAAATACTCTGCTCAGTAGCCACTAGGGGGCGTTACTTTACAACGCTGCCCTTAGTCCTTAACGCGATCATTAACCAAACCCGATTACCAGATAAGCTGGTAATTTTTGACGATAATGACGAGCCACAGGATATGCGAAAAGAGCTAATCTATAGCTACTTTTTTCAGATGCTAGACATCAAGGGCATCAAGTGGGAATGGCTGTTTGCCGAAAAGAAAGGCCAGCACCATATCCACCAGCGCGCTAATACGATGGGCTACGAGTGGGTTTGGCGGGTGGACGACGATGCCATCCCTGAGCCTAATGTCCTAGAACGCTTGTCAGCCTATGCCAAAGAGCTTGGCGATGCGGGCATGAAAGTCGGGGCAGTTGGCGGGTCTATTCTAACGCCGCCCAATATGCCAGATACTCGCAAAGTCACTGGCCGTATCAACAATGTAGATACAGAGCCTAATATCCAATGGGGTCAAATTACACGCTCTAAAGAAGTAGAGCATCTGCATTGTTCATTCCTCTATCGCGCTGGGGTACATGACTACAATCTGGGGCTGTCCAGAGTGGCGCATCGTGAAGAAACGCTATTCACCTATGGCTTACACCAAAAGGGCTATGTCATTTTGGCCGTACCAGATGCCATTACTTGGCACATGAAAAATCCGCAAGGCGGCATTCGCAGTGAAACCAAACAAGAGATGTACTACCACGATGAGTACATATTCAAGAACACTTTAATATACCAAGATCATACTATAGTGGTTTTAAATAGCGGGTTAGGCGATCACATTGTCTTTAACCATGTACTGCCTGAAATTAAAAACCCAATGGTTTTCACTTGCTATCCTGAGATCGTACCGGGGCGGTCTATTGCGGAGGCGCAGCATTTATTCGGCAGCCTAGACCAGTGGAGCATTTACAAGAAGATGGATCAATGGAAGTGGAAAGATAGCCTAGAAAATGCTTACAGGAAACTCTATCTATGATCCTTATTCACCCTTATGCTAAACCGTTAATGAATACTAGGGAAAACCCTAAAAATTATCCTTATTGGAAAGAATTAATCAGCTCAATTGATGAGCCGATTATCCAGATTGGGGTAGAAGGCGAAACGCAACTTGTTGATGATTTCAGGAAAAATTTACCCATGTCTGAGCTGCGTCAATTAATCCGCGAATGTCGAACATGGGTTGGCATAGATAGCTTCTTCCAGCACCTTGCATGGGATGAAGGCAAGCCGGGCATAGTGCTTTGGTCTGTATCTGATCCATTAATCTACGGTCATCCTGAAAACTGGAATCTACTAAAGAGTCGCGATAATCTAGCAGTTAATCAGTTCTTATGGTGGGACTCTATAGAGCATAAAGCAGAACGATTTGTAACACCTGATGTTGTAGTAGATTTTCTGTACAAAAAGCAATTAAATGATATAGTTTGAACTGGCAATGATGCCCAACAATTAAGGATAAACCGATGAACGAAATTAAGATTAATGCAGACTTAGTATTGGCCGTATTTCAATATCTTGAAACGCGCCCAGCTAAAGAGGTGTTTCAATTACTGACTGCTCTAGGCCAAACTTGTAGCCCACAATTCCAAGCGATTCAAGAAGCCGAAGCTGCTAATGCTCCAGCGCCAATTGAAGAAGCTCCGGTAGAAGTAATCCAATAATCATGGATTGGTCAGCTATAGTAGGCGGCGCAGCAATAATAGTTACGGTATTTAACGGAATTATTAGTTATTGGGTTAATCAGATATCCAAAAACCAAGACACCTTAGTAGCTGACCAAAAAATCCTTACAGAGAAGCTCCAGCATTTAGAAGTAAAGCTACCAAATGAATATGTCAAAAAGACTGATTTGGATTACAGGCTATCCCGCATAGAGCATATCCTCGATCAAATCATGATTAAACTAGACCAAAAGGTTGACAAATGATCTTCCGTAAAATCTGCGCTCTATTAAGCCGCAAACCAATAGAAGCAAAATTGCCTGACTTCCCAGTAGAAGTACCAGCAAAGCCAAAAAAACCGGCGGTTAAAAAAGCCACAGCTCGCAAACCAGCAGTCAAAAAGACTGTTGCCAAGATAGCTACCAAAGTAGCTAAAAAGCCAACAACCAAGAAAAAATGAAACTCTTTAAGGATATCCTTACAGAAGATGATAACCAAACCTATTGTGCTGCGCGTGTTGGAGCTATTGCTTCTATTTTTGGGTTTTTGGCTATCGCTATTATTCATGTCTTACATGGTAGAGATATTGATTTTTCTCAGCTCGGCGTAGGGATTGGTACAGTCCTTGGCGGATCAGGTGTAATGATCGGGGCTAAAGCAGCGACTCAAAAGACTGAGGATAGATAATGTGGTCAAAAGCGTTAGGGCTTTTAAATGGGTATTTTAACTACGTCAAGATTGCTGCCGGAATCCTTGGCATACTTGGCTGCATTTATGTTGGCTGGCATATACGCGATTTGGATTTTAAAGCCTATAAAGCTGAACAAGCCGCGCAAACTCAAAAGCTCCAAGACCAACATCAATCTGCCGCAGACCAAATAGAGAAAGACAAAAATGCTCAAATTAAAGCTATTAACGATCAGCTTGCTGACGCTCTTATGCAGTTGCGTTCACGTCCCAGTAGAACCGAAACCACCGCAACTAGATCGGGTGGAACTGGGTCAACCCTTTATGCCGAAGATGCAGGATTTCTTATTAGGGAAGCTGCCAGAGCAGACGAAATTAGGTCAGGACTCCAAGCCTGTTACGCCCAATACGATGCGATAAGTAAATGACAAAGAACGAGAAAGCCCTTTTAGACACTATTGGTTTCTCCGAGATCGGCAGAACGCTTTTGGCCAAGTCTGATAATGGCTACAATGTTTTGCTTGGCGGAACACTGTTCTCAAGCTATGCTGACCATCCTCGCAAACTGATTACAGTCAATGGGCTTTCTAGTACCGCAGCCGGGCGCTATCAAATCCTAGAGCGCTATTTCGATGCCTACAAGAAACAATTACAGCTAATAGATTTCTCCCCCGCTTCTCAAGACCAGATTGCAATGCAGATGATTAAGGAAGTCGGCGCTGACCATCTGATTAATGATGGCCAGTTTGAGCAAGCAGTTAATAAATGCAGTACGCGCTGGGCAAGTCTGCCCGGTGCAAAATATGGCCAACACGTCAACGACATGGAACACTTGAAAGCCTATTACGAAAATGTAGGTGGAACAGTAGCATGAGCAGCGATATTTTTGACGATGCTTCGGATTTAGAAGCCTTGCATCGAGAGCTGGCAATTAAGGCAATTCGAGCTAGAGAGAAAGAGCGCTTCTCTGGCCATTGTGTTTACTGCAATGAGCCTATCAAGCAAGGTAGTTTTTGTGGCTCAGAGTGCCGCAAAGATTACGAGCTAGAACAAAAATTCAAGAAAATTACAGGTAAAAGATAAGCTATACCTTATAAGTCTTTGTATTTACACAATGTTCGGTTAGTATCCGATTACAACAAGAAAAAGAAGGGTACTTATGGCACTGAAACTTGTATGCACAGATCAAGAATTTATAGACCTTTGGGCTAAACTAGGCTCTCCTGTCTTAATGGCTGAAAAGCTGGGTGTTGCTTCTTCTAGTGTCATGAGAAGGCGAAGCAGTATTGAAACCCGGCTTGGCATTAAATTGGCTACCCATAATTCCCAACGCGATCAAATTAAGCCTAAACCTAAAAAGGTTGAGTTGGCAGCTCACAATGTCCGAAGGGGTATTGAGGTAGATAAAGTCAAACGCATCATTGTGTTCTCAGATGCCCACTTTACCGACACCACCACAACGGCCTTTAAAGCCCTCCTGTTGATGATTAAAAAATTCAAGCCAGAAGTCATCATCTGCAACGGCGATGCGTTCGATGGGCAGGTTTTAAGCCGTTTTCCAAGCATTAATTACGATCAAAAGCCTAGTGTCCTAGAAGAACTCAAGGCTTGCCGTCAGCATTTAGATGAAATCGAGAAACATAGACCTGCTGGCTGCCGACTAATATGGACGTTGGGTAACCATGATATGAGATACGAGGCTTGGCTAGTCAATAAAGTTCCCGAATACAGCGGTGTAGATGGCTTTTCATTAAAGTACCATTTCCCCAACTGGGAAACTTGTTGGTCATTCTGGATTGGCGAAGATACCGTAGTAAAACACCGGTTTAAAGGTGGCCGCACCGCTGGCTACAGCAATTTGCTGGCGGCGGGTAATACCAACATTATCACTGGCCATACGCACGTCCTTGCTTGCCAGCCGATTTCCAATTTTCAAGGCACATTTTGGGGCATCCAGACCGGTTGTTTGGCCGATCCGATGTCCAGTACCTTCGAGTATTGCGAGGATTCTCCTAAAGATTGGCGCAGTGGCTTTGTGATGCTATCCTTTGACCAAGGCCGGATGCTAATGCCAGAGATGATTATGGTGTCCGATGAAGAAAACGGAGAAATAGAATTTCGTGGGTGCATAACAAAAGTATGACTACTATCGTTGGTGATTGGGACAAAAAAATCTTGGTATCGGATAGTCAATTTTCAGACGAAGATACTGGCATTAAATATTTTGAAGAAAAAATTGTCGCAATAGATGGCGGGTGGTTAGGCGTGGCCGGCAATTGGAGCGATTGCGAAAAAGTAGTGGATTACATCAATAAGAAAAGCAAAGTTAAACCAAAGCTCAAGCCTGGTAGTTCTTTTATTAGGCTAACTAAAGAAGGTCTTTTTTATTGTAATGACGATCTTGAATGGGAACGCGCTAAAACCTTTATGGCTATTGGTTCTGGTGCAATGGCAGCCGAAGTCTGCATGAGAATGGGCTTGTCCGCAGAAGAAGCAGTTAAATGGGCTTGCAATGTAGATTTAAAAAGCCATGAGCCTATAAAAACTTATTCATTACTAGACAAATAATTTTGTGTCTAGTAACAAAATGTAACTTATAAGTATCAATTTTTTATACATATTGATACCTATATGTACAGTTATTGACAAAAAGTAGCCATATCAACAGTTTTGTTGACATTTTTGTAAAGTTTTGACGGCTGATTGTAAAGTTGTTGACATTGGATTGTAAAGTTAATGACTCAATACGCAGTCCGTATATGTATAAAGCCTTATTAATGAATCATTTTTAAGCTACTGACTTTTCGTACAAAATACCCCGATCGGTAACTTTATTGATATTTCATGCACTTTTTCATACATTCTTCCCGTTCGGGAAACTTTTTTTATTTAGCCAACAAATACAGCCCGATGTTAGAGAAAGCATAGCCGCCATATACAACCGTCATATATGGATTGCCTTTGAAAAGCTGTTCTGCCGCTATATAAGCGTAGATTAAGCCTGTAAGAACAATTAACCAACTGCTCATATATTGGCCAATAAACGATGCAATCTTGCATTGAACCAACGCCTAACAGCATAGCTACGAATTACTGAGATGACAGTGTATAGCAGACCCATATAGAAGTTAGCTAACAGACTAATGTGAAAGCCAAACAGCGGGAATATCAACAAATTGGCGATGTAATTAATGGTAAACCCTATCAGTACATTCACCCATGCTTCAATAAACGAACCTAGTCTAGTTTGACTCATGGCATGAATTCTGATGGCGGGCGATCATCGCCTTCTTTATATGTCTTAGAGAACAGCGTTAGCATCCGTAGATTGCACATAGCATGAGCAAGGTGAGGTAGCCCCGACTCCTCATCGTTCTCCTCACCAGCTTGCCATTTAGACAGGTGGCGCAAGGCACAAGCCAAGGGTACAGACCAATCCATTCCTTTAGCCCAGTTCCATGCAGCGTACTTTTGTTTGCCATACATCCAGACTTTAGCTTCATCTTCAAGCGTACAAAGAGGAATGAGGCTTAAATCAGGCTTACCTGCGTTATAACGAGCGCCTGAGCCTTTTTCAGTGCTATTCACATCACCAATGTTCAAAATGTTTTCCCTCCCCAAACTTGTTGCTCTAAATGGCGTACATAGCTATTTTGATGGTCGATATGCTTCATGAGCTTGTCATACGCTAGACGCCAATAATCAGCGTCAGCTAAAGCCTTAGCCAACTTTTCTTGCAACTTAGCAATCTCTATTTCATCCATTATCTGAATCCTGAGATTCTTGGCGAGAAAACATACGTTGCTTGCCAAATATCCGGCTTAGGCTGGACGTTATCATCCACCAGACCACGAATATTCCAGCCCAAATTAACATAGATACAACGGCTAAAACCAATAGGGGTAACAAGAGTAAATTGAAATAGTCCATTAACTGATACCTTACACCAGCCCGCTTTCGCATTGTCGTTGTCCTTAATTGTTTTATCGCCCTGTACCGAAGTGGTATAAGGAGTTCCTAAATAGCGTAACGCGAAGCTATACGCTGGATTGCGCCATAGCCAATGAACTTGTGACCACCATTGACCCGGCGGAAACATTGTTTGAAAAGTAGCATCGCCATTAAGTGAATTATCTGGCGTCATAAACCAGTCTAAACAGGTCGGCAATCGTGGCTCTACTGCCTCATAGCTATGATTATCACACCAGCCCAAGATCGGCCTAGCAAACAATACCAAAATGGGAGCTAAAGGTATTGAAATAATAGTCAAAATTAAACTAATAGGTACTAATAAAGCATAAATTAGATAGATCATTTTTGTTCCTCTGGTTTAGGCATAACACTTGCACCGCTTTCAACAATTACTACTGGCTCGTATCGCATCCAGCCCAAGAATGGTATAGGTTCTTGACAGTTGCAAGGCAAGCGCCCTTGTTGGCAATTACCATTGCAACCTAATTCTGAAAGTGTCCAAGTAGTCATGATTGTGTTATTACTTTAATTAAAATATAAAGTATAAAACCCCAAGCAGCTATACCGCTAATTAATAAAAAAAGAAATAATAACTCGGTCATACTAAGCCCCCTATACGAATGGCCAATCGAAGGACTGACATCAAAATGACGGCAGCTATAGCAATGGTGGCAATGGCCACTTTGTCAGCCCAGCTCACGCGTAGTCTGCCGTCTTGAGTAATAGCAATTGAACATAAGTCTGTAGCTCTTGAACCTTATCGTAAATAGGCTTGCGGCCATTGATCTGCTGGTTATTACACAGTATTTCGATTTGGTTAATAAGCTGACGAGCGTGAGCGATATCAGTTAGAAGTGTGTTCATTTGATCCTCGCTACTTTGGCACGTTTTAAGGTTTGCTCATACAGTTCTTTAGCGCCGTCATCTAATGCGCGTAATGGCAACTCTTGGTAATACTTCCACTTATCGCGGTACTCTTGCAACTCTGATGGCGGTGTCCAGCCATATTGATTGCGCCATCGTGTCGTAATGTCAGTGCCAGATGCAGTCCAAATATAAGGTACGTTAGGTGTTCTCATGATTTTTCCTCTAGTTAAATCAAATTAAGCGGCTACTAATTTCTTTAATTCTTTCCGTTCTCTCGCCGCACGAAGAACGGTGTACCGTTGGTGTAAGCGCTGGACAATTGACCATCGCTTCTCACCTTCAAGTTCTTTTTCTAACAGGCTCTCTACTTCAGCTTCACTCAAAGTAGACAGAATATCTGTTAGTGATCTCCAGCTATAGGCCTTTACTGGAGTTTCATCTTTTTTAAACCATTTCATTGCTAATCCTTTCAAAGTTCATTAAATGTAACAGATTTATTTGTAATGTAAAACAATTATTTCAATTCTTCTAAAGCAATCTCTGAAATAGCCCTTTTATCGGCCAAGGCAGCCCAGACTTTTTCATCAATTGTTTTGTTAGTTAACAGGATATAGCACCAGACTTCATGCTTTTGACCGCCACGATGTAGACGCCCTACAGTTTGTTCATACAGCTCTAAACTCCAAGGTAAAGACACAAACACAATCTTGTTACCGCCATATTGTAAATTGAGGCCATGCCCCGCAGACTTAGGATGTATAAGGAGTAGCTCGATTTTGCCTTCGTTCCAACGCTCGATGGCTTTGGGCGCATCAATCGTTTCGGCATGAGGATATCTGCGCTGTAATTCAGCCAGTTCTTCTTTGTAGTTGTAGACAATAATGGTATTGGCTCGCTGGTTCTCTGCCAGCAAATCATCAAGCAATTCAAACTTGTGGCTGGAAAACCACACCGGCTGTTGATTCATGATAAATTTGCCGGGGCTAGTAGGGTCTGGTTTACGATCAGAGATGTAGATAAAGCCTGACCCCATCTGCTGTAGCTTTTGAGTAACCACCGCAGCGTTAGCTGCAATAGCTTTGGCATCTGGAAATTGATAAACAAAATCCTTCTTCATCTTTTCGTATGGCTCACGATCTGGCAGATCGCAACGCATCTCTATGGTGTGCAATGGTGGCAGCGTATCCTTATACTCTGAGGACTCCAATAAAAAGGTAGCTGGCTTGATGACCTGCATTACCTTCTCTAATGAGCCTAGCCGAGGCTGCCATTGGCCAAAGTCGCGGTTGATACATACAAAGTATTGCTGTTGGAACGCTCCTTTGCTACGGCCTAACAAGGTTTGATCCACAATCTTGCATTGACCAAAAACATCCTCTAAGCCATTGCTGGTAAAGCTGCCGGTCAATCCCCACCTGATCTTCATTGGCTCAATTACTTTTAATAGTGCTTTAAATCGCGCGCCTGATGGGTTCTTGAGGCGAGTCAACTCATCAAATACCACGCCGTCAAAGTTTAAATTTAATTGAGTCAACCATTGCAAATTGTCGTAATTGATGACCATGACATGGGTATCCGCAGCGTAGGCCTTTAGACGTTCTCTTGGCGTACCGATACAAATCGACATGGTTAGCCCGGCAGCCCACTTGGGCAGCTCTACTGGCCATACGTCAGTGCAGACACGCTTGGGGGCTAGGACTAGCCAGCGTTTGACATGGCCAGCATCAATCATTTCCTTCATGGCTGTCAATGTAATGGCGGTTTTACCTGCGCCCACTGAGGCCAATACCATAGCCCTATCACGCTCAAAGATAAAGTCGGCGGCCTTCTCTTGATAATCTCTTAGCTTAAACACTTGGCCAGCCATTCATTAATTTGCTCTTTACTCCATAGGCAAGCGTACTGTTGCTTTAAGGCAACCATGTCCGCAGCAAAGATTTCTTGCATGGCTGACAACTCACCTTTGGCTCGCTTTAACTCAACAAACCAAGTTTGTCCATTAGGTAAACACGCTATGCGGTCTGACACGCCACGCTGGGTAATTGATTTAAACTTATAGGTCTTACCCCCGCTGGTTTCAACCACCCAAATAAAGTGCTTTTCAATGTCGCGTTCTAATTCTTTTTTAGTCATGTAAAAAATAATATCACAAAAAGTATTGCGCTATACAATTCTTGTGTTACACTGGACGTTCAAAAGGTAAAGTAATCTAAATTAAGGACACAAATGGCAAAGCATTCAAGCATCGTCGGCGGCTCAACCGCTAAACGAGTTATCAACTGCCCAGCATCAGTCGCTTTAGTAGCGAAGATGCCACCCAAGCCCTCCAGCAAGTATGCTGACGAAGGCACTCTCTGTCATAACGTGATAGCAGAGATTCTTGAAAAAGACCTACGCCCCGAAGATACGATTGGCATGAAATATAAAACTCATGTTATGACTCAAGAACTATTGGAGCGTAAGATTTGGCCAGCTCTCATGCGTTTGAATGAAGTTGATCCTGACTTTCAGATGGAATACATGGTTGAGTCTGAGGTTGACTTTGGTGACTATATCGAAGGCGCGTTTGGATCAGCAGACTTGCTAGGTAAGACAGCCCGCAAAGCTATTGTGCTTGATTGGAAATTTGGAGATGGCGTAATAGTTGAAGCCGAAGAAAACGATCAGGCCATGTTCTATGCTTGCGCTGCCATGCGTACCCCTAAGTGCCAATGGATTTTTGATGATGTCGATGAAGTCGAAGTCATTATTATTCAGCCGCCTGAAATCCGTCGTTGGACAACTACCATTGATCGCCTCAAGCAATTCGAGCGTGAGCTGCGAGTTGCTGTCAAAGAATCCCAAAAGCCTGACGCACCGATGGCTTCTGGTAGCCATTGCCGTTGGTGTGCAGCCAAGCCTACTTGCCCGCTGATGACCGGCGCAGTAGATCGGGCTACGCAGCTTGCCCTAAAAGACTTAGAGCCGTCAAAGATTGCTCATTACTTAGCCCAAGCCGATGTGATCGAGCAATGGGTCACTGATTTACGCTCATTAGCTCATCAGATGCTAGAGGCTGACATTCGTGTACCGGGCTACAAGCTGGTGGCAAAGCGCGCTACACGCCAATGGTCTGATGCAGCATTAGCTAATGGTGAATCTTTGCTCAATTACACATTGGGGTTAGGCAGCGATGTTTTATACACTAAAAAAATTATTTCTCCTGCACAAGCTGAAAAGCTGTTGAAGGCAAAGAAAAAAGAATTACCGAAGGAGTTAGTTGTTGCTATCTCCTCTGGTAGTACGTTGGTTGAGGACTCTGATCCAAGGCCAGCGGTGTTACAAATCGGGCGGCAACTCAGCGCTGTCCTCTCTAAACTAAACTAAAGTAAGGAAATATCATGTCTAATTTGACAACATTTAAAGCAGCAGGTTTACCAGCAGTAAAAGACTTGGCCGGCGCTCTCAAGGCTAATCTACAAAGCGTAGCTGAAGTCGGTAGCGTTATCATCAAGATGGACAAGACCGGCCATTGGGTATTTGGCGCAGATCAGACCGAGGTAGAAGAAGGCTCTGAATGGGCAGTTAACCCATTCTCATTTATTCATGGCTATATCGCTTGGGGTGATGGTGATGTTTTAGGTGAGAAGATGGTTTCTATTAGCCAGCCTTTGCCTGAGTTAGAGCCAGCGCCAGCCGGTGCTAAACGTGGTTGGGAAACTCAAGTTGGTTTGTCAATCAAGTGTGTATCTGGTGAAGATAAGGGTATGGAAGCTCGCTTTACGACTACATCTGTAGGCGGTAAACGTGCTGTTCAAACTTTGGGCGCGTTGATTGCAGCTCAGATCGAGAAAGACCCAACTAAGCCAGTAGCTATTATCACTTTGAATAAAGAGCATTATTCCCATAAGTCTTATGGCCGTATCTTTACTCCGATCTTTGAAGTGATTGACTGGATGGATATGAACGCTGAAGAAGGTGACAAAGCGCCTGAATTGGAATTGGATGAGCCTTCTATTGCAGAAGAAGCTCCAGCAACTCCAGCTCGCCGCCGGCGCGCAGCAGTGTAACGAACAGGGGCTAGGCTGACACTATTCAGCTCTATGGCTCGCAGAGATTTCAGACTAAAAAGACTGTCTAGCCCCGCCTAATTATGACTATTTTATACATTGATTTTGAAACGCGTAGCCGTTGCAATCTGCTGACGGATGGCGTTTATAACTACGCCCAAGACCCCAGTACGGAAGTCTTGTGTATGTCGTATGCTTTTGATGATGAAGAAGTCAGGACATGGCTTCCGCATGATGCTTTTCCCGAAGAAGTCATGCGGCATGAAGGCATGATTTACGCTCACAACGCGGCTTTTGAGCGTCTGATATTCTGGTATGTTTTACAGATTAATTTTAAGCTGGAGCAATTTTATTGCACCGCTACACAGGCTAGAGCCAATTGCGCTCCCGGCTCACTAGCGGACGTAGGGCGCTTCGCTGGCGCATCTATGCGTAAGGATCACCGAGGCAGTCAATTGATCCGTCTGCTATCCATTCCACGCGCTGATGGCTCGTTTGGCACTGAACCTGAGCTGATGGCTGAGATGATTGCTTATTGCGAGCAAGATGTCAAAGTTATGCGATTGGTTAGCCAATCCATGCGCCCGCTGTCACCGGATGAGTTGCTCGATTACCATATCAATGAGAAGATTAACGACAGAGGCGTACTGGTTGATGTACGACTTGCAGAGGCCGCCTTGCGCTATGCCTCTACCGAGCTAGGCGAGATCGAGAACTTGGTAGATGAGATTACGCAGGGCGAGATCACTAGCGTTAGAAGTTCCAAGATGAAACAATGGGTGATGGCTCGCGTAGGCGAGGATGCCCTCAAATTGATGGAGAAATACAAAGATGGCGAGAAAAAATATAGTATTGATAAAACAGTCCGCGCCAACCTCCTTATCTTTGCTGATGAGAACCCAGATCAAGTTCCCACCGATGTCGCAGACGTTATCCAATGTGCGGACGATCTCTGGGCGTCATCGGTTGCGAAGTTCAGCCGCCTTGCACAGCTTTCTGATGAGGAGGATCACCGAGTTCGCGGCGCGTTTGTCTTTGCTGGCGGGAGCGCCACAGGTCGCGCTTCCTCGTATGGAGCGCAAGTCCACAATTTCACTAGAAAATGCGCTAAACAACCTGATCTTGTTAGAGCAGCAATGGTTGATGGAAAAAGCATTGTTCCAGAATTCGGAAAACGTGTCACCGATGTCCTCAAGGGGATGCTCAGACCTACACTGATACCAGCCAAGGGTAAATACCTAGTCGTAGCTGATTGGTCTGGCATCGAGGCGCGCTGCAATCCTTGGTTGTCAAATCAGCCTGACGCTGATACTGTATTGGACGTATTCAGAAAGAATAGGGACATCTATGTTAGGGAAGCTGCGAGTATATTTAGCTGTTCAGAAGATGAAGTTACTGATAGCAAAAGACAGATTGGAAAGGTCGCTATCCTTTCATGTGGTTATGGTGGTGGCATTGGTGCTTTTGCTGCGATGGGTCGTAACTATGGAGTGGTACTTCCCGAATCCGATGCTCGGCGTACCGTTAATGCGTGGCGTCGCGCAAACTCTTGGGCTGTAAGATACTGGCAAGATTTAGAAGAAGCCTATACCGCAGCTCTGCGTAATCCGGGCTACGAATTCTCTGCTGGCCGCATCGTTTATATGTATGACAGACAACATCTTTGGTACGCACTTCCGTCTGGAAGGGTGTTATGCTATCCCTATGCCAAGCTCGACTCGGAGGGGGTTACTTACGCCAAAGCTGCGTGGAAACCGGCTGCCGATGCTACAGAGTGGCCAAGGGCTAGACTATGGAAAGGCCTTGCGTGTGAGAACATTACTCAAGCTGTTGCTAATGATTTATTGCGTCATTCTTTACGCCAGTTGGATAATGTTGTTCTTCATGTCCACGATGAGATCGTGGTAGAAACTGATAGCCCAGATGAGATCATTAAAGAAATGACGGCGGTGATGTGTACGCCTCCAGATTGGTGTAAGGAGTTACCCTTAAATGTAGAAGTAAAAGCCATGCTTCGGTATGGGAAGTAGTAGAATAGACAACTCTTAAACAAAAGCAAAAGGCCTGACCCCGATAAGAGCCAAGCCTTTTTAATCAAAACAAACTAGAGGATTTGCATGACTGCGCTGAGTATAACAAATATTGAATTCGTTGAATACCTCACTAAACTAGCCGCCCAAGGCGAAACCTTTGTAGTAGTGCGACAAAAGCCTGTTATGGTCGATGGCAATCAAGCCATGCACAATGACGGTACTTTGAAATACAGTTGGCCAGCGTTCTTGCCTGAGCGTTACAAGCCTACTGGCGCTTGGTACGGGAATACGGCGTCATTTATTATTGACCGCTTCCAAGACGGCAAAATCTCCGCCTCTGCTGCCAACTGCGAATACATCCTTGTGATGGTGTTAGATGACATCGGCACTAAATCTAAAATCCCTACCATTGAGCCTACATGGATCATGGAAACTTCCCCTGATAATTACCAGTGGGGCTATGTATTTGATTGCGAGGCCGCGCCAACCAAGGGTGAGTTCACTGCTGCGATCAAAGCGATTGCGGATGCTGGCTTTACTGATGGTGGGGCTATCAACGCAGTGCGTAACTTTCGGTTGCCCGGCTCAGTCAATCTCAAGCCCGGCAAAGAACATTTTGCTTCTAAGCTCATTGAGTTCCATCCAGAGCGCGAGTTTACCTTAGATCAAATTTGTGATGCGCTAGGCGTCAATCCAGAGGAGGCGGATACTGCCTCAGTGCGCTCAATCCATCTTAAAGACGATGGCGATGATGACATCTTGCAGTGGATTGATGACAATGGAATGCTATTAGAAAACGCCAATCAGTCTGGTTGGTATGGTGTGGTTTGTCCTAATTCTAATGAGCATAGCGACGGCAATCCAATAGGTCGTTACCATCCGGTCAATCGTGCCTACTGCTGTTACCATGAGCATTGCGCTGGCTTTGGCTCACGCGAGTATTTGGCGTGGGCTTTTGAAAATGGCGCTGCCAAGCATGAGCCGGGTGTTCGCCCAGAGCTATTGACCAATGCGTTCGTTAAAGCATTAGAAAAGATTACCCCATCCAAAATGTTTGAGCTGACACCTGAGAAGATGCTGGCTGAAGTCGAGCGCAAGGAGCTTGGGCGCATAGAAAAGGAAGAATGGTACGACAGGTTCGCATACATCCAATCGGATGATTCCTATTTTGATTTGGTAGCTCGTAACGATATCAGTCGTAGCTCATTTAACGCCATCTATCGCCATATTTCTTGCAAATCCATTCACACTGGCCGTCGCATTGAAGCGTCTGTTTGCTTTGATGAAAACCGTCAAGCCCATGATTCCAAAGCCTTGCGTGGATTGACTTACGCTGCTGGCGAAAGCGTCATTGTTGGCCATCTAGGTGATATGTATGGCAATCGCTGGGTCGATGCACGTCCGCCTATTAGATCGACAGGCGGCAATATTGATCGTTGGCTAGATCACTGCCGTCACTTAGTACCCAATCAAGATGAGTTAAATCATATCTGGGACATCATGGCATTTAAGCTACAGTTCCCAAAGCGCAAAATCAACCACGCTGTATTGCATATCGGTGATGAGGGTTGCGGTAAGGATTTAATGTGGAAACCTTTTATCTGGGCAGTGTGCGGCGTCTATCTAAAGAACTTCGCTGTTGTTGATGGCGATCGTATTCAATCACAGTTCAATGAGCATTTGGAATCAGAGATTTTGGTACTCAATGAGTTGAAAGAGCCTGACTCAGCCACTCGCCGCGATCTAGCTAACAAACTCAAGCCGATCATTGCAGCTCCGCCTGAGATGTTCTCAGTTAATCCAAAGGGTAAGAAGCGTTACGATGTGGCCAATCGCCTGTTTGTGCTGGCTTTCTCGAATGAACAAGTACCTATTAGCCTGTCATCACAAGATCGTCGATGGTTCTGCATTAGCTCAAACGCTGCGCCAATGGAAAAGATCAAGGCTGGTTCGGGCGCGGATCTAGTTAAATGGTATGAAGCCGGCAACCTAGAACATATCGCTGCATGGTTGTATAAGCGTGATGTATCTAAGTTCAATCCGGGCGCATCCCCAGCCATGACTGAGTTCAAGCTCAATCTATTAGAGTCTGGCATGAGTAGCCTTGAGTCATCTATTGCTGAGATGATCCATCATCGCACTGGTGAGTTTGCTAGAGGTGTAATTGGTAGCCCATTGCATCCAGTATGTGATCGCATCGCTGATATATTAGGCTTACAGCGTAACAAAGTACCCCAAAGCGCTTTGCTTCATGCGCTCAAGGAAGCTGGCTGGGTAGATTGTGGACGCATTGCATCGGCTGACCAACCAAACAAGAAGCGTATCTTTGCTGACCCACAGATTGCTAAAGAGCGTAGCAAATCAGAGCTGCGCCGTATGATTGAAGCCCCGCCTGAACCAAAGGCAGTGGTACTAGACATAAAGAGAAGTGCCTAGTAACATGGGCTATACCCCCCAGCCCAAACGCTTGGGCTAGAATATATTTAAGGATACGGATATGAGTACACCAACACGCAACGATTCAGGTTCAATTAAATATACGAATCTTTCTTCGGCTGGTAAAGCTATGGGTTCAAAGGGCGGTAAGTCCAACTCTGAAGCTAAAGTTAAAGCAGCAAGAGAGAACGGTAAACAGGGCGGCGGTCACACGCCCAAGTAAAGAGTTGTACTCTCCTCTTAGGGGGCGAAAGCATTTAATTCCAATGCGTTGTGAGGACGTAGCCGATTAAGAAAATGTAAGTAGCCCCCGCTTTTTTAGCTTTTTCCTTGTAAAACCTTAAAATCCGATTTTTTAGCTTTTTCCCTGTAAAACCTTAAAATCGTCATTTTTTAGGTAAAATGCTGCACTGCTTCCTTTACATAATATCCCAAAATCAGCTAAACCCTTGATTTATATAGACTTTATCCATTATTTATACGCAAGGCGCGCGGCTTTACAATCCGGCCGGCGTGGCTTTACAATCCGGCCGGCGTGGCTTTACAATCCCTAATTTTTTAATGAATG
>Ga0214165_1000596_pt1 | contig 23997 bp, 19 predicted proteins | sample TroBogypolimnion_34_FD_153004 | JGI IMG/M metagenome (GOLD analysis project Ga0214165, IMG submission 153004) | Freshwater microbial communities from Trout Bog Lake, WI - Practice 03JUN2009 hypolimnion v3 | ecosystem: Environmental > Aquatic > Freshwater > Lake > Hypolimnion/Profundal zone ... | reverse complement strand
GTTGTTCTGGTGAGCAAAGTTCACTGCCTGAGCAAAGTTAGGTGACTGAGTTCCGTCAACGTAGTTAGCGTATGGCCACGATGAGAGCATGTATTCCTGATAGGTAGGAGTTGACTGCAGTGGACCAGCGGCTGGGTTCGAAGCCCACCATACATAGTTCACGGCTTGGTCTGTTCCACCAAACTGGTTCCACGTAGTTGATTCATATTTTCCACTAAGCGCATTAGCAACAATCGAACCATTTTCCATTGGATTTGGAACCAAAGTAATGCCAATCGCCTTCCACAAGCTCATCATGAATGTCATCAACTTGGATTCCACAGAGTCCTGACCAATGTAGTTTAGAACAACCTTGACTGAAGTTACGTTGTGCTTCTTCTTGTAAGCATCAACTAATTTTTTTGCAGCCGACGGATTGTACGTTGGGTACTGAGGGTCCTGATAGTACGGCGAGTTCTTCGCGTACACACCATTGGCAAATGATCCCAAGTTGTCACAGATAACTTTCATATAGGTCGCCGGGTTAATCGACATCGCAATTGCCTTTCTAATACTTGGATCAGAAGTTGGGCTTACACGAGTTCCATCCCACTGCAGCGTCGTTGGGTTGATGCCACCAACAATGTTGCCTCCAACTGCCTGTGATGATGCAGAGTCTCCTGCTAGTGCCTTAATCAAAGCTGCCGGGATTGCCTTACCGGTTAGAAGGTACGTAGGGACAATTACTCCACCCCAAATTTGGAACTGATTCACGGTTGATGTTGAGTTAAACATGATGCTCGTGATTGCAGGTGAGCGCTTGTCGTTTTCGTCAGTGCGCGCAACAACAGACTTGTCTACCAAGAGCTTCTTGATAACTGAGTTGGCTGAAGTCATCATGAGGTCAATTTGTCCTGCCTTAAGTGCCAAGTACATCGACCCTGCATCAGGAATTACTTTGAACGAGATGCTGTCGAGGTATGGAAGCGCCTTGCCCTTGGCATCCTTGCGCCAGTAGCTTGGATTCTTGACGAGGTCCATCTTGTTTAACTGAAGGTAGCTACCTGGCCATGCGGCTGGGTCAGCCATGAATGGTCCGGTCCCAATAGGACGTCCGGTGTAGGTGTTCGCTCCAGGAAGCACCAATTGCAGCGAATTAGGTGAAGCCATAAATGAAATCTGTGAAGAAGCCAAGTACGCAGGAAGTCCTGAGAATGGAATCTGTGTGGTGTAGACAACCGTGTAGTTGTCAACCTTCACACAACTAGCCAAGATTGGAGCTTCAGCGGCACCAGCTGGGTACCCAGCAATCCCCATGGATGCTTTGTAGTTTGTAACAACTGCATCAGCGTTGAAGTCCGTACCGTCGTGAAATTTCACACCTTGACGAAGCAGAACAGTGAATTCAGTGAAGTTACTGTTTGGGGTGACTGAAAGACCGAGCATCGGAAGGAGCGTTACGCCATCTGTTGCTACAGCAAAGAGTGGGTCGTAGATTGCGTTTCCACGTGCGTATGCAGCAGAGTCCCATGAACCCTGTTGTCCATTGATCTGGTATGTAGACAGCTGGTCAGTTGTGAGACCAATGTTTAAGTGACCACCTGTTTTTGGTGTTGCTGTTGATTGTCCAGCCAACGTTGCCGCACCAGCGCCACCAGCTAGAAGGCTGTCTACAACAGTTCCTGCCATTGCAACTCCACCAATAGTGGCGGCTGAATTAGTAAGAAAAGACCTGCGGTCTAATTCGTTCGACATTTTTTCCCCTTATGAATGAAACGCTGCTTGCGATTCGTTATTCATTCAACGCTACAAGCAACAATCACGAATAATTATTCAGTAATCACTATCTTTACGAACTGCTTATGCGAAATTAAAAACAAAATGAATTAGAGTTAAGTATTAACTACAAATGTTTTCGAAATAGTGTCATAAGTAACACAACACGGATTTTAAACTCAATCAAAAGGACGACATGGCAGCTCCGCAAGTTCATTCGTCGAACAAGATCGCACCTTTTGTTGTAGAGCAAATTGGAATTGCACATATTGAAGAGTCAACGAGGTGGGCTAGCCCTCGAACCATTGGAGCATTATGGGCCGGTTCTTCGATAAACGTTGAATACTTTGTTTACGGTGCCCTATTAATGGGTTTCGGATTCAGCTTCCTCACTGCAGTCAGCTTGATCCTGATTGGGAATCTTTCCTTTTTCCTCGTTGGCATTGCTTCATTACAGGGTCCAGAAGCAGGAACCACCACATTTACTATTAATAGGGCTGCCTTCGGAACAAAAGGCTCCAAGGTCCTTGCCCTGCTCAACTGGGTGACTCTTATTGGGTTCGAAGTTGAAGGCCTCATACTTATTGTCGGTGCGGCACTCGTACTCTTTCAACTAGCTGGCATGCATGTTGGTGGTGTCCAAGAGGTCGCCCTTATTATTGGTGCTTCCGCAATTCAGGCGATCCTTCCTTATTTTGGTCACGCCACCATGGCCAAAGTGCTTCGAATGATGATTATTCCGTTTATCGCAATGTATGTTCTGCTCTCCTACTTCGGCGTACGCCACGGAGTCATGAACTTTAAAGGCGTCAGCAGTGGTTGGCAGATTTACAGCGCAGGACTCGCATTCGTTTTTGCACTTTCAGGACTCGGTTGGACCAACTGTGGCAATGACTACTCACGTTATGTTGCGCGTGACGTCAAAAAACGTGAGCTCGTCGGGTGGATTTTCCTTGGAACCGCTGTGCCAGAAATTATTCTGATGTTGCTTGGAGCAACAACATTTACATTTCTCTCAAGCAATACTCAGATTGCACAATGGAATGGAGCAAATCCATTCCAGGCGCTCTACGCTCAGAACTTTATTCCAAGTTGGTGCGTTGCAGCTTTTTTGATGTTTGCAATTCTTCAACTCTTTGCAGTTAATTCTCTAGACCTCTACTCCTCAGGGGTTTCACTTCAGGCGGTGGGAATTCGTATAAAGAGATACCAAGCGGTACTTCTTGATTCTTCGATTGCCTGTACGTTGACAGTCTCGGCGATGTTTCAATCAACGTTCTCACTCTTTATGAAGGAGTTTGTTGGAGTAATAATTGTCTGGATTGGACCATGGCTTGGAATCTTTTTAGTTGACTGGATACTTCGCAAGTACAAATACAACGCAAGTGAACTCCAGCGAACAGATGTCAACGGTATCTACTACGGCAGCGCAGGCGGATGGAACTGGAATGCAGCTGTTGCATTCTTCACAGGAATGGTTAGCGCAACATTGTGTTTTTCAAAAGCACCACCACCCGTTAACTTCCCTTTTTACTGGATGACGCCGATTTCGAATCACTTCAATGGAGCAGATTTCTCAGCATTTGCAGGAGTCCTTATTTCTGCTTTGGTGTACACCATTCTCGAGAAAGTATCTGGCTACGTTGCTAGGCAGAATAAGGCACAGTTAGATCTTGAACTAACAAAGTAGGCATTCAGGGGTACTTGATGTACCGTTGCCAAATGCAATCTTCACCAGTTGAGTCCAAGCCACAGAATGTAATTGTGGTGGTCCTTGACTCACTAAATCGCCACCTACTTGAGGCGTATGGATTTAATGAGTTCACTACACCGAATCTCACACGATTTGCTAATCGTTCTATTAAATTCGCGAACCACCACACTGGCTCGCTACCTTGCATGCCTGCACGACACGACATTCTTTGTGGTGCGCTCGACTTTTTGTGGCGCCCATGGGGTTCGATTGAAATTTGGGAAGATGCTATTACCTTCGAGCTCCGTAGAAAAGGTATTACTACACAACTAATTACCGATCACCCACACCTTTTTGAATCTGGTGGAGAGAACTATCACACTGACTTTTCAGCATGGGATTACATTCGTGGTGGAGAAGATGATCCCTGGAAGACACGGCTAGACCCTTCCTGGTTCGGGTCACCCGCGCTTGCAGCCCAGCCCGCATCAATTGAACGTGGCTATGACAAATCACGTACTTATTTTAAAAATGACGAAGACTTTCCTGGCCCAAAGACAATGACTGCAGCTGCAAATTGGATCAGAGAAAACAAAGATTCCGATGAGCGTTACTTTTTGTTTGTTGATGAATTCGATCCGCATGAACCGTTCGACACACCTGAGCCTTGGGCATCGATGTACGACGAAGAATGGGAGGGTCCAAAAGTAATTTGGCCGCCATATACCGACGCGGGTGGAGAGAATGTGCCTGATGAGAAAACGGGACGACACATTCGTGCAAACTACGGTGCCAAGCTTTCAATGATTGACCATTACTTCGGCAAAGTTCTCGATGCCTTGGACGAAACAAACGCTTGGAAAGACACCGCAGTAATTGTTATGACCGATCACGGTCACTATTTAGGAGAACGTGGAGGCATTTGGGGGAAACCTGGAGTTCCTATTTATTCTGAAATGGGCCACATCCCATTAATGATTGCTTGGCCCGATCGGCCAGCAGCAGAAGTAAACGATTTAACAACAACTGTTGATGTCCATGCAACGCTTTGCGATGTATTCGCCGTATCGCCAGAGCATCGAACACATGGGCATTCACTTCTTTCAGTCCTTAATGGAACTGGAGGCTCCAAGCGCGACCACATCCTTACTGGAATTTGGGGCAGAGAAGTTGTCTTCATCGATAATGAAACAAAATTTGTTCGCGCCCCTATTGAAGGCAACCGTCCATTAGAGATGTATTCAAATAGATGGTCAACAATGCCAATCCACGCGTATCCAAACATTCGACTCCCCCGACCTGACCGACGAGCAACTTTGGAATACATGCCTGGTTCTGACATCCCCGTAATTCGCCAGCCATTTACTACTGGCGACGATGTCCCCTTCTGGGCCAGGATGAATTCATTCCATGGTGACGTGGTGTTTAACCGCAAAGAGGACCCCAACGAGGAACACAACCTCGTAAAGGACCGCTCTGTTACTTCATCGTCTTCACAGATTGAAGCAATGCGTGAAGCTCTCAAATCAATTGAGGCCCCACTGGTTCAGTTTGAGCGACTTGCGCTTTCGTAATTATTTAAATGGTTCAGGGAATTTTTTTGCAGCGTCGCTGTACCACTGTGCCGATGGCTTGAGTGTGCGCTTGAACGACGTGCGATCAACCTCAACAATTCCAAACTTTGGACGGTAACCGAGCGTCCACTCAAAATTATCTAGAAGCGACCACTGGAAGTATCCGCGAACATCTAGTCCTTCGTCAATAACTTTTGCGAGTCCCTTCAGCGCTCCATTGAGATATCTAATTCTTTGCTCATCGTCATTAGTTCCAATTCCATTTTCAGTAACAACAACTGGGATTCCAGTAACGCTCGCGGCACGACGAACTGTGTACTCAACACACTCTGGCCAGAAGGCATAACCCATTTCAGTTATTTCCCCAGTAGCTGGAATGATTCCGTTTGGCCCTAATTCAACCTTGGTGTAGCACTGCACACCAATAAAGTCATCATCACCAACAACTGCAAGATATTCATCTTCCATTGATGTTCGAATGACGTCCATTGTCTCTTCCCCACCTTCAACACACTCATATTCCTGCATTGAAAGGCAGAGTCCAATTGGATACGTCCCCGGTCCTTTTCTAAGTGCATCACGAACTGTGACGTGACACGCACGCATTGCTTCGTTGACTTTGTTATACCGATCTCGGTCTCTCACCTGTGGCGGAAAGACACCGAGCAAATATCCCATGAGTGCAACGATGTTCGGCTCGTTAATTGTGCACGCAATGTCAATGTGGTTGCCTAGCTCTCGAGCTACAACATCTGCGTACTTTCCCATCCACTCAGAGATTTTTGGATTTTCAAAACCATCGAGGTCGGCCACCCAAAGTGGCAGCGTGAAGTGGTGCAGCGTTACAACAGTTTGAATTCCTCTGGCATGACACGCTTCGAGCACGTCTTTGTAGTGCGATATGACCTCTTGAGAAAAGACACCTTGCTGTGGCTCAATTTTTGCCCATTCCAAAGAGAGTCTGAATGAGTTGAGCCCAAGTGACTCAATAATGTCGAGATCTTCTTCGTATCTATTCCATGAATCACATGCATCGCCACACGGTTCAGCAGCAATAGTGTCTGGCTTAGTTTCGTAGCGGTACCAGTCAGTGTTTTCTCCGCCGCCCTCGATTTGGTATCCCGATGTTGATGTTCCCCACAAAAAATCTTTTGGAAATGTGGTTTGGCGTTCTGACATATTTCAGTCCTTTTAATTATTTGAGCAAGATTCGCACGAATTGCTTCAACTTTGGAGCATACTTAGATTTATGACCAAAAAACATGTCCCACTAAGTACTGATCTCGCCAAGAAAATGCTCGAAACCGCATACCAAGAAGCGGCGCTTGGTCTTAGTGAAGGTGGGATCCCTATTGGGGCAGCGCTCTTCACAAGAGAGGGCGAACTCCTTGGTGCTGGACACAATCGCCGAGTTCAAGAAGACGATGCATCAGTACACGCAGAAACTGATGCCTTTAGAAAAGCTGGGCGTCGTCGTGACTACCCCGACTGTGTGATGGTCACCACGCTCTCGCCGTGCTGGTACTGCTCAGGGCTTGTTCGACAATTCAACATCGGTGCTGTAGTTATTGGTGAAGCCGAGACGTTCCATGGTGGTCACGACTGGCTTGAAGAACTTGGCGTTGAGATTGTTGTCTTAAATGACAAAGCGTGTATTGAAATACTTTCGAAATTCACACACGAACACCCCGAACTTTGGAACGAGGACATTGGTCTCTAGTTAACGAACTGGTGCTCCGAAGAGTCGGTCGCCAGCGTCACCAAGACCCGGTGTGATGTAGCCAACATCAGTCAACTTCGCGTCTAGGGCTGCACCAAAAATCTTGATGTCTGGGTATTTAGAAAGTACGTAGTCAATCCCTGGTTGTGCAGCAAGCAAACAAAGAACGGTCACTGGACCAGGGTTGCGCTTAGCAATAATGTCAAGCACGCAAACGAGTGATCCTCCAGTCGCGAGCATTGGGTCACAGATAACTATTGGTGAACCTTCGAGGTCTTCTGGGACGCCGTCTAGATATACATCGGGCAGAAGTGTCTCTTCATTACGGCGAAGCCCCATAAGACAAACTCGGTGAACTGGAAGAATTTCTTGCGCGGCAGGACTCATTCCGAGCCCGGCACGAAGGATTGGAATAATTACATACTGCGTATCGGCCTTAACTGCAGGTGCACCCTTTACAACAGGAGTGTCAACTGTGGTCGCAGAGACTTTTGCGTCACGAAAGGCTTCATAAGCTACGAATCTTGCAATCTCACCAGCGAGACGCAAGAAGTCTGCATTAGAAGTTTTTTCATCACGAAGTTGACGAATCTTGTCGGCAACAAGTGGATGATCGATGAAATAAGTAGAGGCCACATCGACACAATAGGTCATGTTCCTTCGTGAATTCCTGCACAAGTGAGCAAGTAACATCAGGCAATGGCTATTTCACACTCCACGAGGCCAAGCGCCAACCCACTTGGTGGAGTTCACTCGAAATACCCAGGACCTCACGCAATTATTTCACCAGACAAAAGTCTCACCTGGTGGCGCAGAATCCTCCCAGTAATTGCTTCACACCGTGTTGCGTTCATTGCCTCAATCAGCCTTTCGCTGGTGAGTTTGGTGTTCCAGACACTTGTGCCAAACATGCTCAATAACGCAATTGATAACGGACTTATTCGTCACACCGGAAATCTTCATCGCACGGTGATTGAGATTTTGATTGTTGGAGTACTCGCTGGCGTCACTGGCATTATTTCTCGCCAGTACGTGTACCGCACTGCCTACAACGTTGAAGCGGATCTTCGAGCGCTCATGTACAACCACCTCACGTGGCTCTCATTTAGTTTCTACGACCGAGTTCAATCAGGACAGTTAATTAGTCGCTCCAACAGCGACATAAGAAGCGTGCAGATGTATTCGACGTTCGCTCCCCTAATCCTTGTCCAGAGCTTCATTGGAGTGCTCGCATTCGGATTCATGTTGTCGATTAACGCACCACTTGCCTTAATCGCAATGTGCATTATGCCGCTGCTCTACTTCATTGGAATAAAAATGCGTCGCGTGCTGTTTCCTATCTCATGGATTCTCCAAGCTCGACTCGCTGAAGTAGCAACAATCGTCGACGAGAACGTAAACGGAGTTCGTGTTGTTAAGTCCTTCGCACAAGAAGGCGCTGAAGTCAACCGACTCGCTGACGCTGCTGAACGAGTTGCGTGGGGGTATGTTAAGGACGCAGAAATTCGTGGTGTCTGGGGGCCATGGGTGCAGAGTCTTCCTCAACTTGGACTCGCGCTCGTGCTCTTTTTTGGTGGATGGATGGTGCTGCAGGGCAAGCTCGGAATTGGAGCGATTCTCGCCTTCAACGCCTATCTCCTAATGCTCCAAGCGCCGTTCATGATGCTTGGACAACTCGTCATGATGGGCCAGCGTGCCAAAGCAAGTGCCGAGAGAATTTTTGAAGTACTCGACGAATCACCAGAGATTGTGGAGCGACCTGGCGTATTCGACCTACTAGACGTCTCAGGAAGAATTGATTTCAACCATGTCAGATTTGCGTACGCCAATGGTGCAGAAATCTTGCATGATTTCGATGCACACATTGAGCCAGGAGAAACCGTCGCGGTTGTTGGACGAACTGGTTCTGGAAAATCAACAGTGGCTCGACTACTTACGCGTTTCTACGATGTCAGCGATGGATCAGTGCAAATTGATGGACATGATGTTAGAGACGTCACACTGCAAACGTTGCGAGACACCGTTGGTGTAGTTCTCGATGATCCATTCCTATTTTCAATTTCCATCAGAGACAACATTGCGTACGGTCTTCCTGACGCCTCCATTGAGGACATCACCGCTGCCGCAAAAGCAGCCAACGCCCATGAGTTCATTGTGAAACTCCCTGAGGGGTATGACACTGTTGTTGGTGAGCGTGGTTACACCCTTTCAGGTGGACAGCGTCAACGTATTTCTATTGCACGTACATTGCTCGTTAATCCACCAATTTTAATTCTTGATGATGCAACGAGTGCAATTGACGTTCACGTTGAAGCTGGCATCTACTCTGAACTCACAAAACTGCTCACCAAGCGCACAACAATTGTGATTGCTCACCGTATTTCAACCATTGCGCTCGCGAGTCGAGTGATTCTGCTTGACGAAGGTCGAGTTATCGCAACAGGTACTCACGAACAACTACTGGCAACATCGCCGCTCTACGCAGAAGTTCTCGCCCAAACCACATCGGACGCTTCGTAATGGGTTGGGGTGGCGGCGGAGGCGGTTGGGGTGGCCCGGGTGGTGGAGGGATGTTCCAAGCCAGTTCAAACACAGGTCTTCCTTTTGGTGGTATCCCGAGTGAACTTATGGAAGAGGCGACAAAGATTGTCTCCACCGAACCAAAGCGCGAACCATCACAGATTGCCTTCCGCCAGCTCCCTAGTGAGTCTGAAAAATTGCCACTCACGCTGTACCGAATGGTTAAGGCATTTCCTGGGTACGTACTTTGGGGATCGCTCCTCACCATTGTTATAAGCCTCGCCATGCAGGCGGGACCAAAGCTCACGGAGTACGCAATCAATAACGGAATGGCCAAGGGTCACCGTTCATTGACAGTCATTAGCGTCTGTGGCGCTCTCTACCTCGTGCTCGCAGTTGGAAGCGCTATCTTGCAACGACTTCAGATCAATGTGACTGGTCGACTTGCTGCACGAGTGATGCACGAGTTGCGCGTACGAGTCTTTACACATTTCCAGCGACTGAGCCTGGACTTTTTTACTGAAGAAAAAGCTGGTGTTTTGATGAGTCGCATGACGAGTGACATTGAAAACCTACAGCAGTTAATTCAAGACGGCATTAGCTCTTTTGCTCTTCAAGGGCTTACCATGGCCGTAATCACGGTCATTCTCTTTACTACCAATGTGGTGCTCGCGACATGGACAATCCTTCTGATAGTTCCATTGCTGTTCGTATTTTCCATCTGGTTCCACGTAGCTTCCGAAAAGGGATACCTACTGAGCCGTGACCGCATCGCCAATGTTCTCGCGGACCTCTCAGAGTCGCTTTATGGGATTCGCGTGGTCACTGCAAATAATCGTCAAAAGCGCAACATGCTCAATCATCAACACGTTGTTGGGGCGTACCGTGACGCCAACATGTATACCGGACGCGTTAACGCAATTTATGGACCATCAACATCAATGATTGGAATTCTTGGTCAAGGAATTCTGCTCAGTATTGGTGGGAACATGGTGCTCGATCACAAACTAAGCATTGGTGCGCTCATTGCGTTCTTCTTGTACCTCAACCGTTTTTTTAGCCCTATCCAGCTACTTGTCCAGCAGTACAACGCACTGCAGCAAGGTCGTTCTTCAATTATTCGACTCCGCGAGTTGTTACAAACGCCTCCGAGCGTTGATGAAGTAGTAAATGCTCCAGATCTACCAACCATTGAAGGTCGAATGACTTTCGAAAATGTGAGCTTCGGATACCTCGAAGGACGACCAGTACTAGAGAACATCAATCTAGAAATTGCTCCAGGAGAATCAGTTGCATTCGTTGGACCGACGGGTGCTGGAAAATCAACGATGGCGAAATTAGCTAATCGTTTTTATGATCCAACCTCTGGCCGCGTGTTACTTGACGGCGTTGACATCAAAACTGTTTCACTACATTCGCTTCGCTCTCAACTTGGCGTTGTGCCACAAGAAGCATTCCTTTTCGCTGGATCTATTCGGACCAACTTGAGCTTTGGTCGTAGTGGCATCACCGACGAAGAGATTGAAGAAGCAATTGATGTTGTGGGACTACGCGACCTCATTGAGCGTCTCCCCCAAGGCATTGACACCATTGTCCATGAGCGCGGACAAACTCTCGCTGCGGGAGAACGTCAGTTGCTCGCTCTCGCCCGAGCATTCCTTGCACGCCCACGTGTCCTCATCTTGGACGAAGCAACATCATCGCTAGACCTTCGAAGCGAAACAATCATTGAACGCGCGCTTGACCGCATTCTTGAAGGAAGGTCAGCAATTCTTATTGCCCACCGCTTAACAACCGCCCAGCGTGCGAACCGAATTGTAGTTATTGACCACGGTGGCATTGTTGAAATGGGAACTCCAAAGGAGCTCCTCGCAAAGGGTGGCGCTTATGCAGGTATGTACAACGCTTGGCTCGAGTCCGGAGGACGCGACGCCACTCGAAGTGATGTTTAGACCATGTCCTTAAGCATCTCAATCATCTGAGGCTTTGTTTGATCCCCAAGGGTGACTGGGTGAATCTGCAAGTGAGTAATGCCAGCTTCTTTGTAAGCAGCGAGACGCTCTTTCACGTAGCCCTTTGATCCACAGATGGTTGTGAGTTCCAAGAACTCTTCAGGAACTGCCGCTTCCGCTTCAGCCTTCTTACCGCTTAGATAGAGCTCTTGGATGATCTTGGCGTCGTCACCGTAACCGTAACGAGTTGCGAGTTCGGTGTAGAAGTTCTGGCCCACTGCGCCCATGCCACCAATGTAGAGAGCAGCCATTGAGCGTGCGTACTGGCGAACTTTGATTGCTTCTTCACCTTCACCAATTGCCACGAGTGATCCAGCACTAATCATCAATTCTCCGAGTGCAGGGTCACGCTTAGCTTTTCCAGCTTTAAGTGATTCGCCCCAGATGTCATTCGCTTTTTCTGGAATGAAGAAGATAGGCATCCAACCGTTTGCAATTTCTGCTGTTAGCTCCACGTTCTTCATACCAATTGAAGCAACCCAAATTGGAATGTTCTCTCGTACTGGGTGGTTGATGAGCTTAAGAGGCTTACCGAGACCGGTGCCCTCTCCTGCTGGAAGTGGAAGCTTGTAGTACTTACCGTCGTAAACGAGTTTTTCGCGGCGCCACATCATGCGACAGATGTCAATAATTTCACGGGTGCGACCAAGTGGAGCGGTGTATGGCACACCGTGGAATCCTTCAATCACCTGTGGACCAGAGGCGCCAATACCTAAGTGAAAACGTCCGCCCGAAACAAAGTCAAGGCCAGCAGCGGTCATTCCAAGTAGTGAAGGTGTTCGTGAGTAGATCGGCAGAATTTCTGCTCCAATTTCTACTGTCTTAGTTACTGCAGCGAGGTATCCCATCTGCGAAACACTGTCGAAACTGTATGCCTCGGCGAACCAAATAATGTCGAGACCTGCACTTTCCATATCGACAACATCTTTTTCGATCTCTTTGATATTGCCCGAGTATGTGAGCATTGTTCCGATTTTCATGGCTACCTCCTGAGTTACTGATTAGTAGCAAACAGTAACCGCATCATCACCTTGCCGCCAACAACTTGTAACTTTTCAGGCGTACATTGGAGATAGGGGCATTTGCCTCACCAAATGAAAGCTGGTGACATTGTGGTCACACGCGACACCAATGGGTTTAACCCCTGGACGCATGTATGCGGACTTATTGAAAAGGCTGGAAAAACTCTCGGTCTAGACGATGGAATGATTCGTCGAATAATTACTCCGGAACGAATTCTTGAAGTTGCGGTTCCTGTTCGTATGGATAATGGTGAAATAAACATGTACACCGGTTGGCGAATTCAACACGACACCTCTAGGGGGCCAGGGAAAGGTGGCATTAGATTTCACCCAAGCGTTAGTACTGATGAAATTACGGCACTGAGTGCCGACATGTCAATTAAGTGTGCTGTCGTACACATTCCTTACGGCGGAGCAAAGGGTGGCGTAAAAGTCGACCCAACGGTTCTTTCTCGAGGAGAACTCGAGCGTCTTACTCGTCGCTACGCATTTGCGATTGCTCCAATTATTGGACCAGACCGCGACATTCCTGCACCCGACATAAACACCGACACGCAGGTGATGAGTTGGATCATGGACACCGTCTCAATGCTGGCGGGATACAACACTCCAGGAGTTGTTACAGGTAAGCCCCTCGAAATTGGTGGGACACTCGGACACGCTGGCGCTACGTCACTTGGGGTAACTATTTGTACGATAGCGGTTCTTGAAAAGCTTGGTCGCGCTGTTGAAGGTCAGCGCGTCATTGTTCAGGGTTACGGAAAAGTAGGCGGCCCTCTCGTCAAGCTTCTTAGCGAGCGTGGGATGAAGGTCGTGGGTCTCGCAGACGTCCATGGAGCAATACACGTTCCTGGCGGCATTGATGCTGCGCAGATGAAGGAATACTTCATTAAAAATGGAACAATCCTCGGATTCCCTGGAAGCACAACAGTCGCCAACGATCAGTTCTTCACTATCAAATCAGATATTGCAATTCCTGCAGCTTTAGGTGGGGTAATTACTGCTGACGTTGCGCAGTCAATGTCTGCGTCGATCGTCGTTGAAGCGGCTAACGGTCCAACCACTGGTGAAGCGAACGAAATATTTCGCAATCGTGGAATAACAGTCGTGCCAGACGTGCTCGCAAATGCTGGTGGCGTTGTTGCTTCTTATTTTGAATGGGCGCAAGATCTTCAGGGCTTCATGTGGGAACCTGAGCTCTTCACATCACGACTCGAAAAGACAATGGCTGACGCTTTTGCATACGTGTGGAAACGCCACATAGAGCTTGATGTATCACTTCGTGATGGCGCTATTGCTGTTGGTGTTGAACGTATTGCTGAAGCGACCCAACTTCGAGGACTTTTTCCATAAGGTCTTTTATTGCAAGGATTGGATTGGACGCTCACGTAATGCGTTTTTGTCAACTTTTCCAATTGGCAAGAAAGGCAGATCTTTTTCTATTCGAAGGATCTTTGGAATCTTGTAACCAGCGAGATTCGATCGGCACCACTTAAGTAATTCATCCTCGGTTGCAGCCGCATTCTCATGAAGAACCACGTACGCAGCGCCTATTTCGCCCCATTGCTCGTTCTTCAGTCCAAATACTGCAGCAAGTGCAACATCATTATGCGCTTCAAGTACCAATTCGATCTCACGTGGATACACGTTGAGTCCACCGGACTTAAACATCTCCGAGCGTCGGCCCACAAGTCGAAGAGTGCCATCAGGATTTTGCACAGCAACATCACCCATCTTTAGAAAACCATCTTCAGTAATAGTTTTCTTCGTGGCATCAGGATTGTTCCAGTAGCGAAGGAAGATGGCCGGGTGTCGGTACCAAACTTCACCTTCAGTCCCCTGTTCCACTTCATTTCCATCTTCGTCAACCAACAACACTTCTGCATCAGGATTTGGATGGCCAACAGAATTAGCCAACTGCTCCGCTGTGTCAGTTAACTGAGACCATGCAGCATTGCCAACGGTCTCGGTTTGACCAAACGTGGTTAGTAACTTCACGCCTAGCGCTTTATAAATATTCACAAATTCAATTGGTAGTGCAGCACCGCCCCACGCCACAATCTGAAGACTTGATAGATCAGTTTTTGAAAAGTCCGGGTGGAGGGCAATCAATTGCAGAACTGTTGGAACATGCTGAAGATTAGTGAGTTTGAGATCCTCTATGAGGCGAAGAATGTCTCCCGCGTCAAATTTCTCAATAAATGCGAGCATGCCACCTTCGACCAAAGTTGCACCGCAGACGTCAACAATGCATCCAGTGTGGTTCGTCGGAAGGTTGCACGGTACACGAGGTTGAGAAACGAGCATCGCATCTGCGTCACAGTACGCGCCATACGTGAGTGCAAAGTGAGGAATCAAGGCTCCCTTCGGCGCGCCGGTTGATCCAGAGGTGTAGACGATTGCACCTGGATCATGAGATGAAACTTCAGGAAGAATTTGATTAGTCGCTCTAGACAAGAAATCTGACATGCTGGCGAGAACCCCTTGTCCATCACCATGGTCCAGACGAATTGCTTCACGCAACGTTGAATTATTTAGAAGTACTTCAACTTCATCAACATATGAGCGACCGGCATTACTTGCTAAAGAGAAAATCAAAACTGGTTCGCAGTTTGTAACTACGTGAGCTTGCTCACGTGGAGTGTACGAAGGATTGATGCCTGTATAAATTGCTCCAGCTCTCATTACTCCTAAGGCTGCGACCCAAAACTCAGGACGTGGAGTCGAGAGAACTACAACGCGGTCCCCTTTGTTTACGCCACTGGCCACTAGTGCTCGAGCGAATTCTGAAACACGTTGGTTGAGTTCTTTATAGGTAATTTCAGCACCTTGGAACCAAGCTGCCGGAGCCTCTGGCGTAGTTGAAGCAAAGTATTCAACCGCTTCAGAAAACTGCTCAAATTTTTGCTGGACCATTAATTCCTCTGCTTATAATCTTTTGAAAGTAACTATATACTTAGTTTAAAAGGAGGCCTCATGTCATCTATCGCATTCGGTATGCGTGGAAAAATGCAGCCCACAATTCCTGTGGAAGAAGCGCACCTGCACATTGGCAAAGAACTATTCAGCACTGACTGGCTAACCATAAGTGAAGACCGAGTCAAGCAGTTTCGATGGTCCACATTTGCAAACGGTGACGATGCTGACATGGAAATGTGCCTCACGAACCCTGTTGGCTACGAAAATGTTGACGGTTTCATGTTGGTCTCGCTCTTGATCACCGCTCACTTCAACAACAACCCAATTAACTCTCCTGGCGCATTTGGGCTCAACTATGCCCTCGAAAATTTCAGATTTCCTGCACCAGTTTTTCTAGAACAACGCGTGAAGGTCACCGTAACTCTCACCGATGTTCGCACACACGCAAAAGGCACTCTCATCACAACGCACAATGTGATGGATCTTGAAGGATCGGAGCGTCCTGTGCTCGTTGGTGATTGGACAAATTTAATAGTTACTGACAGTCAATGAGCGAACTGTTGCTGAACTGGAAGCCTGAATCAAGCATTCAGCGCCGACCACTAAGTGAACTACATAGTTCGCTAGGTAGCGAAGTCTTCTTAACTGAGTGGCGAAGTGTTGACAGAGAACATCTCGATCGGTTTCACTGGTCAGTCGATTCCGTTCCAGAGTTGTCTGACACATGGGTTAATTCTGACTTTCCAAGAGCTAGCGAAAACATAGACGGCTTCATGCTTCTTTCTTTGCTGCAGTCTGCATTTTTCGACAACTTTCCTTTTTATGAAGAAGGTGTCGTTACATACAACTACGGCGTTGATTCACTTCGATTCCCGGCAACTGCATATCTTGAGCACCAAATGAGAGTGCGCGCAGTACTGCTCTCAGTGACAGACAAGCCGAGTGGGTTTCTTTGTCGTGTCAAAACAACTATGGAACTGCGCGGTGAGGAAAAACCCGCACTTTCTTTAGAATTTCTTATTCTCTTAACTCAAACGAAAGTAGACAGATGACCGAGCTCTGGCAAAAAAGTGCTGTAGAAATATCAAAAATGGTGAGTACGAAAGAAGTATCTGCGGAAGAAGTAGCGAAGTCTCATTTAGTTCGAATCGCTGAAGTAAATCCTCGACTCAACGCACTCACGCTTGTTGATACTGAATCAGTAGAGCGAGCTAAAAAATTCGACCAAGGAAAGCGTCAGGGCAAGCTTCCTGGCGTTATTTTTACTTCAAAAATCAATGTTGACCATAAGGGTTATCCAACAGATGACGGACTCACTTTTCTTGCCGATGCTCTTGCAACGGCTACTACCCCAGTGATTCGTGGTCTTGAAGAAGTGGGTGGAACCATGATTGGTAGGTCAAACTCACCCGCAATGGCCCTACGAATTCATACAGATAACGCACTTCACGGGGCGACCCTTAATCCATTTGACAAAGAAATAACTCCGGGAGGATCGAGTGGTGGCGCTGGCGTCGCTGTTGCAACCGGAATGTGTGCCGTTGCACAAGGCAACGACATTGGTGGTTCTGTGCGCTGGCCTGCGTTCAACTCAGGCATTACAGCACTTCGCCCTACCGTAGGTCGAATGCCCACCATGAAAGCAAATACAACATCACCAAGATTCACATTTAGCTTGTTGATGTCAACAAATGGACCCATTGCTCGAAACATGGACGATCTATGGGCGACGTTTGATGCCATGTCCACCTATAACACCGACGACCCAAGGTCGATCTCTTTCCCGATTGCGAACTATGGACCAGAAGTCTCAAAGAAAGTAGCTCTTGTTAGCGATGACGGGCACCATATGAGCTCTGAAACAAAGCAAGCGCTCGCGACTGCAGCGAAGCACTTATCCGATGCAGGTTACGAAGTAGAACAAGTGAACCCTCCAATGCTCGAAGCGACATTCAGTATGTGGGAACGCATTGCAGCACCAGAACTACTTCTAAACGCTGCACTCGTGGAACAGATTCCAGATCCAGGCTTTGTGGCTTGGGGTCGCGAACTAATGAGGAAGATGCCAGAGACAAACTTTGAGTTGTATTTCAAGGCAATGGCTGAGCGTGACTTAATTTGTCGAGCATGGACAGCGTTCATGCAGGAGTACCCGCTCATGTTGATGATTACAAATGGAAATCACACAATGCCAGCGGCATATGACACGCAAGGTCCAGCCGCTGTTGATGACATTTTTGAACAAATGCGATATCAGTTTTCACTACCAACAACTGGTTTCCCTGTGCTTCAAGTACCAATCGATGTTGGCACGGCTAAACCAAATGGCGTTCAACTTGTGGCATCAATATTCCGAGAAGATTTGCTCATTAAAGCTGGAAAAGCAATTGAAGATCGAGAAGGCGTTCGACCTGTTATCGACATTGCTTGGTAACTAATTAGAAGTTGGCTTACCGCCAACAACTGTTCCAATTACTTTTATGTCCTTAATAGTCATTGGGTCAACGCTGAGTGGGTTCTCTGCAAGGACTGTGAAGTCTGCAAACTTTCCAACCTCAATTGAACCGAGCACATCATCGCGGTTCATCAGATAGGCAGAACCAAGAGTCATGGCAGTCAGGGCTTGCAATGGTGTGATCTTCTCAGCTGATCCGAGTTCGAAATTGCTTCTAGTGCGTCGATTGACTGCACACCACATTGTGAATAGTGGATTAACTGGAGTTACTGGATGATCAGAGTGAAGTGAAATCACAACACCAGCACGAATCGCAGATGCAGCTGCATCCATTCGGCGCGCCTTGTCTGGTCCCATAGTTTTCCTGCGGTGCGTATCACCCCAATAGTAAATGTGATTAGAAAAGATGTTGGCGCAGAGCCCCAGAGTTGCCATCTTCGTCATCACCGCTGGAGAAGCCATTTGAAAATGCTCTAAGCGATGGCGATGGTTGATTCGTGGTGAAGCATTAAATATTTTCTCAAAGGCATTCACAACGGTGTCGATAGCTTCATCGCCATTAGCATGAACTGCTAATTGAAATCCAGCGTCATGGTAGGGAGTCAGGTTTTCAACCAATGTTGCTTCATCAAGCAGAAGCTGACCGTGATCTTCGCCGCCGCAGTAGCCGGGCCATTTCAATTTCCCCGTGAAGCCCTGAATTGAGCCATCAGAGACCCACTTAATTGGCCCAAATGTAAATCGGTCATTGCTCTCATCTCGTAATTTGAGCATTAGGGGGAAAATAGTTTTCCCGTCAAGGAGTCGAGACATCTCCTCAACATTTGGCGAATAGGTAATACGAACCGGGAAGCTTTCCTCGCGTACAACTTTTGCGTACGTTTCAAAAGCTCGGCCAGCCGCGAAAAGCGACATGTCGCTTCCAGTTGTTACACCAACTTGACGCAGCAACTCTCCACCATTACGCACAGACTTCTCAGGATCACTAGAGAGAACCTTAACTTGATCAAAAATCAAGTCCATTGCATTTTCATGAAATTCACCTGTCGGATTACCGTCTTGATCCTTCATGACGCCAATATCAGTAGTAGATGAAGTAACACCACTCAGTTCCATTTGTCTTGAGTTTGCATAGGCTAGATGTCCACTCGCGTTCATCACTGCTACGCCTTGGGAGGTGCTTACACGGTCTAAGTCCTCACGACGAAGAGCTCGACCATCGTGGAACGATGGGTCAAATCCGTATCCAGAAATAGTTCCTTCAGGGAATTCACCTGATCGTTCTACCAACCGATCAATTACATCCTGAATAGATTTACAGCCTTTAGAAATAGACCCGTCAGGGCTTGGCCGATCATCAATTCCGGTCCAAACAAGTCTGCCAAGTGCTCCATCACCAAACGTGTGTCCATGCGCCTCAATGAAGCCGGGAACAATCACTACATCTTTGAAGCGTTCTTCAACTTCAAAGTTGACGTCAGAAAGGTATTCACAAATTTCATTGAATTCTCCTACATGCAGGATTCTTCCATCCCTTACCGCAACTGCATTTGCAGTAGGGCAATTGAGGTCAAGTGTCAAAATTTCACGAGCACGATAAATGACTATTGACACTAAATTTCCTTAGAACACTATTTAATGTAGTCGCTACTTGAGAAGTCATTTAAACTCTATACAAATGAAAGAACTTGCTAATGACAATATCTGAAACTTCAGACCGCATAACTCGCCCATCACAGGCGAGGTCGCGCATCACGTTCGACCGAATCCTTAGCGTTGCGAAAGAAATCATTGTTGAACAAGGCATCGCCGCTCTCAACACAAATCTTGTTGCTGAACGTGCTGGGATCAACATTGGAACTGTGTATCACTACTTTCCAGACAAAATTGCGATTCTCTTAGAGCTTTCAAAAGCTGACCGCGATCTTCGCTCAAGTTACATAATTGACAAGGTTTCAGAGCTACCTTCTGCGCCTGACCTCGAGAGCTGGGTCCGTGAAGTTGTTGAACTTACCTACAAACTTCGAACCGACCACCCTGCAACAATTGAACTTCGTAGAGCAATTCGCTCAATACCTGAGTTGCTAGATGCCGACAGAATCCGCAACGAAGAGGTGGTTACTCGACTTAATACTTTGTACTCGGTTCGATTCCCAAATGCAACACCTGCTCGTAGGAAAATGGTTGCGCGTGTTAATTACGAAACACTCGCTGGTCTTCTTGATGCCTATGGTGATGATGTGACTCACACTAAAGAGTTTTACTCTGAAGTGGCGTCAATGATTGTGGCCCACATGAGAACACTTGAGAACTAACAATAAAAATCACCTCGGCCTGTACTAGGTCGAGGGGATTTTTTATTTGTAGGTTTTAGTTGACTAGCTCTTATTGCTTGGTCGTGCGATCAATTCATAGAGCGCACCAATCGCAACAATCACGAACATCACAACCAAGGTGATCCATCCGTAGTTGAAGAGTGCACGTCCACTTGTGAGCGCACTTGGCCAAATGATGTTAAGCATCATCAAGAACAAGTAGGCCATTGCACCAATCGTTACTGGCATTCCCCACTTACCGAGCGTGAACGAGCCACTTGGCTTCCACCCACGCTGGCGGGCAATGAACGCTCCGAGCACCGTGAGGAAGAACGATAAGTAAATTCCCGATGTAGCAAACGAAACCAATGCGTACAAGGCATTAACTCCAGCTGGGTACGTGAACCACAAGATGTGCCATCCATTTGCTGGTGGTGTCACAAGCACCAGTAGCAAGAAGAGGAACGGAATAATTGTTCCAACCACAATTGCATTACGTGGAGTCTTATGCTTCGCAGTTACCTGCTTGACTGCATTGCTTCCTGGCAGAGCACCGTCACGAGCTAAGGCAAAGGCAACTCGAGCACCCGCACCCTGAACAGCTGTTCCACAACTAAAGAATGCAATGATCACCATTACGAGGAAGAAGTCCTGAAGCCAACTTGGCAGAGCACCGAGAAGTAGTGGGATGCCACCCTTGATGACAGCAGCAATTCCACCTATTTTTGGAGTTGCCAGCAGTAGACCAAGAACGAGTACAAATGAAGCAATGCCACCGTAAAGAAGTGCATTACGCATTGAACGTGGAACTTGGCGACTGGCTTCTTTGGTCTCTTCTGAGATGTCGCCAGCAGATTCAAATCCAAAGAAGATATAAACGTTGGCGAGGACTGCAACTAGTGCAGCTCCAGTCCACCAACTGCCACCGAAGTTAACTCCAAGTGGATTGGTGCTGGCGTGCTGAACACCTTGTGTGGTGAAGATGAATCCAAAACCCTGGTGGAATCCCTTGATGGCGAGCGCAATGAACACACCGAAGGTTCCAATTGTTTCAACATAGACACCGAACCTAGCGACATAACCCATGATTTTTGCGCCTACTGAATTCAGGATTGCTGAAAGAACAATGAACAATCCAGTAATTACAAAGAGTGTTACATGGTTGGAAGCATCGAGATGAGTATTAAACCAAATGTTGAGTAAATTCGTAACGTAGAGAACAGAGCCGGAGTCCACTGAAGCAACGGTTGCAAGAAGCGCAAATCCGTAGATCCATCCGACGTACCAGCCGTAGCGTGGTCCAACGTTGAACTTTCCGTATTGATACAAGGCACCCGACAACGGATATTCGCTTGAGAGTTCTCCAAAGACCAGTGCCACCAGCGTCATAAGACCTACGACGATTGGTATGGTCCAGATGTAGCGAGGACCACCAGCTCCAAGCCCAAGTACGTAGAGCGAGTAGATACCAACCATTGGGCTTAGATAACTAAACGCTACTGAGAAGTTGTCAAAAAGCGAGAGAACTCGCGACAACTCCTGTTTATATCCGAGTGCAGCGAGACGTTCGTGATCCTGGCCCGCCATGTGTTCTGTAGACATACATCCCCCTTGGTGTGTCGTATGACAGCAACCATATATAAAGATAATAAGGAAGTACGCCAAAAGCTGGTTTTACCGAAAAGGGTAAAACCACACTCTATTTACCCACTAAATGTGAGATTCTTGAATGGTGAGCGATACAAAACCAACGAGTGACGAATACGAAGAAATCATTCGTGATTTAAAGGCAGAAATTGGCCGCCTAAAAGAAGAGATCAGAAAAATAAGACGAGACAACAACGAAGTACCGCCACACTACTTATAAGAGTAAGGCTGCCTATTTCTTCTTCGCTGCATTCACTGCACGCTTTAGAGAGATTGCTAACGCACAAACGGCTAGTACGGGAAGTGCAATAACCGCTGCAGTGTTGTCACCCGCACCGCGAAGTCCGGCGATCACTCCAATGATCACTAGCGATGAGACAAATAACTCAGGAGTATCGCCCACGAGAAAGTCCCACCAAAACATAGCGAATCCCTTGAGTAGTCGAACTGGAAGTGGTTTCTTCTCGCTCATGCGTGTGCCTCAACTTTCGTTTTTGGTGTACCCGACTTTGCGAGACCAACAAGTCCCCATGTCACCAGCGTATACATGGCTACAAAGAAAGCTAAGAAGCCGTCGTTTCCCGGCCACGTTACCTTAAGGCCCTCTCCTACCCAGAATGTTCCATAACTGACGAGCAGAATGCCAACACTCATCTTCATTGCATTTTCTGGGACTGAAGAAAGTTGCTTGGAGACAATTGCACCCATAACCGCAACAAGCACGAGTGCAATCCCAGCGGTTGTTGCAGCGAGACCTAGACGATGTGCCGATGTGCCAAGGGTAAGAACTGTGATTACAACTTCGAGCCCCTCGAGAAACACACCTTTAAACGCCATCACAAACGCCACGCGGTCACGCCCAATGGTCTGACCACTCGCTCTTAACTCTGCCACTGTCTCTTCATAAATTGCGTCTTCATCATGCTTGGCCTTGAGACCACTTGATCGAAGTACCGCTTTTCGCAACCACTGCATTCCAAAGATAAGGAGAACGCCACCAACAATGAGTCGAAGCGTACTGAGCGGCACATGAATGAGTGCTGGGCCAAAAGCCGCCACGAGGGCAACTAGCGCGACAATCGCTGCGATAACACCTTCAAATGCTGAACGCCAGCCCCGCGTATGGCCAACAGCGAAGACAATCGTTAGAGCCTCAACCATTTCTACGGCACACGCCAAAAACACCGCACCAACGAGAACAATCACACCTGAAGAAACAGTTGTTGCAAACATTTACATCTCCTCTGTACTTGGATCAATGGCAAAACATGAAGCTGGGTCAAGCGTCACTTTTATGTTGACGCCTCGTTCAAAACGATGCTTTGAGTAAACCTTAGTTAACATTTCAGCTGCACCTACTTTTACAACGTGCTCATAACCACGCCCGTTGAAAGCAACATCTCGGATTTCTCCAGGAATTCCTTCTTCATTAGTTTCAGGGAAAATAGAAACTCCAGCAGAACGAACAAACAAACTTGCGTTGGCATCCTTTGAAAGTTTACCAATCTTGGTTGCTTCAACAGTGATGTCAGGTGCAAATGGTAGATACACCTCAACGAGCGAATCTCCCATTTTCTTAAATTGCTTGATTGCGAACTCACCAGATACTCCTGTAAACCTAGTAACGAACGCATTGGCTGGACTCTTGTAGATCATCTCAGGTGTATCAAGTTGAACTAACTCTCCTTGTTTAAGCACGCCAACTTTGTCAGCTAACGCGAAAGCTTCTGACTGGTCATGAGTGATGTACAAAGCTGTGGCACCTGACTCACGAGTCAAAGTTGCAATCTCAATACGTAGCGATTCGCGACGGTCAGCATCGAGATTTGAGAGAGGTTCGTCGAACAAAATTAGGCCTACCTCTGCAGCTAGTGCACGAGCTAGTGCAACTCTCTGCTGCTCACCACCAGAAAGCTGATTTGGATACCGATCAGCCAAGTGTGCAATGCCCACTCGATCAAGGAGGTTGTCGACACGGTCGGTGCGCGCTGGCTTAGATAATTGAGAATTATTTAGAGGGAAACCAATGTTCGCACGAACTGTTAAGTGAGGCCACAAGGCATAGTCCTGGAATACCATCGCCAAGCCACGTTTTTCAGGCGGAAGGAATCCGCCTTCACCAGCAACTGGAGTTCCATTAATGAATATGGAACCTCGACTAGGGCGTTCAATGCCTGCCAAACAGCGAAGCAGCGTTGTCTTTCCTGATCCTGAGGGCCCCAGAAGAACGAGGAACGTACCGGGTGCAATTTCAAGGTTGACATTATTGAGTGCATCCTTTTCACCAAACGTCTTTCCAACATTTTCAAAATGAACAGATGATGCTTTACGTGCTGTTTCGTTGCTCACGACTGAATTCCTCTCC
>Ga0214165_1000584_pt1 | contig 24316 bp, 32 predicted proteins | sample TroBogypolimnion_34_FD_153004 | JGI IMG/M metagenome (GOLD analysis project Ga0214165, IMG submission 153004) | Freshwater microbial communities from Trout Bog Lake, WI - Practice 03JUN2009 hypolimnion v3 | ecosystem: Environmental > Aquatic > Freshwater > Lake > Hypolimnion/Profundal zone ... | reverse complement strand
TACTGGATATGCAACAGGTGGAGGCGGAGGCGGAGGCGCTGGTGGAGCAGGTGCTAACGGTTTCGCTGGCGGTCCTGGCGGAAACGGGGGTAATGGATTGTTATACGATACCACCGGCACTGCTGCTTACTATGCAGGTGGTGGTGGTGGTTGTGCTGGCTACTCCAACGTCGCTACTACTGGTGGATTAGGTGGAGGTGGTGCCGGAATTTTGGGCTCGTCAACGTCGACTGCAATAGATGCTACGCCAAACACAGGCAGCGGTGGAGGTGGTGGCACTGACAATGTAATTGCTGGTGTGACACGGGCTGGCAATGGTGGGTCAGGAATCGTGGTCGTTCGGTACTATGGAGCACAAATAGCAACCGGTGGTACCGTAACGTCTGTTAGCGGGAATACAATTCACGTATTCACAACATCTGGCACTTTAACCTTTGCGTAAACCAACCTGTTGACCCACTTTCTGAATTGCGTTACAATTGACTCATCAGTTGGGTAAAAAGAAATTTTGAAACAACCTGTTGACCCACTTTGTGAAATGTGTTACATTAGACAAATCGGTTAGCAGAAAAAGAAATTTCACCCAAACGCTGAAAAAACTGTTGACTACAAAGACAATTTGCATATATACTTAAAAGACTGATTAATTTAAACCTAAGAGAACCTGAAATGACCGCCTTATATCTGAATCCTCAACCGCTCTGTTTGCAGCCGAATTATTGGCTACAACGTGCCTTTGTGCATTCATTTTTGGAAGGTTCTGGTTACTGTTAAGTACAGATCATAAAAACAAAAATAAATTCACAAGGGTTCCAAATAGGAGCCCTTTTTTATTGAGCGATCGTGCACAATAAAGTAGTTCATTAAAATTGTAAAGTGTTAAATAAGTTTGTACCGTGGTAGCTCAATTGGCAGAGCAGTGGTCTCCTGTGTGTCTTCTCACGAGGACACAGAGGAAAACCAAAGGTTGTAGGTTCGATTCCTACCCGCGGTGCCACAAACTTGTAATGTGGGAATGTCTCCAAACCCATAAATACTAATAATAAAGTATTGGAGACCTGTATGAAGCAATGTTCAAAGTGCGGCGAAGTTAAGGAATTAACCGAGTTTCACAAAAACGCTCGATGGGAAGATGGGTTACAGTTATACTGCAAAGAATGTCATAAGCAAATAACAACCAGACACTATAACCAAAACAAAGACGCGTATAAAGCCCGCGCGATGCAGGCTAAAGCGGAATTGCGGAAGTGGTGGGTTGAGTACAAAGAGACTCTGAAATGTGAATGCTGTGGTGAATCGAGGTGGTGGTGTTTAGACTTCCATCACACAGATCCATCAATAAAAGACAAAGCAGTCAGCTCTATGGTGAGCGCCACTCGTCCGAAGAGAGTTATTTTGGCAGAAGTAGCGAAGTGCATGGTAGTTTGCAGAAACTGTCACGCTGATATACATTACAAACAACGGTAAACAAACTTAATAGTGTTTTTTGACAGAGTATGAGATAAAAGAAGTCTACGAGTTTTGGAAACTTGAAGCCGTGGGGCAGTACCACGTACTCTGACAAAAAACATTTAATGGAGTAGAAGCATCAATGGTGATGCAGCGGATTGTAAATCCGCCGCCTTACGGCACGCCTGGTTCGATCCCAGGATACTCCACCAAACATATGGGTGTCGAGAAGCATTGGTGACTTCAGCAGACTGTAAATCTGTCGCCTCACGGCACACTAGGTTCGAATCCTAGGGCACCCACCAAATTTAAGGATAGGCTCAGCAAATAAAAAGCTAACTATGGTTGTCTAGCGACAAAAACTATCCTGTGTATTTTATTCTCCTATAGCTCAGTTGGTAGAGCGTTTGACTGTTAATCAAAATGTCCGTGGTTCGAGCCCACGTAGGGGAGCCAGATTTTATTCCGCGGTGCGCAGAGAGGTAATGCAGCTGGCTGTTAACCAGTCACCGTAAGGTAATCGGAGGTTCGATCCCTCCCCGCGGAGCCAGTATTTTTCGGTGTGTGGGTCAAAGGTTGATCACTCGTTTTGGGGGCGAGAAAATGTAGGTTCGAGTCCTTCCTGGCCAGCCATTGTGCTAACTGCAATTTGATGAAATCCACGGCTCCGTATAGCAAATTCACCTTCATTGATATTGTAGTTAGTTTTTCTTGACTTATCGAAATTTGATATTGATTCTTAGGGTCGAGATATAGATCGTAACCAGGCAAATAAAAATCTGGAAAATATTTTCGAGGTTTCCCAGCGGAGTCGATCCAGGGAATATGTTTAGGACGAGTCCATGTTATGCTAAGATTGTCGAGATGTTGAGCAATTTTAACCTCCCAGGATGATTCGAGTTTGAGAATTTCACCATTGTGTGGGTAAAGATGCACAATCTTCCGATACGTTTGGTTTTTCCTAGCGCATTCTGGAGAGCAAGTAACCTGAGCAGGAGTTTTTGCTAGAAAGATCGAAGCACAGCAGTTGCAAGGGTGATATCCAAATAATTTGGAATATGGACCGACAGCATTTTTGCCGCGTTTCGTTTGATGCTTGGGTGTTGGTAGTTTTCTGTCTCTGTTGTAAAAAGTGGCCGCACAAGTCCGTGAGCAGAACTTTTTTCCAGACCGGTACGGTAAAGCAACATCACACTCTGGACAACATTCTGGAGATATCTCATATGCTAGTTGCCGTTGAATTGTTTTTTGTGCTTGAGTCGTTTTCCCTCGTTTGAGTGCTTCGACTCTAGCTTCCTCGGGGGTGAGTAAATTGACTGTCATACGTTCGACTTAACTGTCGTGTATTTATGCAGTACCTTCCTCGGGTGCCAAATATAGGAGAGTGGTGAAATGGTAGCCACACTACGCTTTGAACGTAGCGCTCAATTACGAGTTTGTAGGTTCGAGTCCTACCTCTCCTGCCAAATATATGCCCTCGTACGCAAATAGGTAAAGCGGCTGTGCTTAGAACGCAGTGATTGTTTGTCGGTTCGATTCCGACCGAGGGTACCAAAATTTATACATCGTTCATTTTCTAATTGGTAAGATAACGGACTCCAAATTCGTTGAATGTAGGTTCGAATCCTACACGGTGTGCACAGTTTATATGTCTGTAGCTCAAAGAGGTGCGCAAGTAAATCCTCGACGTCAGAGCACCCTTGATCAGGGAGATGGAGGTTAGAGACCTTCTGGGCATGCCAGTGTTGTTATTTGTATTATGTCGTAGATTAGTGTAACCTAGAAAGCATTCGTACAAATGTGGACTGGAAGGCGCAAGACAGAAGGTTAGTTAGGATGGTTGCAAACGTCCTTCCATTACCAACTAGATATGCTTAAATCGCCGTTCGTGGAGAGCGGAGACACTGCGGGATGTAATAGTGCAGTCGGCATAATACAGATAATATGTCCCCTTGACGTAATTGGTAGTCGTACGAGTCTTAAACACTCGGTGTGCGGATTCGAATTCCGCAGGGGATACCAGTAGAATTTATGTAGGCGTGGCGGAGCTTAGTCCAACGCAACCGGCTGCAACCCGGTCCCACCGTCAGTGCAAATCTGACCGCCTACTCCAGAGTAAATGCCCCTGTACGCTAATTGGTAGTGCGGGTTGATTCAAAATCAGCTGGTTGAGGATTCGAATTCCTCTTGGGGCACCAAATAAGCTCTCGTAGGCGAATTGGTATAGCCACATGGTTGAGGTCCATGGTTCTGCAGGTTCGAGTCCTGTCGAGAGCACCATCTTGTTAACACTTCACTTTTCACTATATACTTAAAGTACGTTTCCCTTTGAGGATATTGCACCACTCACGCTTAACTATTGGTTACCCGAATTGCCAATAATGCGCACCAGAGTCGATAGTCTAGGGCATTACCCTCTTCTATCCACCACATCTACTTCTTGATCGCGGGTAGATATTCAATGTGGCAGGTATTAAAGCGACACGGATTGTCGTCCGACTACATCATTGGCTTCCTACTGAGCGGAATCTCTTTAGGATTAAGGTCTTCGAGGACATAAGACTGAATGACTCTGTTGCGGGACAGATGACATTCAGCAGGGTGTGCTTGCACAACTGGAAATACGTTACCAGTGCCCTGCTGAATGTTAGAAAGCGTCAACGACCTGCGTGGCTATATGCTGAAGACAGAGATTTTGGTACCGCTGTATATTTCGACACGTAACGAATTGCAACGCTCTACCAAAAAGTCGTTAAGTCGATGAACAAAACGTGCAAACCGTAATCCCACTTTATGACTATATTAGCTTCCGACATTATCAATAACACTCTTCTACAGCGTCTTGCCCGCATCAGCGACACTGCAAGCCAAGCCCGTGCATATCCGTCTTCGTACACACAGTGGCTGACTGAACACCGCACATTCTCACTTGGTCTGGGTCGTCGTACACTAAAAACAACAACACTGCTTCACTACCTTGATGCGCAATCGGTTATGATCGTTCACAATCAACGCGAAGCAGATCGTTTGAATAAGATGTATCCGCACGAGCTTCCGCAAATTTTTTCGCCGTATGGGTTTCAGTACTTTGTCGAACAGCGTATTCGTGGCAGCAATCGTGTCATATCTCGAATCTTTATGGATGAGTGTGATTTGGTCGACTCACGAGAATTGGAAAGAATTTACAGCTCTATTGAGATGTTAGCTGCATCACGATATTTGACAGTTGATGTGTTCATTTTAAAAGTCGGCACGCCCGTCCGCTAAATAGAAGACTAAGCACAGCGATCAACACCCAATGCGATTTATTGAATTTTTAATCGAAGCTTCTTCTGGCGCCGGCATGTGGGACAAATACTACAAAGGTCGACGTGTGATGACTACCATTAAGGCACCTGGAGCTGATGTGTACGATGCCGCCGGCAAAAAGACGGGGCAAAAGCTTGCTACCGGGCAAGAAGTTCTTGTAATTGGCGAGTACCCACTATTACCTCCTCCATCATCGACAGATATCAAACCAAACTCGGAGTACGATTTGCGAGTTGGCGCTACAGATCCTGAAAAAGCTGCATCTAAAGCGTTCCAACAACGCAACACGGTAAACACTGTGCCAGTTGAACATAGCCAGCGAGTAAAGGTCGCAATGTACGATGACATGGATAACCAAATCATCGTAACGATCACTCTTTCTCAGATCGATAAACCGCTCGAGAAAAAGATGTTCGGCTATCTCAAGCCGCAGCGTGTGTTGAAAGGGAAAGGAACGGTCACTAAGGTAGAAGGTTCCTCGTTCGCTGTGTTCTCGTCGAAGGCTGAATACCTTACTGCGCTTTTGGCCGGCGTTAAATCACTTTCGGATGCGAGTACGGAGGTTAAACAATACTTAACTGAATTAGTAATCGTTGCGAATGCGCACGACACCACCAGTCACGATCTCACCCGTTCGTACGAGCGAACCGGCATTTCCTCAAACGCCCACGCATTCGGTACGCTAAATAATGATTTCACTGAGATGCTTGGTCCTCTTCTCATAACAGACGTTTCCGGGCCAATTCAGATTCCACTCAAGGGTAATGAAGCGATGATCGATTTCAAGATTGGATCGATCGGGTTTTCGGCAAAGCGTGCCGGCTCTCTCGCCAATACGCTCAAATGTCAACATGTGATCGATGCACTAACCCCGAAGCTAAAAGATGCAGCTGGATCTGATCCCTCGTTCCGCCTTATTCAAGTAATCGCCGAAACGTCAATCAAGGGTGCACCAAAAGCGTTGACAGAATTTATCGATTCTAATCTGAGCAGGGAGCTGCACACATGGATGCTCGATCAGGGTGCCACCCAGACAATTCGATTCGGAATGTTTAAGGGTGAAAAACGACAGTGGTTGCCACCATCAGCGGATTATGCTAAAAATGACAATTATAACATGCAGATGACAAATATTGAGCGTTTTGTCAACTATTTGGTATTGCACCAGGAGTTGAATTTCGACAAGTATGTCAACTTTGCGTTCCAGTCGATTCGTGTTATCAAAATGGATATCAATTTTAAAACCGGTGTGATCCAAAACTTCTCAGCACCAGCTAATAGTGGCGAAGACCCACGCAAGGGTGTTACGATTCGGTACAAAGGCCGACCAGATGAAAGAATGGGCTTCGCCCTCCACTAATGTTAAATTTTCGTCAATTAGCCACTCTAGGATTTTGTCCAGCGTCCAATTACGGTTGGATGAAGGTCTTCCCACGTGGCTTCAAACTACCCACCTCGTGTTCTAAGGAGCACTTCAAACAGCTCCCGCTGCAGATCCAGATTTTTTACGAAGTCGCTGCAGTGGCTGGGCAACACAAATTAACTCGTCAACTGCGTTGACCGGATTGCCATTTGGGTAGATAATACTCACATGGACAACAAAACAACGCATCATGTTTGCCCAAGTTGTGGTTGGGGTTCTGCTACTGTAGTGTGCAAACGCTGCGGTACTGAATATACCCATCCTGCAGTAGAGGTTGAAAAAGCGGAAGAACTCATCAACGAGCCTTCCAAAAAAGATGATATGAGTTGGTTTGTGTTCTAAAAAAGATGTTGACCCAAACCCAAAGTGGCGCTATAATTGCTACTTGTTTGGGAACTATCACTGGTAAGTACAAAAATACCATAAATAAAGTTCCAAAGCCTGTTGCCCCTAAACAAAATTGGGGGATAATAGATGCATAGGCAGCGATCGCGCTGCTAAGCAGAGTTCTTTAACAAGTTGCATTGTTGAGTTTCGCATATTCCGCGAACTTACGGAAGAGAAGTTCATCAGGACACACTCCCCGATTTTAGTAGCGAAAAACTTGATCAACAATGTAACTTCTTAAAAGATTCTGTTGACCTTAATTGAATTTAAGGGGACAATAGAGGCATAGGCAGTGATCGCGCTGCTAAGCAGAGTTCTTTAAAAACGTACTTGTTGATTAAGTTCGCCCACTGTCTTGTGGGAAGAAGGTAATATGAAAGCTGCCAGATCCGTTTGGTAGAAGAAATAACTTCAGCAAGTAAAGTTTTTAAAAGATTCTGTTGACCTAAACTGAAAAGTGAAGGACAATAGACCCTGAAGCAGTTGATACTGATCACAGTACACTGCAAAGTTCTTTAAAAATTCAAGAGGTTGTGCAATATACAGCAAAACAGCGAACCAGGGGGCTAACGCTAATCCTGACGTTGTCGTGTGTTACACCTCTCTTGAATTTTGTTCTTTAAAAAGTTAACCGAGTGATATTCCTCAACATTGACGACGTTTAGCGTTCTGTGTTGTGAAACACCTGATGGTCACCAGGCCCAGGTTGAGGAATCATATTCAAATGCATTGGATGCTAGTTCGATTCTAGCCCTGATGAAGTAGCATAATATGGCCTAATGCAAGTGCATTTGAATATGATTTACAGTCGATCAGCGCCCCGGGATCGTTTATGCCGGCAAGCGTTTTAGTGATTGTGGCCATATATAAGCTCTAGTGTAAATGTGCACATCCTGCTTGGCACGCGGCCGAGGGAAGGGATAGAACACGCGGCCCCAAAGGCAGATGCGAGTGAGTTTATATATGATTAGCTTGAAACTTATCTTGGTTAGCGCACGGCCTTCGGACACCAGCGGAGCTAGGTTAAGCGGATAAAGACTCCACACATTAGGGATCCTTTTGTGATGATCTAGCAACGCATATAGCAGCACATGGAGCCCGGTCCTCTGTGCATGTGAATATACTCCGGGACTAATTGAATTAGTCGGCGTAATTAACCGAGATAGTAAACAGTAGAGCATCAGCCCCGCCCGGTGCTCTTTGCAGTGATGTTCCTGAAAAGGCCATAAACAGCGTCAGGTGTCCGAAAGGGTAGCACTTGAGAAAAACTGTGGTAAGAGTCCAAACGTAGAGCGGGGTCATTTTTAGCACATTAATTCACCGGGTGAGTATCCCTTGGAAAACTAATAGTGAATTGCACGTTCGACTCGTGCGGTAGATTAATGTTCTTGTTTACGATGCAGACGCGCAGCCTCTCCCTTTCACGGAGCCAAAGTTCGCAGGGTAGTTAGATAGTTCTGCACCGTTGGGAAAAGACCCCTTAGGCCCAACACAAATTTTACGGATGAGAGCCGGATTAGTGACGGTACCGACAAATCCTTTCTGAAAAGCGAGGTACGGCGAAAGGGTGAGCGAACCCACCCCCATCCACCATATAAAAACACACTTCGGAGTGGGGGATACGAACCACGTTAAATAAATAAGTCTTCAAAAGCTGTAGTGTGTTTTTATATGGTTAGTATGTGTATCAAGCGGTTATCCGGGGGTGTGTGCAAAAGCTCATCTTTGCATATTAAAGCCAGGGCACAACGAGGTAACGAACTCGTGCACCGTGGGAGGTTAAAGTTGAGCCTTACTCCTATATGTTATACTATCCATATTAAACCACATTTGGGTTCGAATCCCTCTGGCGCGCTGGCTGAAGTGGACAGCAGTGTGGTTTAATATGGAACTGGCAGGAGTAATTAACCTGCCCCATGTGCGGGGGTCATGTCCCGCAGGACTCGTAGTGATGGAATGGTAGTCATAGGCCTCTTATCGGGCCGGAGGAAATAAACACCTCGTGTGGGGTTCGATGCCCACCTACAATGAGTCTGAGTATAAATAAAGTACGTTAACTGCAATTGTGTTTTAAATAGAACTGAAGCTGAGAAGGCAATAATTCGGCAAAATATATCCAACGGCAGACGCCGTGGTTTAAGTAAACTATAGGCATATCAAAGTTCACTTGTCAGGGGAGGTCTAATCAACCTCAACGTACACGTAATGATTTTGTTGTACCACAATCTCGTGAACTTTGATATGGTAAAAGCACAAGCTAAGTGTGGGAAGTTATGTCCTGTTACTTCTTCTGTGAACACCCCTATACAATCGTATAACAGGTGCGGGGAATACACAGCAGCCGGAGATTAGCACCGGCACCATATTGAAGTGCATTTACGGTTGGGATACCTAGCAACTGGACGCAGGGGCTATCCTAAAGGACAGGCATGTCTACCGAAAGCTAGGAAACAAGTGTACTTCAATATGGTAAAAAAGATTGTGGACGTTACCTGATTAACAAAACGTTGGCAGGGGAGGCTCGTAGTTAGAAAGAAGCTACGGGGGCGCTGCATTTAGTTCTAGCCAATATATTCCGCAATACTAGAATAAAGTTAATCGCCATATAAAAGTGTGTTTCAGGTCGGGCATGTACACGATCATGTTGTTTGGGTCTGTAGATTGGGTTCGCTACTTAAATCGTGACTAAGAAACGGAATGCATTTTTATATGGTTAGTGGGTGGGCCCAGCAGCAGCCATCCCTTAATAAGTAGGACGATTGCACATTGTAACCTGTAGGTAGTCTGAAGGGCATCAATAGATTTCCGAAATCCTGGACGTATCCACGAGAGTTGCGTATGAGCCACTTGGCAAAGTATAGAGGCACCCCGTAACTGGTAAGGCTGACATTCCTTTTAGCGTAGTAGCAAGCCAACTAATCATAACAAACGCACTGACGAGCTGGTGAAAGTCCAGTGAAACTGTTAGGGGAAAAGTTACATGATGATTCGCTCTCGTGTATAAATAGCCAACAGTATGCGTATTAAGCGGGATTAGCCTAGAGGTCAGGCACTGGTTTTCCAAACCAGCAGACGAGAGTCGCACAAGGGTTCGAATCCCTTATCCCGCTCCATTTAAGTCGCCGCCTGATCCAGTAAGCAGTATAGTAAATAACTGTTCACTGAATGAGTTTGGCTACATGTTAATTCGTAAGTGGTTCAGCCGCCCAGCGGTTAATAGTACACTAAGTGTTCCGGTTCAACCCGTTGAACACAAAGATAGTAAAATTGATACTAGTGATAGTGATAGTGATCCAATCGATAGTATCACTGTGAATGACATACAGTTATCGACAGCAATGTTTGATAAGTTGTTTGATCTCGCTAAATAGAATTTTGGGCCTGTGGCGTAATTGGTAGCCGCACTAGATTTAGGTTCTAGCGCCGAAAGGCGTGTCAGTTCGAGTCTGACCAGGCCCACCAAAGTTTAAAGTTCTGTTTGCACTAGCAAGACCTGCCTAGGAGGTGAAACGCTAGCGATGACGATAGAATGCTAAACTATGCTGTTAGAGGATTGGTCTAATCAACCATAAAAATGTGACCTATTGATTTTGCGTCACGCCCGTCGGCATAGTTTAGTAGTAGATAGAATAAGGGGGGTGTAGCTCAGCTGGGAGAGCGGCTGCTTTGCAAGCAGTAGGTAGCGGGTTCGAGTCCTGTCACCTCCACCAAATTCGTTAGAGCGGTCAGACCAGCCTTAGATGAGCTGGGACGGTAAAGTAACCCCTTCAAGGTACTCTAGCACCAAATTCGCAAGTCGAAGTTATGCGAGTCTGACTTAAACGCAGACCAAATGATGGAATCGGACTCCATTGACCGTAACCGAGAGAGGACCCGTACGACCTTTGAGCATTGTTGATATGCCTGGTGTAAATCAGGTACGGAGATGCTCAGTAGCGAACCTATTTTGAAGCAATCTGAACCTTAACCGGTCAGGAGTGGTACACCATCGATACTCTCCGCTATAAGTGGACTCGTCAGTAACGACCGTGATTGTTCGATCTAATTTAAGCAGCGCCTGACTGAAACGGGCATGAGATGAGGAACACTAAGCCAGAAGAAGGGTTGCAAGAACCCAGCATCTTATTTCAGGCCGCTTAATCTACATTGTCTGCTAAATAAGCAGAATTTTACTGAAAGTGTTGATATGAAAAAAGTTTTGTTCGCAACATTGGTTGCCCTAAGTATGTCGACGTATGCATTTACCCCGCATATGACGCAAAAAGAGATGGAGGTTGAGGTGCAGCAATTGATTGCGCAACAAGTATCCCCTGAAGCGATTCTCGCTTTGGCTAAAGCAGATGGTGCACCTCAATCGGCTGTATTAACTGCACTTGTGGCAGCTGGTGTTGACCCATCGTCGATTCTCCCTGCTGCCGCTGCTGGTAAAGGTGATACGACTGTCGATTCGGATCGTGTAGCGAATTTTTCGTACTCTCGCTCCTCCTCATTCGCCGGTGGCGGACGTTCAAGCGTCAGCCCAAACTAATTTGAAGACGCCACAGCTCCCGTCGCTACAATGGCAAGACGGACTTCAGATCACTATTCGTTAGTTCGAATTCGCCCGATGGAGGAGATGGCGGCTAAAACTCACCCTCCAACAATTTTATTGCTTGTGCTCCTGCTCTTCGATTTGTTCGATTTCCTCAATCATCTCACCTTGTTGGTTGATTGATATCTGCATAAAGATAGCGAGATAAATAGCTTCGATCGATACAATCGTCGTTAAGATCAGTAGCACTGTGTCGAATGATACCCCAAACAAGTACAGAGCAAAGTTTGAGGTGAAAAGTATTGTGTGGACAACCAATGATTTGATTGATCCAACCCAATCAACTACTGCATCTGGTAATTGCTGGATCCAAGTTTTTACAGGTTTTTGCATTCAGTGGTCCTCCTTGTATTACTTACGGAGTTCGCTGGGCATTGCTTGTAGTACAAAATAACCCACTGCCGGTTTAAAGGTGAGAGCACGCCCGGCCAAACGTACCTGAAAAGGTATAGCCTAAAACCTAAAGTGACACGACAAGTCGTGGGAGCTTGTCAATAATCTGGAGATGGTATGAAATTACGAAATATTTGGTTAGTGGTAATTGACCAAGGTCCACCACTGCGGTTCATTAGAAACTTTCTCATCACTCGTAATGCCTGGGGGTTGTTTCACATCAATTCACATATTCGAGCAGAAACCAATAAACCAAAAGTTGCATACAGCACAAAGCAATCTGCTGTAAAAGCAGCAGACTCGATGAAGAGAAAATTTAACAAACATTTTAGTCCGTACAAGTGCTTGCACTGCGACGGATATCACCTCGGAAAGAACCGAGATAACAAATAGAATTCTTACTGGAGCTGAACGTGGTTCGACTCCATCCTCCTGCATCATATTCAAATATCAGATACCCTTCATGTGAAGATTGGGCTAAGTTAATGCGATAATCTGAAGTCTGATGTTTACATTTTTTAAGGGCAACGTGAAGGCCCTGGTTACTGAGTAGTGTCGATGGATTTCATCGGTATGAAAAGACCGAAGGAGCGCCGGATCTCCACAACTCTTTGACGATTATCAGACTAAATCGTCACCATATTTGAGTACACCACCAATGTACAAACAGTATTCCGGAAAACGGCCCGTAAAGCCTAGCTGGGTGGTGTACTCAAATATGGTATGAGAGCGTTGTTAACGACCTGAGGGTCTTGTATTGTTGTGGAGATAAAATACTTGAACGATCTAGAAGGGGGCAGTGTCCACTACTCGTAATCTTGCTCATATCATATAAAAACAAATTGGCGTCGCACGGACCTACGTTAACCTCTGGCTCCTCACTGCACCGATAAAGTTTATTCCAATTTGTTTTTATATGATAACGCAATCAATCCGAAGTGACTAGGAACCGACGGTCATCGAGGTATGGCACCGGAAGAAACAGCCGGAGTAAGTAGTGTATACAACCTCCATACCCGGCCAGTGAGGTGACTGGCTGAGAAGTACCTTGGTTGTGTTGTCATTTGGGGAGGTAGCTCAGTTGGTTAGAGCAACGTAATCGAACGCAGAGACAAGCCGGCTTTATGGCTCTGTTAGTAGATAGGCGCATGTCGGTGGTTCGAGCCCACTCCTCCCCACCATATAAAAGTGTTTTGTTTAGTTGTATTGGCCGGAATGCCCCCGGTAAAATAGGTAAAATCGCTCCAGAATTGATCACTGGAACTGCTTGTGGGCGCGATAACGCAATGGGAAGATTAAAGCACGGACAACGGTGCTTATCGGCAAAACACTTTTATATGGTTACATTTGGTGGTCGTGTATTCACCACATACCAGTATCGTCTGCTGTACTAAATACAGATTGCGCTGGTGAGTGTGCATCCCACTTTAAATATTGCCGAGGGGACGCCTGAGGAGATCAGCCAGCGTACACAATTCAAACCCCGCAGTGAACCACACCAGGCAATTGGAGCCGAAATGTCGCACTACGGGGTTTCCTAGTTTGTGGTCAACGAAAAATATTTTCAAAGTATTTTCAAACTGAGTGGGCCCGATTTAGGGGCAAACGAGTTATATAAGGAGCGGTTGCAATTTTGTGATCGTATTTTTAAAAGGTATTTCAAATGTCCAAACTAGCTCTAACCCTAATCGCTGCAATGTTCGCTGTCTCCGCTTTTGCAGCTGACGCTGTGACAGCACACACTGCCACTCCAGTTGCAGCACCTGCACAAGTGGTTGCCCCTATCGTCAAGAAGGCTTCGAAAGTAAAGCACCACAAAAGTTCCGCTGCAAAAGCAGTTAAGCCCGCTGCCAAAGCTTCTGCACCGGTCGCTGCAGCAAAGTAAGGCAATTGACGCAGAACCGGAAGATGATGACGACGATGATGCACCTGATGCAATCGTTGCCACTCGCCCTCCACGACTTCAAGTGCACTCCTGCCCCAAGCAGTGGGAAAACGAGCCAGTTAGCGATAGTGTTGCAGAACGTTTAGCACTCTTCCGTTATCTTGCTGTACTGAAGGCTCAAAAGCCAAATCTCGCCAAAGATATTTTGCAACAAGAAGGGGCTTAGGCTCCTTTTTTGTTTGTGCATATATAGATGTATGAGCAGTGCATTCTGTGCTCTCATACCAACTGTCTTTAAATTTATGGTCCTAGACAGTGACCAGTAAGAAGGAAAACATGATGTACTCAAACAAGCTCGCCGTAGCTCTCAAATCAAACGGCAAAATCCTACGTGAATTCAAAGATACTGTTTACATTCCATTCGGAAGCGAATACAGCATTCTCGTCAAAAACCTAAACTCAGGCCGCGCAATCGTTAACATCTTTTTGGATGGCGAGAACGTGGTGCCAGGTGGATTAGTGGTGAACGCAAAACAAGAGATCGACCTCGAACGTTGGATCAAGAATGGTAACCTCAAAGACGGTAACCGCTTCAAGTTCATAGAGCGTACCAGTAAGATCGAGGACCACCGTGGAATAAAGCTAGAAGATGGCCTTATCAGGGTTGAATTCCAATTTGAACGCCAGCCGATTCAGATCAATCAAATCCACTGGCAGGCTACGCATATCGACAATCCACCGCAGTTTAATAACTATATCATGCGTGGGTTCGTCAGCCAACCGTTTGGTAACCTGTCCGGCGCTATTGGTGCAGTTGGCGCATCGGGCTGTTCTAGGTCACTTGGCGATGCAGTATACAGCAAGGGCACTGGAGCGGTGTTTGCTAGTGGCGCGTCCGCACAAACGGTATCACTCAGTAATGCAACGGTTGCTCAAGCTCAGTCGCTCAACGACGTTGGGATTACTGTACCTGGCTCGAAGAGTGATCAGAAGTTTAGCACAGCTTCGTGGTTCCCGACAGAGACTGAGCAGCACACGCTAGTCCTCAAGATTCTCGGCGAGACCCCAGACAATAAACCAGTTGCAACGCCAATCACGGTTAAAGCGAAACCAAAATGCAGTACGTGCGGTAAGCTAAATAAAGCCACCTCAAAATTTTGCAGCGATTGTGGGACAGCACTTGAGATGTATTAACAGCGTTAGATAAGAAGGGGTTTAAAACCCCTTCTTATAAATATGCCAACTAACGATGTTGTTGAACATGATTTTGGATACATTTGCAACCCATTACGCACTCGGAATTGAAGAAATTGATGCTGACCATTGGCATCTTGTTGCTAGTATGAATGACATAGTATCGGCTATCCGGACTAAAGATTTAATGCATGTTAGAGAACTAACTACCGCGCTACGAGCAGATATGGCTACACACTTTGCGAGCGAAGAACGGTTTATGGAGCGCGTTCGCTATCCGTACATTAAGTTTCACAAACAAACACACAGTGAGTTGTGGACCTCTATTACAGCAATCACGTACAAACTCGAGAGCGGTCTAATACAGCTTAACCTAGAACGAATGTTGTATACCCTACTTGTTGGACACATCGACAACAGCGATATGCAACTGAGTGTATACGCTGGAACTACTCAAATTGAATCAGTACACTAAATAGTTGAGCACAAAGTGCATATATAGTATTATCGAGTTATAAGTCTTCCAGAACTTTTAATCTGGCCGGTCATCGCCAACGGAGAGACCATAAGCTCACAGTTGGAAGAATTTTGCGGGATTGATGTAATGGTAACCTATAACTTTGCCTAAACGCATTCACAGAGTGTCTTTAGGAAAGTTAATTCACGAGTTCGATTCTCGTATCCCGCTCCATTAACATAATTTTAAACCACGGGCCTTGCGTCCGTGTCCTTTATTTCGGCCCCCAAACGTAGGAGTTTGTGAGTTGCAGTTTGGGCATAATAATCTTAAATTGTCTGGCATATTGTTACCAGCATTTCCGTCTATGTGATCAACTACTAATGTAATTGGCTCATCGTTCCAAGTTGACGTGCTACACCGACTACACTTGTACCCAACAGTTCTAGCAAGATGCTTTCGCAATGAAGACCGTTCTGTCAGTCTCCCTTCGATGAACGCCAAGTGTCTAGTATCAACAGGCACTAGTTTCACCTTTCGCTCCCGTTGTTGATTTAAGTGGGTTGCTCTACAGGAGTGTGAGCAAAATTCGAGATTGTTAGTTTCTGCATTACACTCTTTGCATCTATTAGCGAACACTACTGGCCGAGTACATTTTAGATAATGCTCTTTGAGGCTCTGCACTGTAGTTTCCTTGCGGCAATTGAGGCAAGAGCACTTGAGTTGATATTTTGACATAGCGGGCATCGTATTTTGCACTTGTATTTATGCGGGCTGCGGGAAATCTATTATGAGGGTCCACGGTAACTTGCATATATACAAATACACTGTAGCAACCAACTGTGTGCAATGCTATAGTAAAAGAATAGAAGGATAGGTTCAGCAAACCAAAACACTGGCTGACGAGAACGGGCTTGCCCAATCTTATCAAACTGGAGTTGTTACCCAGTTAAATCAAGTAGCTAACAACTATCCTGTTGTGTTATAGTAAAGTATGTAAGGATCGATTCAGCAATCTTAAATACAAGCAGCCTGTCGTGAGTTCGAGTCTCACCTTCCGGTCTAACCGGATGTAGCTCAGTCGGTAGAGTGGCCGCCTTCAAAAAAGACGATCCTGTTTTAGTTAGTGTAGGAATGTAAGTTAACTCTGCTCCGCAGAAACCGAGTATGGACATGGTCGGGACTGTTAATCCCTGTTTAATCTGGTTCGATCCCAGAGTGCGGAGCAGAGTTAACTCAACAAATGTAGTATGAAAAAATGTACACGATGTGACGAGGTTAAGCCGCTAACAGAGTTCTTCAAGGCTACGAAGATGCCTGATGGGCTGCAGTCAGGTTGCAAAGCGTGTATGAATGTATCCTATAAAAAGAGTCGCAATAAGAAACTGGATCACTACAACTCTGTGCAACATACGCGAGTACAGTCGGCAGTTGATCAAATGCGACTATATAAGACTGAGAGAGGATGCTTGGTGTGTCGAGAGACATACGCTCAGTGCTTGGAGATGCACCACACTAATCCTGCAGAAAAAGAAATTGATCCTTCTGCAGCAGTGGGTTATGGTTGGAAGAGATTCTTAGCAGAAGCTGAGAAGTGTATTGTGTTATGTGCTAACTGCCACCGGAAGGTTCACGGTGGTGTGATAGACCTAAGACAATACATGATTACTCCGGGATTCGCCTAATCTGGTCATGGCACTGCGTTTGGGACGCAGAATAATGTGAGTTCAAATCCCACATCCCGGACCATTAGATCCCCCTTAGGACCGTTTGGTGCCAACGGTAGGGTGGCGTAAGCTGCTCAGGCGTCCGAGTAGTTGCCGTTAGCAACGGGCGTCATTACACTGCTTGGCCTTAAAAAACTAAGCTCCGTATCAAGTAAGCGGATCAATTTATTGCGGGTAGGGCAGCCACCACTCTAGTCTCATAAGCTCGGAGCATCGGCCGTGCGAATCGGTCACCCGCATCCATAAAAATGGGAGCTCACGTAGCTCCCATTTTCTTTATCCGATATCCTGCATATATGAACAACTACGACACTTGGGAAAATACAGAGTCTGCACTCCGTGCAGTTACCAAGCTATTCATCTACCTACATGACACTAAACCTAAGAAAGATTCTCCAGCCGAAACGGCATGGGAAGCAGAGTTAAAAGAAGTTCGTAAGTGGGCTGTTAGCATAGGTGCCCGTCGAATTGCATTGGTAATGAGTAAGAACACTACCACTCCACCAGCACTACTCAAACTACCTCCTCGCATCCCAACAATAACGCTACACCGGACACAATGACCGCATTCCAACGAGAGCAAACGCTGCGACTATTCCAGCAGCTGCACCAGGATACTGGGGAATGGTACAGAGCAAGTGGCTCGATGTACTGCTTGCATTGTGGCCTGCAGTATCAGTATCATCCAATTGAAGAAGAATTTAACATTGATCACAGATTATGTAACGGAGAGACTGTACACATATGAAATTCGCAATACAACACAACCTAATGAACGAAGATCAGCTGCATGATGTAGCCGATGCTGTCAAAAACTATCCACACCTATTCGTGGGGGTCATCCCATTCAGTCGCGAAATCACATCAACTGAGCCACTAGACGGCAAAGATTACATCCCATACGGTAGTACACTGCTAACCAATCTTGCAGCAGAGCTTGGTTGGACTGGTCTACACTTCGATGTAACGAAGCTGAACTACCGCAACTTCCTTGCTAACCACCCGCACATGCTGAACGACAATGTACTGTCTGCACGTGACGCAGTTGCGTACCTTCGCAGTCTGGACAATGATGAACAAGAGTTTTTCACCCGTCCGTCAGAGGATCTCAAGCAGTACTCTGGTCAAGTAATGAAGGCTGGTGAAATTGGACCTTGGTTGGTATCGATGATGAATGCTATCGGCGGTGGATCGTACTACATGGACCCAGCCACGGAGATCGTACTATCGAGTCCCAAGGATATCAGCGCTGAATGGCGCTGGTTTATCGTCGGTGGCAAGATTGTATCAGGTTCGATGTACCGAGCACATGGACAAATGCGCAAACTGCGGGAACTAGATCAAGCAGTGATCGATGAAGCGCAAGCACTTGCTGACATTTGGCTTCCGTGCGATTGTGTAGTGATGGACACTGCGCTCGTTGGTGATGATGTTCGTGTTGTGGAATTTAATTGCATTAACGCAGCAGGGGTGTACGATAACGATGTTCCAGCCATTTTCCGAGCACTATGGGAATATCACCAATCTTAGTGATTGCCACCTGATTTGTTGATTATTTTATACCCTTTGTGAAATTTATCTCGGTTAAATGTTCCAGACATAGTCATGTAGCTAATACCTCGCTCTGTACACCATTTTTGCAAGTCGTGTACGAAAAACACAATTGCATCAGTTTCGGATACGATCTCGTAGGTTTTCCGTTGTCGTTCTGCAATTTTGTTTCGTTCTTTCTCGCTACGAACTCGCTCAGAGGCAGCTTTGTGTAGAATTGCTTTGTGCTCAGGAGACAGTTTTTTACCTTTATGCAAAATCGACAATCGTTCGCACTGTTCTTGAGATAATTTTTTACCTTTATGCACACGAGAAAACTGTGCCTTGCGTTCTTCAGTATATTGTTTTGCACTTTCTCGCATTTTTGCTTTTGTCTCTTCAGTATGTGGTTTCCTCACTCTCTTTTGTGCAATTTCTGACATTTTTTGCCTAGCCTCTGTTGAATATGCTGCACATTTTCCTTCGGTTTTGAGATTTGTTAAGGGACCTTGTTTTACGCCTGTAATTATGGCTCTTGTCCCTAACTCGACGATAGCTGCAGTTTCGAGATCAAGCGCTCGTTGCTCATCATCGATATCCGTATGAAGCATTAATATGTTCGGTTCGTGCCCTTGAGCACGAATTGCATTAATTCGGTGAGATTTGTGCGAATGTTGTTGCAATGCCTTGGGTGTAATATGCTCTAATACTCTTCGACTTTTACCCTTCCCAACATAAAATGGTTCGAATAGCAAGGTAACATTAGGGAGACAAAATCGCCCAGGTTTCGATGGATCCATATACACATAAACATAAAACATAGTTGACACCGTTCGTTCTTTTATTTATAATAATTCTATAAACAATAGTGATTTTTACTCAACAAGGATTAATAATGAATGCAATGAAACTCTTTTCTTGGTTTACTAAACCACAGCGTGATCTTGAAGACTCTATTAACTCCGTACACAAATCGATCAAAGAGTTAATTACGGAAAACGAAAAACTGAAAGCAGACAATCAGGAGCTATCACAGTACAAAGAGTGGTTCACTCAGCAACGAGAACTAGCTGCTCAGCCGCAGTCATATGCGATCGATTTCGCAGCGATTAATGCGTTTTCAATTGAACGTGGCGTGAACCAACATGATGCGCCTACCACCACAATTGGCTGGTTGGATAAAGAAGGTCGCACTAACGAGTGGTACTTCTACTGTAGCCAAGATACCCACGAAGGATTGGTGCGGCAGTTCAAGTTTTACAAAGGTATTAACTAAATGCGGCAATATCCGCTGTATCCCGCCACTAGCCAGGCACTACGTGAAACATTGATCAAATTTGGAGTCGATGTCGATGCCAAGCAACTTACTGACGAAGATCGGGAAATTGCGGAACGATTCGACGTTAGCGCTGCATTAGAAAAAGCGAAACAACAGATTGCCCACAAAGATCAATCTAACACATAATACAATCTGTACCGCGTAATTCAGGAGTAATCGAGACAACCTGAACCAATAACACGAGACTGCTGGCAAAGCCGATAAATTATTTCTCAGTATTGCAGTCGTTAGCGCGGTGCACCTTGCACTAAATAGCACACTTACTAACACGGTTCACCATGAAAACGATTCTAGTTGTCGAGGACGATGTCAATATGCAAGCGTTTCTGCGGTGTGCGTTGCGCAAACGATTTAAAGTACTGTGCGCAGCAGATGCTAACGAGGCACTTGATATGATCGAGCTGCATTATCCCGACGCTATTTCGCTGGATGTTGGACTACCCGGTGACGTAAATGGCGTGGAATTGTGCGAACAGTTGAAAAACGATAAACGCTTTCGAGATATCTATGTCATCCTAGCGACTGGGGATTCTACTGCAGCACTTGCAAATGCGCTATCGTTTGATCACGCTAATGATTTTATCTTGAAACCATTCACTCAAGGTGAGATACTCAAGAAGTTAGAAAAAGTTTGAATTTTGGGGCTATGGGGAAATTGGTAGCCTTATACGGACTTACATAAATACTAAAAACATTGCAGTATTATGAAGCAAAATAGACTATCAACAGAACAAAAACAACAGATAGTTGAGCTGCTTGCAACAGGGTTATCTAAATATCAAGTAGCCACTCAAATGGGCATTGAGTGGAAGCAGGTTGACTACTGGGATAAAAACAAAGCAAGAGTGGCGGAATTGGTTTACGCACGTGATTTAAAATCACGCGTCGAAAGGCATACGGGTTCGAGTCCCGTCTCTTGCACCAGCGAACAGTCGTACGCGTATGTGTTAGGTCTGTACTTGGGAGACGGATGTATAGTGAATACTCATCGTGATGGTGTACAGGACTTACGGATATTTCAAGATGTTAAATATCCTGATCTCGCAGCAGAACACATTGCAGCACTGTCCTTACTGTACCCAACAAATAAAGCGACGATCCTACCAACCTCTCGAAACATTTCGGTAGTACACGTGTACTCGTCTCTACATTCACTATATTTCCCACAACAAGGTGCTGGACTAAAACACAATCGGAATGTTGCCCTATTACCGTGGCAACAAGACATTGTTAACCGGTATCCAGCAGCACTATTAAGGGGGTTAATTCAAACCGACGGCTGCCGCTATAATCATCGTGTTGGTAAGCAAACCTATGTGAAATACAACTTTACAAACTGCTCGGCTGACATCATCAACATAGCACAGAACGTAAGTCTACTACTCGGATTGGCACCAACCATCCACTCTCGTCCGTCTGTGTCATCAAAAGGTGAATTAACTGGTGCAACCAAACACACAATCACATACAATAAACGAGAAGATGTAAAAATTCTTGAAACTATTATAGGACCTAAATCGTGATCGTTGTAATAGCAGGTAAGTTCCCAGTGTGTGATCGCAATGGTGAACCAACTGGACGTTACGAATTCGTTGCATCGCACGGCGTTGATTTCGCGACTGGCCACAGTGTTATATTACCTGGGGAGCCTCCTCTTGCTCTCGGTGCAGAGATGCATGAACAGCTGAATGAGTGGGTGCTATACGAGAATGATATAGACCGTGCCCTGTATGAATATTTGTTTGAACACTGAAAGAACAACATGAGTCTTATTATCGAAATTAAGTCTGCGCAACTTGCAGCCCGTAAAGCTCGGGATTCGTTCACTGCATCGTCACTCACCACTTTAATCGGCGAGGCTGAAATGGTTGGTAAGAATGCTGGCCGCGAAGTGACCGATGCGGAGGTAGTTGCTGTTCTTAAAAAGTTTGTCAAGAACATTGACGAAACTACGACGGTACTATCTCGCGAGCAGCCGCTGACCCAAGCTACGAAGGTGAAGATGGTTGAACTTGGCCTAGAGCGAGAAGGGTATGACCAATTCTTACCAAAACAACTGACGGAAGCTGAACTACGTTCGTACGTTGGTGAAATTATCCTCACGGAAGGACTAAACATGGGTAAAATCATGGGCGTACTCAAGGGTAGATTCGACGGAAGGTACGACGGTAAACTAGCTTCTTCCGTGGTCAAGGCAGCTCTCACCTAAATAGAGATACGGAGGCGCAGCAGCCCAATAGGTTCCGCACTTATGCGGGTCGCCACTGCTGCATTTTCATAGACAGTTTTGTAAAATGGATGGGTTGTGCGTTAGCGCGTGCAACAGGTTAACTCGGCCGAGTGGAGCAATGGGCAGCTAGAAGTCTTGCGCTCTTTATGTAGTGTAGCATTCACGGTGCAACTCCGTGACTACATCGACCACCATCCATTTTACAAAACTGTCTACTACTGGCTACAAAAACGCACAGCAGTGGGATGTAGATACTTTTGTATACTACAGGATTGCCATGACATACACAGTCACTACCACCACTACACGACCTACAGCCTTTACGATGCTATTTCCAGACACTATGCCGTACCAGTATACTCAACCGTTATACAACGTACCTGGTTTCATCTCAAAACTCCTTACCATGTCGGCCGACCGACTAGCAATAACTGATCAAATAGTCTGGGAATCAAGTCAAGCAGCGTTGGCATTTAACGTTGCTGACCCGAGAACGCTTACTCCGAGTTTCACTACCGCAATGTTAGCATATAACGCTACCAACAATATTCACATAGCTACTTCGGCAATAACGACCCCGTGAGTTGTGCACGATTGGATTTGCTCCTATAAATAGCGGTATGGGTGGTTTCACCCATACCCACTACACACAGGAGTATTTCAAATGGAAAAGATTAAATTATTCTTCAAAGAATTGTTCACAGCACCGACCCAACAAAATGAATTGGAAGCGTATATCCTCGCACACAACCCAACATCAGTCGGTGATGTTGATTATTGGACTAGCCAGTTCGATCGTTTACAACAACGCAAGAGCCGTGGTATGTTTGGCACTCATCAGTGCCTCATTCACTAAAAGGAGCAAACATGACGACGTCATCGGGAAAATCTGGTTTCGAAATCCGTCTGGAAATTTTGCAGATGGCAAACGACTACATGGATAAGCAAACGAACCTCAACACTGCATTTGCTGCAGAGGCTTTTGAAATTGCAGTTCGGGCCGGCAAAGTCACTCTTGCACAATGGGAGCAATTTGCCCCCAAATGCTATACCATCCAAGATGTGTTAGATAAGGCTACTGAGCTAAATAAGTTTATATCTGCAACGAAATAATATGAAATTCTACCCATCCCACGTTAAGTGTTCGCACATGTGTACATCACATAAAGGAACACAATATGAGCAGAACATTTCGAAAAAAGAACTTCGAAGCAGAGAATAATACATCGTGGGACACAAGAGGTCGCAAGACAGCTGGTTTTTACACTGAGGTTGTTTGGCATTTTTGTAATGGTAGTCCGTGGCTAACATACGTTGTCCCCACTCCCATTCAGTACAATGACAGATATTGGAGCAATCATGGTGAAAGTAGGAGCAGGAATGTAGTTAGTCCGGGACATGAGTATCGTCATATGCGCATGAAGCAAAATCGTGCGATTACTCGTCAGGAGCTTCATAAATTCATTACTATTCCTGATTATGAGCCAATGTGTGAAGATAATCCGCGTAGTTGCTGGTGGGATTGGGACTAAAATGTTACCCTAATGCTAAATACCCAGTACACGTAGGATAGAGGTCGCATATGCCACTACATGACAGATTCCGACACTATCTTACTGGGATAGACTCGATAGATGCAGAACACATAGAGTTGTGGACACTTATGGCTCACCTCGAAAAACATCTACCAACTGATCTAGTAGAACTTAGCAAGAGAATTCACGAGATTGCGGATAAGTTTAAAACACATTTTAAAAACGAAGAGCAGTTGATGGATGACGTTGATTACCCGTATACTAAATATCACATGCAAATGCATAAAGACATTTTAGTTAGTTTGCAAGCGTATGAGTTATCGCCATCTCCATACAGCGCTCGGTTTGCAACCCAACGCGTGTCCGACCACTTTATGTCGCACGTTGATCAGCATGATATACAATTAGCACAGCACATTAAGCGAGTCGATGACAAGGGATCCAACTAATCTAGCCGTCCGTTTATACAGGCCAGGGATGGCTGTAATGTACAATAATTATGAACGCATTATTGCTCACAATATACTAAGTGGAGGAGAATTGTATCTAGTGTTTACTGACTCTACTCAACGCATACATAGTAACGAAGTACAAGTTCCAGTAACTTGTTACACAATATATCACGATGATTAATATGATTAGAGGATTCTTCGGACCGTATCGATTTCTGTCGAACTTTGCTACTGCAAAAATTCAGTTTAATGGGTTATTGTTTCCGTCTGTTGAACACGCTTACGTTGCAGCAAAATCGGAAGATCCTAAAGTACAACGATTTGTGGCTTACATCGAATTTCCAGGTGAAGCCAAACAGTACGGAAAGCGAATCAAGCTGCGCTCCGATTGGGACACTGTGAAGTTCGATTTCAT
>Ga0214165_1000581_pt1 | contig 24524 bp, 51 predicted proteins | sample TroBogypolimnion_34_FD_153004 | JGI IMG/M metagenome (GOLD analysis project Ga0214165, IMG submission 153004) | Freshwater microbial communities from Trout Bog Lake, WI - Practice 03JUN2009 hypolimnion v3 | ecosystem: Environmental > Aquatic > Freshwater > Lake > Hypolimnion/Profundal zone ... | reverse complement strand
GTGCCAGGTGCCTTTTGGTCGTAGATACAACCCTTACAGTAATCATTGATTGCTTTAGTGCGGCTCATTTGTAACTCCTTGTTGCGATGTATGTATTATGTAGTAGGATGAACTCTATGTCAACAGAATTTACACCCTGACGCTGATATTTGTTTCAATTGCAGCAGGAAAGACCTTCATAGCCCTGAAAGATTTAGGGGATGACCAGGTAGTAGGAGTCGACATCCGTACGACTTCCTTCTTCCATTCCTCTTCATTAGTGAAGGCCTGATATTGGATAGTTGTCTCGGAATGCGCCGGATAACCGTGACCCGGATTTGTGCGGCTCCGCTCATCACCCTCAATGTAAATTGAACTGGTGGTGATGATTGCCCAATGTTGGACATCGGGAATTTGTTTAAGTTCGCCAACGTAAGCCATTGTGATTTCCTATTCAGAAGTATTTTGTTGTATGCGTTTATTATAACGCAGAAGTCACTTCTGGTCGACCAATTTCCGATAGAATGACTTCGCTAACTTTCGGACTCTTCGGGCACCGCCGAGAGCATTTCGACCAACCACCTGGACAACAAGGAAACGAAGTTTCCGACTGCCCCTTATTTTACCCATAAGGCGTTGAGTAGTTGGGTTACGCTTCACGGCTTACGACGCAGCTTCTCTGCCAGTACCAGCTGCAGGATTTCGTTGGCAAGTTCATCCTCACCCTGCTTCAACGCCTCGGCACCCAGATCCCGCAAGGATTGGAGAATAGCATAAGCAGATCCACCAACTTCGACACCGGCATTACGGAGGATGCGAAACTGATTCTCAATCTCCTGGTCAGTATTACTATAGGAATAGAAGTTTCCAGTAGCGATAACAAAACCTTGATCTCCAGAAGCTTCGGAAATATCCTTAGCCTCCTTCAGCCCCACACCAGTAAGCATCCGAATCGCTTTGATAACAGCGACTTTATCGCCATTCGGATAGTTAGGTGGACACCGAATGCTGAAGTTTGTGATGCTCATTAGCTACGGCGAACGGATGGGAGGATTGCCAGACCACCACAGATGGCCGCAGCAAGCCACGTCATAAATTCAAATTCAATGTGAGGGATGAAAGCACCAACCGCAGCCTTCGCCATCGACGCTGTAATAAGCTGGTTTATTCCCCATATGAAACACCATGGTCCAGCAAGGAGGACGAAGCAGACAAGGCCTACGAAAAGAATCAGTTTGATAAGATTAGACATATAGTTTCCTTAATTAGGTTAAAGTTATTTAAGAGTCTGTATTATAAAACAATACAAATCAAAAATCAACCGATAAATAAGTGTAGTTCGCGATGTATCAGCATCCAACTACTCTAACGCTTTATAGGAGCAATCAGCATGTCTATTTATAAAACTTCTAAGTCTTCCACTAGATTTTATGTGTATGCCTATCTAAGGAAGGATGGTTCACCTTATTATATAGGTAAAGGCGCCGAATATCGTGCCTATGATAAACATACAATATCAAAGCCAAAAGATAAATCGAGAATAATATTTCTTGAAACAAATATGACACAGATTGGTGCTCTTGCTATCGAACGCCGTATGATTAAATGGTATGGACGGAAAGATTTAGGAACAGGCATTCTCCGAAATATGACTGATGGAGGAGATGGGTCCACTAATAAAGTTGATACTGAAGAAACACGAGAACGTCGTAGAGTTTCGGCACTAGCAAGACCACCTATGGCCCAGAAAACAAAAGATAAGATAAGTAAGGCAGCATTACTTCGGCCACCAGCAACAGAAGAAACAAGACGAAAACTAAGTGAGTCTAGTAAGGCACAGATATTCTCTGAAGAGACCAAAGCTAGAATGGTGGCATCTCATGTAGGCAGTAAAAGATCGGAAGAAACAAAGGCTAAGATGAGTATCTCTCGTCGTGCCCGTCCTCCTATAACGGAAGAAACCCGAGATCGGATGTGTAAGGCAGCGCAACTTCGCGAAGAAATAAAACGATTAGAAAAATCTCAACCTATACAACCTTATAATCATCTGTCAGAAAAGCGTTGAACGGCACCCACACACCAGAGGCCCACGTCTTTTTGTGCTCTTCGGTTTTGGGTGTAGGTTGGGTAGCTGTTCTCGGCAAACGGCCATCTTCGATATGATTGAACTCGAGGCTACCCCTCTCATCAAGTCGATACCAACAGGTGATTTGTTTCATATCGTATTATAGCATAAGGTAGAATTTATAGTCAAAAGAAAGCCCAGTTTCCTGGGCAATCTCTTGGCAGCTTAACTTCAACGGTCGGTGCTTACGCATCTTCCTCCATCGCTGGCCTTCTCCATCTAATTTTCATTCTATATTATTTGACATTATTATCTCCCCATTGGGCTAATAATAAGTGGCCGGGGTTTTACCCCTTTTCTATTAAGTTATCGTTTAGCATCTTTGGATATATCTCCTTTGTAGGTGGATAGCCCACATAGTTGCCTTCAGCCCTTTATATAATATACCATCAAATATCCCTTCACTGGTAATAGGATATTCAGAGTAGGTTATGTTAAATACCGGTACCATTGTTTCAACACAATACCTTTGAAACGAGGATCTACCATTCACACTGGCGTCCCGAACAATCCTTCAAGTTTCAAAAGTTTCGTCGTTGCCGACTCATCAGTTGTGTGTTGTTAGCCTTCCACTAACATGCCCGCATATTTGGTCTGTGCTTCTTGGGTGGGACACAGATATACACCTTTCGGTATAGACTTATATTTAGTTACTCTTGCTCCGGTCTTGAACCGAACACCGAATGGTCACTAAGGCATGCTTGCAGGACCCGATGACAAAACTCATTCAATGCATCCCCATTTCAAGAGTGTATCAAAAATTCCTAAGGGGACTCGAAACCCCAAACTGATATATTAAAAGAATACCAGCGCAGCCGTTTAAGACGTAGGATGCAGGCCCACTGTCTCATACAGGAACTTATAGAAACACACCTAAAGACACAGATAAATGTGCTCTTCGGCTGCAACCGAACTTGAACAGCGCCGCCTTGCAGGGCGTATGTGTCCTTGTCGTGTGCTTCTATAAATCCCCTATCTCATGTATGTAGTATAAGACCTCTTACTTACTCTGTCAACGGTTGTTCCTTAAGATACCGTTCAATATTTGCCCTTGCTTGATTCTCCCACCTTTCCCGAGCAAAGTCGGTATGGTAGATAAACTCACGGCATTCCAGAAAGTTCTTCAGGAAGGCAGCACTTAAATGCCCATCTCTTGGATAGGTGCCGCCATTTTCTTCGATAATATTTTTCTGAATCTCAATAAAGTCTTCGTATGGATAACACAACGTAGAAAGATCAGCATCCAGCAAGGTTCCCAAATCACCAGAGATGCGGCCTCCCGTCAGATGATTTTCAACTGAAGTTTGTATGATGAGTCGCTTAGCCTTCTCGATGGTGCGAGCAGTTTCGGGATCATCGTATCTCATTCCTTCCTGTCCTAACGCGGCAGCAGAGCATCGTTCGTTAGCATCGGATCCAGCACCCGGCACATATACCGCATCGTGCCAGTATGCTGCCAAAATCAGTTCGGGTGATGCGTTTTCATCAATGACCTGAACTCCTTTTACAACATTGAGAGCGTGGCCCCAATTATGGTAATGACGATTCAGCCAGTTGATATCATACCATGCCTGTGCAGCAAGATTGAGTTCATTCATCATTTGCTTCCTTGATAATTACTCGTGTTCCAACACCTTGCATCATTCTATATGTGATAAGTGTCGTATCGATATTAGGATAATTCTTTATTACCCATTCCACCGCTTGCCGGGTTGTTGGAAATACTTCGGAAGATATCATTCTTCAATCTCCACTTTTTCCGGCTTGATAGCGGCAGCGAACTGAGCTTCAATCTCTGCGAAACTATCGGCAACCGTTTTGTCGTCCCGCACCTCAATCAATCGTGGCAGGAACAGCGAGTGCTTCTTACCGGCCTTAGTGGAATACATAATACCATTAGAACGAATGACAGCAATCTTGTTCATGTATTCGGCGCGATTGTTATGTATTTCGTTTCGCAAGTCATCTGGAATACCCGAAGCATTGACCAGAAGCAGCCCGCAGCTACTCTGGCAAATAAGTGAGCCAAACAAGTGTGCAAACTTGTTTTTACCCGGTGTAAACCCCGTGATTTCAAGGTCAACATCAACAACTTCCTTCTGCTTGACTTGATCCTTGCTTGTGCCATCCTTCCAGATAGCGTGGCGACTCTTACATACGGTGCCTTCCAGCTTACGCCTGCGAGCATCACGATAATGTGCAAGTGCTTCATCGGGCGAATAAACAATCTTTGTTTCAATCAGCTGGATCTGAATAACATCAGTTCCTTGCAAGATAGGTTTCATTACCTGTTTTTCAAGCGATGTGAAACGTTCGTGATAAGAAACATTATATTTGCCCTTAGAAACAAATGCTTCTAAAGGAATCTGATCCCAACAATCAAAAACAACAATCTCACCTTCACCGAACGACCCACCTTTGGAAACAGAATTCAAAATCCCATTTCCAATTTGGCGTTCCAACATCACACCATTGCGATATACAGTAAGTTCACCATGTGTGCTCGTTCCGTGTGTAAATGTTTTCGCAGCAGCAGCTTCAATGCCAAGCACATCCTGTGGCATCACTGTGCCGCCACGAGAAGTAATTTGAACAAATCCATCCTTGCTTACATTTACATAAGCAAACATTCCATCTGCTTTGATCTGTGAATACACGCCTTCGGAATAATCCCATTCTTCCATGTTGGAAGATTCAGGAAGGCTACACCGCATATAAGGAGTGACAGGAATTTCATAATCCTTGTTGACACCTTTTACCGCTTTATTTACGGTAGATTCTGAGAAGCCGCTGCCCAAGTCTTTTATCAATAATTTTCGATACCAGCCATTCCATTGTTCATTAGTTGATCGCAACATAGACATATTGATTGCGTCCAACGCCGCATGACCTGTTACCACACGATTGATCAACGCAAAGGCAAGTGTCTTAAACATAACAAATGGTAAACCAGCACCATCCGGCCCAGTACGAACCGGGACCTTCTTCACACCAAAGGTATCAATATTGTCTAAGGCGTACCTTAATCCAGCGAAAAATTCATCGTTGCCGGCTTGAGCTTCTCTGCGAATAACACCCTGTTTGAAGAGTTTGCCATTGTCGGATGCGATTTCTGTAAGTAGTTGGTGTGTCATATTAAACCTTTAGATATGCGATGTGTTCTTTGATTGCGTGTTTTTGGTCAGGTGTCAGTTTATCCCATACCATATTTGCAACAATGCGGCGATCATTGTATTCGTCATGTGCTTTCTTAAGATCTTTTAGGTTTCGTTCAAGTGATTCGAGTTCCCATTCTTCTGTATTGTATGTAATAATATCATCAATATAGATTTTATTGGTATGATCTTCACACTCGAATCTAACAGAAGGTCCTGTCTCAGTCAAAGATACATGCGTAGATACACCAAGGTGGCATGCCATTGCCTGAGTATCCATCAACCGTTTTGGGATGGTTGCTTTATACATCGCGATCAGTGCGACGCTATTTAGATCGTATAGTCTACGAGTCTCAGCTTCTTCAGCTAAACGCTTTGCCCTGCGGCCGGATGGGTCGATTACTTTTGTTGCCATGTGTATATTATAGTTGATTCGCTATAAAGAGTCAACAGGATTATAACAGCATTGTTAATCCAATACGCCGTATCTCATCAATACACTGTATTTCACAAATATCTTCTGCTGCATGTCTGTCCATGTCAACCCAATCACTTTGATGAGTTGTCTCGTCGTCCACCCAACGATGTATAGCACCATTTGCATATACTTTGAAACAGCCTTCGTCAGTGTCAAGGTATGCAATCTTTTCTACAAAATTGCTATGAATTTTCATTTTACCTTCCTTGGTTTTGGGAAATATCCTTCAGCAAGGTCATCTGTGATAGAGTTCATAAAATAGACCATGCTATCAACTGTGCCGTGTGCTTGAAAGAATTTCTTCTTTGCTCCATCCGCTAACCGAGTTACCTCGATATGTAGATAACCATCGATATCTTCGGTAACCTCAAAATCAAACAGTGTCATTAGTTTCTGCATCTTGTTTCTCTTTAAGTTTTCTAAGCCTTGCGACTTCTTTACCTTCGCCCTTACTCTTCTTACCATTGCAGGGAGAGCACATAAGTTGAGAGTTGGACAGATTATCTGCACCACCCAACGCCCTTGCTTTGATATGGTCATGTGTAAACAATACCTCTTCACCATCGCGCACACCATATAGATTGAGGTGCCAGGAATCTTGTCCAGGAGATTGCTCCACTGCGAAGAACTTTCCTTCCAGTTCGCAGCATACACATTTCATTCCTTTAGATACTGCGCGAGCAAATGTTTTCATTCGCAGAGAAGATACACCTACCCATATACCGGACGGTAGCTGGATACGAGCACGCTTTTCGTTCCAATGTGCTTTTACATCGGGTATGATTTCTGTAATCGGTATTACTTCGGAACGGAGATATCTTTGTGTCATACTATATTATAACAGAGTATTAAAGATAGTCAAATGGAAATAAATAAGACATTATGAAAATATCTACATTCAACAATAAGGTTGCTGTCATTCTAACCAATGCTGTCAGCACCATGTGGTGTGCTTATGCTTTCGCTGCCTTAGCACTTATCAGTCTACCAGTTGCACTACAATTAGGTATTGGAGCCATTATATCGTGGATAGCTCAAACATTCCTACAGCTTGTCCTACTCTCTGTTATTATGGTCGGCCAGGATGTTCAGAGTAAGAAATCAGAAAGACGAGCAATTCAGGATCATAAAATGCTTATCGATCAATTCATAGAGATTAAGGAAATGAATAAATCCTTACAGGAACTTCTAAAGAAAGAATAGCAGTCGCGAAATATAGAAGGCGGTTTTTCTCGCATATTTTCCACTGCCTGTGCTTTGGTTCTTACGGACTATAGGATGCTTTCGCAGACGCCCTTACGCCCTTTCGGGTCACCGGCCTTCACACCTTTAAAAAAGTATTTGAGAACCCTTTCGGGTTTGTCTCGAATAAGAGAGTCTACGATCATTTTCGCCTGAAAAATCCGATCAGTCGGGACTACTTGGGACTCTATCCTACCGTCTATCTCAAATTTAGATTATTGATATCTATTCGAACTTAAAATAATCAAAATGATCTTCTAAATTCCAATTCTCTTGATCGATATCAACATTATCATGCGTCTGCAATTTAATATTCAGCACACTATATCTCTTAAAAAAATTCCAGTAATCGGGTGTAGAAGATGTAAGACCATTCTTCCTTAGTAAAGCATCATTTGATTTACTGATTAGACAGGTAGGTATATTCATTGCCTGTTTAGCATCGAATACCCCTTTAATAAGAAGATCACGTGCTTTACTGGCAGGTATGACATGCTCAAAGATACAGACTTTAGCATCAACCCCCACTTCTTTATAGTGTGCTCCAATGCTTGCTTGCACCCTATATCCGTGATATCTTCTTAGCCAATGATCAATTGCATCACGCATCAGCCTGAGTGTTTGTGGGCCACCACCGAGATGGTATGCTGCTACAAGACGGTCAATTTCTCTTATAGTAATTATGCTCGACTCTTCGTAGCACTCGGGTCCGCGCCGAACTCTTGAGTACGGAGTATCAACATAATTCTTTAAGGATGCTTCAAGCATATTTAATACTACCGATCACCTTCGAAAGTAGCTTCGGCTGCTGCTACCAGGTTATCATACCCGATATCATACAGCTTGCTAGGATCCAGATCATCTAATTCTTCTTCTGTCATATCGAGTCCGTCATCCCAGCAACCCTCGGAAGCATAGAATCCATCTTCCATATTGCCTTCGACTGATACGCTACCCCAATCAACTTCTTTACTCATAGTTTACTCCTGTGTATCTATATAAGGTGCCCGAGGATGGATTTGAACCATCGACACTTAACCATCAACCAAATGACGACATAGGTCGTTTAATGCACCCTGTCTAACCGATTAAACTTCGGCATAAGATCGTTTTCAGGTTACTATGGAAGTCAGCTAGAGTGATCAATCTCTACCTATTCCACCGAGGCTCTAACCAACTGAGCTACTCGGGCAAATTCTTTTAAGCGTGTGAATACTGTCTTGAAACGTGAACCTTGCATTCAGGAAACATAATACGAAAAGCAAGACCATCGGATTCTTCTGCGTTCCTTACCATGTAGACAGAATCAGCATTGGTTACACCATTTGTATATCCATCTCCCCAACTATTTCCACCGCAGTAGTGTCCTTGCAATCCACGATCCATCAACCAGTCCTGCAAAACACTTGGCATAAACCAATCGCATTTTCCATGCCTAGAATGCGGAACATTTACCTGGAATGAAAACTTCATGGCCACTGCAAAACAATATCTTCATCCTTCAACGGAAAGGTTGATTTGTAGGAATTGGTATTGACAATGATACGATTGTATCCATTAGTCTGCATATTCCATCGAAGTGTTTCTTCCTTCGGGTCATTCCTTGCCTTCACTTCTTCCAGCGTCTCAACCTTCCCACCCAAATAGTGCATAGGTGAAGTCTTTACCACCTTGCTATCCAACTCATTTTCCTTACGTTCACGAGTACTGAAATAGAAACCATACGGCGTAGCACCATGACGTTCCTTAATGCCTTTAGCCATCTTCTTGGCTTCATTGACATCCCAGCTTTCGATGGGGCTCTGACTTGTTTCGGATACAAAAGTTCCAGGAGAACAAAAAGTGACAAAATGTTGTTTCATACATTCTTTCTATGTGTTTGGTGCCCCGGGCCGGACTCGAACCGGCACGCAATTACGCGAGGGATTTTAAATCCCTTATGGCTACCTTTACATCACCGGGGCAAATTCTTATCGCATTACTTTTTTAATGCTACAACTGCATTATAATACCTTCCCTTTAACGCCGCAACCGATATCTCTAACTTTATTGCGGTATCCTTAAATCCATATTCTTTTACAGATTTAACCACTTCGTTATAATCCATTGCTCGTTTTCGACCACCTAAGTTCTTTATTCCAGCAGCTTTCTTATTAGCATACATTTCTTGTATGCTGGCCGCTATGTTAGCATTATGGTCGGTAGAGTTGGTCGAACCTTTGTTTCCAACAGCATTCTTATTGCCTATCATTCTTTCAGACTTCAATCTACATGCTTCATCATATCCGTATTTTTCTATAGTAGCATCCCATGGATTCTTATAAGTTCCTATCTCTTCCCGTGTTGCCATCATTCTTGCGACAACTTCGGGATTTCGCATAGGATTCTCTTCAGATGTATAACCTGCTGAGTTTCTAACCTGATTATAGTATTTTCTATTTACGCCGTGATATAGTTCGTCATCGGGTATTAGACTTAGAAATTCTTCCTCTTTTTGTAATATCTCATCTGTCGATGTGTTACTACTTTCCCAGAGGATAGCTCGTGTAAATGTTTCAGGATGCCTGTTATAGAAGTTCTTAAAGACTGTCCCACTGCCGACATATCCATCATCGGGTGTCCCCTGATGTCGACCTAAGTATTTTAAGCCATTTAGAGAGTTAGTCCATTCATATATAAATCCGTGCATAACACATATTTATACATAAAATCACCTAAATGATGGACAAAGTGAACTAAATCTTTATCGCCTGCTTGTCAATGATTTTGTAAAATCTATGATTATCAATAACAGCAAGTAGTTTGTATTCTTTCGACCACTGCGGGTATTTATACCTTTTTAATTTCATCACTGTCGGAGCCAGATAATGCGTTGCGCCATTGGTTGGATCATTAATTTCTTTCCGTATCACAATCTTAGCAACTGCTAATGCCTTCTTCCAACTTTCCTTATCTATTATATTTTTTTGCTTAGGTTCCAGATGCAAGCTCATTGCAGCAGCCTTGAGCGCAGGGTTGTTATTAAAGATTGAGTATTGTTTAGGGGACAAAACAACCCCACAAACCGTCTTGTTTACAGCACGATTGACGGCAGTATATGCCACTGCCACCATGCCCTTCTCTGCCTCCCCTCGAGCTTCACCATATATCATAGTAGCCAAACATTTTTCCTGCTTTGGATCTACCTTTACTATCTTTGTGTGCCCACGATAGCACATCGTAGGAATACCTTGTTGCACTATAATAGGCACAAGGGCAAGTGATAGGAGTAAGCGTCTCATGCTCTTATTATAAGAGCATTAGGAATAATAGTCAACAGGATATAGAATAAGTGGCAGTCGCGGATTAGAGCTTCTTTAGCAAGATAAATGCCCACTGCCTGTAAACTGGATCTTATGGATTTATTTATTGCCGGCCAGCGCACAAAAAGATGGCAATCGCGAAGCAGATGCTGAACCACCATGCAGATGGCCGAGATGCTTCCATTGCCAGTATTCAACAAGGAGATATTTCAATCCATGAAGGACACCTTAAAGTTGGCAGTCACGAAAAGTAGTGCCGAACCAGAACCTAATCCGGTCGAGATGCTTTTCCACTGTCTGTTCCGACATGTATTAGGAACCTTTATAAGAAGTTTACAGCCCTTTCGGGATTGGCTCCACTTATGCCGTGGTGAGCATTCTTATATTAAAGAAACTTTGTTGGCCCCTCCAGAGTCGAACTGGAACCTTAAGAATTATGAGTTCTCGGCACTACCTTTATGCTAGAGGCCAACAAAGCATCCTTTTCTGATCTCTGTTATTTCTCTCTGTTTTATTATACGCAACTTTTTAGGAAACTGCGACCATTTTGCTCTATCTCTATCAGTCTCATATCCTTTTACTTCTACATACAAGTCCAGAGATGGTATATAAAAATCTGGATTATATTTTCTTATTCCATTCCAGTTATATTCGAACCATTCTGTAGATCTCTCAATATCAATATTCTTACATTCGCACCATTTATAGAAATCTAACTCCCACTGCCCTTGAAACTTTATTCCATTATAGATTATCTGTTTCGTCCTCCCTCTATTGCTACTCGTATACGATTCTGGATGTTGGTCAACTACAAGTTTCATCCGAATAGAATGAAGCTTTTTTGATTCATCGTTCCACATCAACGCTCTAATACGAGAGCATTCTGAAAGCTTTTCCCTTGTTTCATCCCTAATCTTATAGTCTTCTAAAGACCATTGATTCTTTCCCGCAACTCGATTAGGATTTAACTTACAAGATTTTTGGTGTAAGGTATGTCCGTTTTTAAGGGTAAAGTCTTTCCCACAATACAAGCATTTCATCATGTATTTATCTTATTTACCTGCAGAGCCCGCTGCTCTAACCAACTGAGCTAACGTCGCGTATCTTATTTCTTCGTCTTGCGAGGATCTTCGTCAATTACACCTTGTACCAGCAAACCATCACATAAGGCATTCATAATGATCCATAGTTTCCAGTCTGTTGCGGTACCTTGCTTCGCAATTTCTGCCAAGGTAATATTCATTGCCCTTAATTCTACCAAAAGGCTTCTTCCTGAGTTTTCTTCTTCCATTTTATTTTCCTTATTATGCTTTCTTCTTCATTTGGCTGACTTTGGAGTTTACCGTGACAGCAACTTTTTTCACTACCCTGGGCGTGATTTCCCTCTCAAGATACCATGCAAGCAACTTGGTCTGAACCTGTTCCACTACGCTACCGTAAACGGGATCATATGTAAAACGAATAGGAGAATCAACCCATGCCCGACGTTTCATAAACGCACGAACACTGGCACGATGCGCCTTATCAGCAGGGTCAAACTTTACAGTTTTCGGTAATTGGAGAAACATATCATTTCCTTTGTGTGTTAAATGGTCCGCCTGGAGGGAATCGAACCCCCATGAGCACCTTAGAAGGATGCGGTCCTAATCCGTTGAACGACAGGCAGTTTATCAATTAAAGAAGCCAGTCATTACAGGAATGACGGTGGTACAGAGAAAACTCACATTGACGTTTTGCAATACAATCACAGCAATCTCATTCAGCATGTTCATAATTAGCTCCTTTGTGTATATAGTATAACAAAAGACGAAGGGGCCGTCAACTGGCCCCTTCCATCTTTGTCAGTCTGCTTACTTAGCAGTAGAAGCGGCTTTGGCAGGTGCTGCAACGGCTGGAACAGCCTTCTTAGCAACAGCCTTCTTAGCAACAGCCTTCTTAGCCTTAACTGCCTTCTTTGCAGGTGCAGCCTTAGCAGCCGGTGCAGCAGCAACAGGTGCTACCGTAGCAGCCGGAGTGACGACAGGAGTTGCAGCCATAGCGGAGATTGCGAAAGCTGTGATAACAAGTGCGATAAGTTTTTTCATATTTTCCTTTTGTGAAATGTGGTATGTTATTTACAATCTTTTATCAGCAACCTAGCTGAAGATTGGTCTTTAGAGCCTAATTATACAATGCCTATTAGGCATTTGTCAATCACTTCCAGTTGATAGATCGGAAATACAGTTGATTTTGGTTTGAGAGTTTTCAAATAATCCAAAGTCAGTGTTCGTTTATTTCCGCGAACAGATACCTTATATCCAGCTACAAAGTGATTGAATTGGTTTGGAAATTGTTTCGCCAATGGCTTTAACATTCCTGTAACCTTTACTGAATACAATTGTTCATCCGCAATGTTCCAGAAGTATCCCGGATACTTCGTTGCGACAAATTCTTTTGGTAAGGTAACCATATTAGTGAAGGATAGGTTGGACTTCAGGGTCTTCCATCATCAATCCACCTGCCTGATATGTTTCAGTAAGATGGTCAGTGAGAGTATCAAAGTGTGTTCTTGCTTCACGGTCGTTGCGAAGCATCATACGCAGAATATTGCGACAATGTGCTTCAGTTAAATCCTGGACCTGGAATAGTCGCCCATCTTCAGTGAGCCAAATTTCGTCGCGGTATTCTTTTCCATCGTGGGATATATAAGATTTATGTTCCTGCCATTGAACAAGAAAACCTGTATTGTCTTTCATCTCTTGAACATCGACAATATATTTGTGATCCACTAATAAGGATTCCACAAATTCATTTACTTCAGCTTCGTCTTTAATTTCTTTTTTCATTCTGCTTCCTTTGCTTCATCTCGCATATTTCTTGCTTCATCAAACCCGACCCAATTATCTACGCCCGCAGCCTCGAGCCACATAAGCCAATCAGCATCTTCGCAGAGTCGGTCGTATTCTGCCTTGGTAATGGTAATCATTTGTTCGCTCATCATTCAACTCCGAATCTGTTTCTAATAGTAAACCAAATATTATCTGCTGCTACTTTACCTTTTGCACTTATCTGAGCAGTTGCTTCATCATTTGCAATTTTCACACATTCTTTCACAATCAACTCGGCGAACTTGTCGCGCAATCGCATCAACTGAACCGGGTTCAGTGTAGTCCAGGTTTCGGGCACAGCCGCGTCAAGCGCCTGGCCGAATAGTTCATCAATTCGTTTGTTCACCATATCACCGCTATCAAAACAATAAGAAGGCATACAATGCCAGCAGCATTGCGGACATTAGACCAGAATTCAGGATCTTTCATATCAGTCCTTAAACATTGCTTCATCACGTGCTTGTTCACGCAAGTAATCTGCCATATCTGCCATGCGTTCCGAATACGTTGGGTGCTTAGGATCATTTCGATCGTATCCCGCATCTTCGTCATAGTCGTCTTCGTCGTAATCATCATTAGGTTGAGTCATAATATCTCCTATGTGTCTTATTGTAAGCGATGGCTATATGTATGTCAACTGGAGATTGGAACTCGACGTTCACCAAGACCGACCGTTGCCGGATCGCAACAATGGCACAGAGTGGTGTCGGTATTCATCTGTTTCTTCCAGTTGTAACAATTTGTAAGAAATGTAACTAGATGTATTGAAACTCTTTAGAAATCCTACGGTTTTCTAGGTGGCGGATTGACTGGGAGATTTGGTTTTCTGGAAGGCACTGGTTGGTAACCATTTCCGTCTTTACCATTAAAGACAGATTTCATTTCGAATCCTGTCGGCAGTAAGAATAATGTCATTCTTTATTGAAGTTCGGTCTCGGCCATACACCATTGAGAGTGTATAGCATAGATCGGCCAGATTCGAATCTGGAAGTGCTACCATTGCTTGACCCAATTCTTCAACTAGAGTCCAATATGATTTTGCTGTGACTGTGTTATTCATTCTTCCGCCAATCCCGGAAGACCTATGGTCATAAATTCGTCAGGATAATCTTCCGGATACATTTCTCTGTGATGTTCATTACATAGAACCTTAACCCAACTACCACTACGTGATTTTCCTGGCGCCCCACATTTTTCGCATACGTGAGCTGTCATAGCTTCAGCAAAGTCGATATAGTTACTCATCTCGGTTGTTCCACCATGCACATAAAAACGCAGCGTGCCGAACTTCTCCTTGACTTGAACAATTTCTGGAAGTTCTGCCAAGGCATCAATAACATCTTGTTCTAGTTCTGCGATAGGTTTATTGAATGTGGCTTCTGGATTTTCCATTGCATACTTTAGACGCGCCTTAGCATTCTCTACACGATATGATATCATACCACAAAGTGTATCAATAATGCCGTACCATCCGTTACCGATACTAAATTCGAAGTCTATAGACTTCTGAAATAGGTCGGGATGCCGTTTAGCTAACTCTTCAAAATTTTGTTCTTCCATAGTCTAACTATAACATAAATGTATGCGTAGGTCTATAGCATCATAGATCTATAGGCGGGAAAATGGTGCAGGATTTTGGTGCAGGATTCCTAGACAGGAATGCTATCTGAAATTACGAATCTGAGATAGAAATCTGAGATGGAAAACTGTGTAGGATTTTCAGATATAGACTGGACAGAAAGCTTGATAGATTGCCGAGCTTTTGCTCAACAACTCCGCGCCCTCAATCTCTGTTGGATATTCAAAACCAGCAACTGGTAGAATGAGTCTATTTGGTTTCTCTATGTCAAAGTAGAAGTCCATTACAGGGACCATATATCTAGAAGAGCAATCTATTATGATATGTTTCACCACACTTTTTACTGTAACTGATTTATCTCCAACCTTTATTGTTTGAGGATCATTGGCAACTAATAGAAGAGCACCACTTACATAATTCCCATTGGCAGTCTTGGTCTTATCAAATCCGTTCACATCTACAAATGCCTTTGATTTAGAATTTTTATAACCTACTATGGGTTTCCAATTAATCGGCTGACGCAAGACTTGATTCTCTTCTCCCGAAATAGCAAGAAGACACACCGTTAATAATAGGAGAAATAGGCGCAACTTCATAAAGTTATTTACCTATTTAATATAGTTTAGGAGAGTTAGTAGACTAATCTCATTTTCATCCATTACTTCAAAACTTACCCGATGACTGAACTTTAGTTTAGCAATAATTAATTCATCTTCTGTAAGATCTATAACAAATTTTCTAAGCACACCAACATCATTGACAATAATAGTTCCGTAGTGAGTTGCACCCATACTGATTGCTAGAGTAGTATCACTCCATCCAGTTGGATTATGTTCAATGAGTCTGTAGAGCGTCACATTTTAAGTCTATGTTCGGGAAGGTAAGTTTCAAATATAATGCATCTTCGCTCGTTAGTTCTACCTTATAGACCATGCAGTATCCATCCTTTGTTGTGGTAGAATTCATATCATAAGATATATAGTTTTCAGAAATGAATCTATCTAATGCTGTAATTTCCGGGACAAACATTTCTCTTATGATGTGATGTGTTGTTTTCATTCAACGTCTACCTTGGTTGTTTTGCAGTTCACTGCCTTTATCTTTCCTACCTTACATGCAAGCCGGAGATACAATAATTCGTACTTAGAAAGGCTAACCCGATACTTAATTACATTATATGCATCACCTAATACCGTATACTTGATATTAGTCCCTCTTACCGCATTATTAAAGTGCTCTCTTTCTTCTGAATCAATAATTACTATATATGCACTCTTCATTTCAATTGGATACCTTCTAGCTTTTCTGCAAGTATATTAGCATCCAATAACGACCCCTTTGTGGCATCATCAACTGTAAATGTGCCATCGGCATTCATACCATCCACCTTAACGGTGATACGAACAGTATTCATATCATCAAGACGTTTCTCTTCAGCAAGTTCTTCCTCGGTGCGCTCGCGTCTAATCTTTACATATCTCATTCCAAGTCGAAATGTGAGAGCAGCTTCTGGATCCATCTCTATAATAGTTTGGCGATCACAGGTCCGCACATCATCTTCTTTAATCGGATGAAGTTCTTCGAGCACGGTATATTCTTCGGGCTCGAGACGTTCCATGATGCGCTTGAATTTTGCTTCCTCGTCAGCGATGACGGTAATTGTGTATTTTGTCATATTATTTCCTATGTGTTTATTGTATTGGCTGTTCCACCATACCTATAATCGGGATGGATAACTTTAGCGCCACGGCCTCTTGTCTATCCATTGTAACCGAATATAAGGCAGTTAACTCGGCCCGACCGAACTCATTTGATACAAGAACATATTTAGCCTTCTTGGCCATTAGATATTGCTCAAGTTCTACAGTATCATACGGCCACCTTGCTCTAATGAAGTATTTGGTCATGCCATATGATCCTTAAAGGTGCCCGGAGGATATGTTAGCTTGAGCATTGTTTCGTGTTCCTTATCCTGTACGTAGAATATAAATTCCACATGAGCTGTTTGCAGACCCAGACCCGGAATATGTTCATCTATTTCTTTTGTTCTGAAGATAGTTACACCAACTACATCGGTGAGCCACTTCTTTTTTATATCAGATTCCCAAGCATCGCAGGTGAAAGACATAATTCTCATCGTTGCTTATACTCGGCCTGCATATCTAATTTATGACGAAGCTTAATAGCCAATGCAGTTTCGGGATTAACTATAACACCGAACCCAACAAGAGGAATACCTGCTTTCCAATCAAACAAATCCTGACAAGCTGGATAAACCTTCTGATCACGCAACCACTGAAGCTCTATCTCTTTTAGAGCTGGGCTCACAGTATATAACATTTTGATCATAGTTCATTTTACTCTAAATTGTTAATTACCACAATCGGTTATTAACGCTTCCATGCATTGTTGTTGCCGTATTTGAGTTTGAGGAAAACTAATTCTTCTTCTGTTGTATCTATTATAAGAAGAGACTCACCACGCATATTTCTACTATGCCGTGCAATAATTCTGAAATCGATGCCTTCTTTATCTTTCAGCGAATCTGCTTCTTCCCAAGGAACAAACACATGGATGATCATGTTTCATTGACTAATTTCATCATATCGGGAATTCGAGTATGCCCGTTCCTACTTCCGAGCAAGACATATATACGCTGTCCAACTGCTGAATTCATTATCATTACAAGACAGCCACCTGCTGGATTAGTAAATCCAGTCTTAGATAAAATAATATCCAATTTACTTGTTAGTGGATTGGTATTATTTACTTTGATTGACCTCTTATATATTACTATCTCTGCATTTGGTTGATGTGATATATCTTTAATAGTACCACTTAAGGATGCTACCATAAGCAACTTCAATAAATCATGTGCGGTACTAACATTACCCTTATCCAACCCCGTCGGTTCCTCATAGTGTGTACTAGTCATACCGATTTCCTGTGCTTTCTCATTCATACGCTCTACACAATTAGGTAGATTGATGCATAAGATTTGAGCAGCAAAGTTATCTGATCTAACAAGCGCAAGTGTCAACAATTCGTATCGTGTAAGCGATGCTAACTTGTACGGGATGCTACTATGCACCTGTCGCTTCTTTGGAATTGCTAAAGATTCTGTAAGATCTTGCTCTGACGCAAGTAATGCGATCATAAGCTTACTGATTGAGGCAATAGGGCGGATTGTGTCACTATCCTGTTCTTTTAGTATAGTTCCGTCTTCGCTTGCCACAATATAACTCTTTGCACTGAATACAGGAATAGAAGCAATGCGAGTCCTATTACCTCTTGCCTCGACATTACCTATTAGTGCAGTTGCCGCGCACACGGCTAGAATCAGATGTTTCATTTTAGTATTATAAAACAAATGTAAGATAAAATCAACCGGTGTTGAGTCCAGACGCTGGCGCTTGCCATAATGGACCAACACTTACTGGACCATATGTCACTACTGGTGCAGATATAACTGTTCCATCATCTAATTGGAAGCTAATTCTGCCGCCTCGATCATTTATGTTTAAGAAATTATCCATTACTCGAACCATAAATGTGCCATATGTGTTGTCAACAAGAATAAGTTTCCTTGTTTCAAACATAACGCTTGCAGGATTCTTAGGATACCAATTGAACGAAACAATTCTATTCAATTCTGATCCTGTGAGTTTGAAGTAGCTAGGAACACCGCTTGTAATAACAATTGCAACCAGCCCACTACCTTCAAATGGACTTGTTGGCAATGCCTGGATTTGTGCTATAGTGGTCATCCAGTATTTATCTGTTTCACGTGCGGTATTTATTCTTTAGGTCTTCGGGGATATACGAGATACGCATACGTTCCGAAAGAAAAGGATCCTGCAATTTAATTACGGTTGCACAGGCCGAATTGATACGCCCAGATATCCGAACCCATTCGTAGTCAGGAGTTAAATCATCTGCCATGTCCCATTCATAATCGGACTTAATAAGCTCAAAATCATTTCCTAATTCTTCAAGTTTTCCCATGAGCAGCAATTTATCTGCCAGAAGGGTTAGAAACTCAACTAATACAAATTCCTTCATGCTTCTACAACTTCAACATATACAATCTTAATCAATGATATATCGATGCGGTGGCAGCTCGGTGTATAGATCTTACCTTTCACTATTAAAGGCTGTATAGCCAGAGAATTCATAATTTCTTTACAAGAAGTATCTTGATTAAGATGCACATTAAGATATAGCTTCTTATTAGCAAATTGCGCGTCTATACTCTTTATATTGGCAACATTATGATCGAAGTGTAAGGATTCACGATCTAACTCTGTTGTTTCATTCTCAACTATCCAGTTTGTTAAAAAGACGGCAAGTATCGCTGAGAGAACAACTACGAAGCGTAGATTGTTCGAAAAGTATTTCATAGTATAGTCCAGGGGGTTATATACCTATTTATAATTCTGTCTTGCATAATGCATTGAATTCGCCTAAATGTGAATCAAAGGTGCGAAGATCAAATATTGTTGTACGGCGCACAGCATCATTACCTAACCATGTGAAAGATATATTTTTACTAAGTCTCATCTTCTGAATTATATCTTTAGATTCATTTACCGATCGTATCAAGAGAGGACCATCCTGTTCCCATTGAAATATACGATCAAGAGGATCTGCTGAAGTTCTTGATAGAACATGTTGCGTGCTGACGCCAGTCATTGTATTCCAGTATAGAACGATAAGCGGATCATTATCTCTCTGAGTAGAAATCTTTGTTGAACATACAAATCGTAGACTTGTGACAACTTTTTCAGTCTTGGCACCTACTTGCGTACCTACTGCACCAACATGGTAGATATACCCGACAATTGCTTTATCTTTGCCCGGTACTTCTGTAATTTTCCAGCTCGTATCTTCGGCTACTACCGAAGACATAGCAAATACAGCAACCAATGTGGCAAATAAATTTTTCATGACATTCCTTGATATTACGAGTATTATAATGTATAATTCTATTTTAAGTCAACAGAAGCAAGATAAATAACACTATACTTAACGGATCCTTATGAAGCAGACTATTTTTATACTTTATGACTTTCAAACTGAACACATAGCAGATAAGATATGTGAGAGGGTTGGAGAAATCGAAAAAATTTACTCCGATAATTTAGAACTTACGACAAGGATAATAACACAAATGGCGTCCAGTTGTATTGGGCAATATTTCTATGTGATTAAGACTGACAAGGAAATCCTATTTCCCAGTTTCGACTTTTACTACAGACCCGAAGAAAACGAAGATTATGTTCATATCTGGGATAATGATAGCACGGTTAGATTATATAACACAGATGCTGTATTAGAAAATCCTACTGAGTTCTGTGATAAAGAATTAGAAAATGGAAATATAAGACTTAGAATTCATACTGAAAAGATTTATACTTACCCAGTCTTTGATATTGTATTCTTAAGCTACGATGAAGAGTATGCCGAGGCAAATTACGAAAAATTAAAAGAGAGATTCCCTCGAACAAAAAGATTACATAATGAAAAAGGTATTCTAAGAGCGCATAAATTAGCGGCCCGTTTAGCAGAAACAGAGATGTTCTACGTAGTTGATGCTGATGCACAAATCTTATCTACATTCAAATTTGATTTTCAACCTCATCCACTCGAGGATACTTTTGTTCATGTATGGCATTCACATAATCCAGTAAATGATTTGGAATATGGTTATGGTGGAGTAAAATTATTTCCTACAAAGGCATTAAAAACATATCTAGGCTCTCCGATTGACTTTACGACAACTGTATCAAAGAGTCTTAAGGTGATTCCGGAAGTAAGTAATATTACTAAGTTTAATACAGATCCATTCTCTGCATGGCGCAGTGGGTTTAGAGAATGTGTGAAACTTGCTTCTAAGATAATCCCAAATCAGGATAATACAGAAACAGAACATCGATTGGCTGTTTGGTGTACAAAGGGAGAAGATAGAGAATTTGGGGATTTTGCTATAATGGGTGCTATTGATGGCGCCGGGTTCGGTAAAGCACATAAGGATCAACCTGAGAAGCTCAGGTTGATCAATGATTTCGAATGGTTAGAAAAGAGGTTCAGTGCTTAACAATGATTTCCTAAATATACTTCAACCAATTCATTTATATCTTTTTCTAGCTTGTCTGTGTTAATGAAGATTTTTACATCTCTCATTTTCTTAAATGAATCTTCCATAACTTCCCATGTAGCATTTTTGTTTACAGGGATAGGATGAGTTAATTCTTCACCCTTCAGTTCAACAACATTACCGTCGTAATATTGAACAAGGATCTGTTCTATATACTTTGATGGAATCTCTTTAGCATCTATTTCTTTTACTATACGATCAAATACAGATGGTTTAGCAATCCTGCTAATAGCCCTGTCAATATTAAAACTCGTCGTTGTTTTCTTTGCCATATTACTCATCTCCCTAGTACCTCCTATTATTTATATGAAAACAGCCGGGGGAAAACCGGCTGTTTTATGATAAGATTTACTTGGTAGCCGCTACCCGAGCAGCATCTCGTTTGAGTTTTGCTGCTACCTTAGCATCAATGACTGCCTCTTTCTTTTCTACCTTGGCTTCAGCGGCGTTTCGTTGATCACGTTCTCGACGCTTGGTCTTCTGTTCTTCAAGCTTCACAGCTTTAACATCAGATGGTAGTGCAGGGCGACCCTTACCCGGTTTTGAATCAGGATCGAGTGCGTATGCTTCTTCACGCTTCGCAGCAGCATCTTTTTCTAATAGTTCTGCCTGGATGATAAGACCCTTAGCAACTTCTACCGGATTCTGCTTCTGTGCTTGAGCTACTGTTTCAGCAACAGTAGGTGACGCCATAGCATTCTGTCTAGCTACATATTCATCAACCTTCTTGTCAATAGTTGCATTAATAAGTGCTAAAGGAACTGCCTGACCAGGTAAAGGAAGCATTGTAATGTTAGTTACAGGTTCCTTACGCAAAAATCCGCGTTGGTGGAGTGCTGTTAAGCAATTCAAACCATCTGGGAAAGTTCTACGATTTAATACTTCGTAGAAGTCGTTTGTTTCTACAGCTTCTTTGCTATTTAAGCATTGGATTAAGTAGTCGTGATAGCTGTCTGGTAAGCGTTCTGTCTCAACGATTAAACAATTGTTTTCATCGTTAGGAAGTTTTCTAAATACTACCGCTACACGGACTCCGGTATTTAAAAGCTGCCCGGCGTGCTTCTTTAAGTTTTCTATGGCCATAAGCCCTCCTTATAAGGGGCCGAAGCCCCTTTAATTATGCTGCTGGTGCTTCTACTGGCGCTTCTGCTGAAGCTTCTTCTGTTTTCTGTGTGCTTTCTACATATGTTAGGAAGCCTGATAGCTTGTTGAATACGTCACCGACTTGTGATAATTCACCAGCCTGGAATGCGCCGCGGCGTGATGCCAAATCAACCACGCGAGCCAATAGTTGTAGATCAGCAATTGTAAGCTGAACTGGTTCTACTGATGTTGTTGTTGGTGCAGTTTCTGCCACAGGTACTTCTACTGCTGCTGCTGGTGCTGCCACTTTCTTGTTTGCTTTTGCCATTGTTGTTCTCCGTTAAAATGGTTTAGTTGTAAGAGCAATTCTATACGCAGATATTTACCATATAGATTAAGATTCGTACACTTTATTGATAATTTATTGGACGATTTTTAGGTTATAGCGTAGATAAGTGCAGTTATAATAGCAGAATCTTTCTTCAATTGACGTTTAGCCTCCCCTTTAGCCCATCTTGCTTTAATATCTTCTAAGGTTCTGGAATCGGCTTTTTCTTTCTGCGCTCTGGATAGATTATCCTTATGTTCCTGAGTAAATCCAGTTTTAGATAAACGTCGTTTAACCCACCCATATTTCTTATTATTACTCTGACCAGACATTAGCTTTACGGCATATAATAATCCTTTTACATGAGGGTGAATTCTTATGAGTAATAAATGGGCTAGATAATGCTCTTCAGGAGTAAGAGAAACTATGTTTATAGAATCATCTGTTCCTTGTAGGCATTTAGGGACTATATGATGACGTTCAACATAGCCTTCCAGGAGACGATGTTGTGCCCTATCTATTAGATTTTCATATATTTGTATATAATTCATATAGTATTTACCCAAAAGAAAAGCACCCGAAGGTGCTTTTCTAGGAGCAGTTAGCTAGTATCTAACTTGCAGGGCCGGTTGGTTGCGGCAAAACTTTAACCAGGTGTTCTGGCCAATCTAAGTAGAATTTCCATTCTTCATCACGGATGTGAATTGGCAATGTCTTTCTCTTAGCTAAGATTTCGTAATAGGTCGGCTTATGCGGCTTCTTTTTTGGAATAACCGTATGGTCAGCACCCTTATCACTATTACAGGTCTTGCAGGAAGTAGTTACATTTAACCAATTGGTCTTACCACCATGCGATTTTGGGACCACATGGTCAAGAGTCAATTCAGTTAGCTTTACCTTACCATGAGCATCCTTACAACGACCAGTAGTCTGAAGTTGGCATGTGAAGTCATCGCGCAGGTACACGTTGGCTCTGCTGTACTTGAGTGTCTTACTCCACTTAACTTGTTCAGTCATGATAACGATAGATGGGACCTTCATTTCCAAAAATTGCGATCTAACTATCCATTCATCGTAGGTCTTTAATACCCGTACCTTATCCAGGAACATAAGTCGCATCGCTACCTGCCATGTTATGACAGACAATGGTACATGCGACAAGGGCATGCCATCAGCGTTTAATATTAGGGTATCACTCATTTTATTCTTTCTATCTCTATAGCTAGTATAAAGACTTATATACTAACCGTCAAGCAATCTGCTTAACTACTTCCAAATATTTTTGAAATTCCTGCGGGACACCTTTAAGGCACATGGCCACAGCATCTTCTCGCCTTTCGAAATCTACGCGAAATGTCTCTTGATGGTGAACCATTCCGGGTTCCCAATCTTTCTTTACATCTCTTTCGATATTATAATGGACCTGATTTTCACACGAATCATCTACCCAGTCTTTAAAGAAAAGTTCGAGTAGTTTATGTTTATCTATGTCAACGCTATCTTTGATTTTAAAGAATAGGGAATTAGTCATCAATGGGCCTCATTGATGTATTTATCTCCCTACTCTACCATCGTGAGTAACTTTAGGTTTATGGCGGAGATTGCTACACGAGCATCTTCTCTATACATCTTTCGTTGGTACTGACTATTTCTGGAATTATCCTGCCACATCTGTTCAAAGATAGGAGTTATAACCTCTTCCAATGCGGATTCGATATCAAAACCATCACCTAACATCTCATCCACAACAACATCAGCATCTGCTAGAAGTCTACTTCTAGCAATAGCTTTTGCTATATCTTCTACAAAGTTTTCGTCTGTCGGTAGTAAATAATTGTTCATTTTGTGCCTAATATATTGTCAGCTGCCTTGTGTTGTTGTCTATTAGATTATGCTGTAATTCGCACATTTTATGCGAATCTAACGGCTAGTTATTGATCCTTACAAGTCAATCCCGTTATGTCTGGGTACACAACAACATAATCTTTTGCTCCATTATCGCCAATGAACCATGTGTTGTTTGATGATTTATAAAACTTCATATTCTGCACAATATACCACCCGTGAAAATGATGATCCTCGGGTGCCCCATCCACTTTCTCTTTGTAGTGGATGAAATATCCTGCAAATGCTGGTTCATGACAAACCTTAGTAGAATGAGGATGGCCCCGCACAACGGCGATTACACCCTCTTCTATGGTAGGAAGTGTTGCTACCACAGCAACCACA
>Ga0214165_1000574_pt1 | contig 24880 bp, 25 predicted proteins | sample TroBogypolimnion_34_FD_153004 | JGI IMG/M metagenome (GOLD analysis project Ga0214165, IMG submission 153004) | Freshwater microbial communities from Trout Bog Lake, WI - Practice 03JUN2009 hypolimnion v3 | ecosystem: Environmental > Aquatic > Freshwater > Lake > Hypolimnion/Profundal zone ... | reverse complement strand
GGTCGCAGCAACGGCGTGGAAATTGGCTTCAGCCACTTCGGTCGCCTGCTTCACAGCCTTTTGCACAGATTCCAGCGCGCTGTTGGCAGCGGAAACCGAGCTCTTCAGGATCGCCACAGCGGCTTCGGAACCGGCGGGTGCGTTCTTGGTGGCGCTGTCAACCAGTTCTGCAAATTTGTCTTGTGCTTCAGAGGCTTGGCCTTCGGCGGCCTTGGTGAATTCTGCGCTAGTGCTGGTCGCGATGTCATACAGGTGACGGCTATAGGCGGCAGTCTTATCAGCCAGCGGTTGCAGCAGACCGGATTGCAGAGCAATCAGCTCTTGCACGTCTTTCACGCTCAAAACCGATTGCGTGTGGCCAGCGACCTCGGACAGGGCCGCCTTGGAAGCAGTCAGGTTCAGTTCGACAATCTTTTCAACACCTTCAAATGCCTTGTTGGTCAAACCAAACAGGGTTTCGATGTTAGCTTTTTGAGCGGCTACGACTTGTTCAACGGTGAGTACGGACATGGTGATTCTCCAAATTGGGGTGAGTGAATACAGCTTCTCTGACTGCCTTGGTGCCTGGCTCTGTGGAGCTTATGTTGCACCGCAGCATGGTTTGAATTGTAATCAGCCCAAGTGCGATTGCAAGCACTTTTTGTTGCGATGCAGCAACTTAGAGTCGTTTTTCTAAATTTGAAAAAGTCCTCTCTGTGTCACAAGCGCGACGCATAAGAATTGACAGGCCGCGCGACTGGCAAAATCGGGGCATGTCCGATCGCTATTTCCCTGTACCCAAAACTCATCTGGAGACCCTTGCATGACGCTTTCCGCGATTGATGAAGCCATTTGTACTCGCCGCTCCATGCGGGCTTTTACGCCGAAGCCTGTGGCGCGCGCCGACCTTGAGCACATTTTGCAGGTGGCCAGCCGTGCTCCATCTGGCACCAATTGCCAGCCCTGGAAGGTCTATGTGCTGCAAGGCGATACACGCAAGGCGTTGGTGGAAAAGGCCTGTGCTGCCCATGACGCCCTGCGCGCCGACCCCACGCTGGCCGAGCAGTACCAGGAAGAATGGGACTATTACCCGCAAAAATGGGTCAGCCCCTACATCGACCGCCGTCGAGAAAATGGATGGGGACTGTATGGGCTGCTGGGAATTGGCAAGGCGGACCGCGAGCAAATGCATGTCCAGCACCAACGCAACTTCCGTTTTTTTGACGCGCCGGTGGGCCTGATGTTCACCGTGGATCGGGTCATGGGCCATGGCTCGCTGGTCGATTACGGCGGCTTTATGCAAAGCATCATGCTGTCGGCTCGTGGCCTGGGCCTGCACACCTGCCCGCAGGCGGCGTGGAATGGTTTTTCCAGCATCGTGATGCCGCTGATAGGCGCGGGCCCGCAGGAGATGCTGGTCTGCGGTATGGCACTGGGCTATGCCGATGACAGTGCCTTGGTCAATACCTTTGACACACCTCGGGTGCCGGTAAAGGACTTCAGCCACTGGCTAGACTGAGACCCTTGATGGCAGCCCTTGCGATGGCACTGCTGGACGGACTGAGCTACGCCAGTACCTTGTTTCTGATGGCCGCGGGCCTGACGCTGATTTTTGGCGTGACCCGCATCGTTAACTTTGCCCATGGCAGTTTCTTTATGCTGGGCGCGCTGTTCTCGGCTCACTGGCTGGTGAACTGGTATCCGGCCTGGGCCGACAGTGGCTGCTTGTATGCCGCGGCCATGTTGCTGGGGGCGATCTGTGCCGCGCTGGTGGGTGCGCTTGCAGAGTGGCTGCTGTTGCGCCGCCTGTATGGCGCGCCCGAACTGTACCAGTTGGTCGCCACCTTTGGCCTGAGCCTGGCCTTACACGACGCCATGCGCTGGCTATTCGGGCCCGACGAGGTGTTTGCCCCGCGCTTTCCAGGGCTCAAGGGAGCTGTGGAAATCGGCGGCGAGTTTTTCCCCCAATACCAATTGCTGACCATCGCGCTGGGGCCACTGGTCTGGCTGGCCTTGCATGGGCTCTTGCACCATAGCCGCTGGGGTATGCGTCTGCGCGCCGCCACGCTGGACCGTGACATGCTGTCGGCCCTGGGCGTCAACGCCAAGCCGCTGATGCTCATGGCCGTGGTGTTGGGCTGCGCACTGGCCGGTCTGGGCGGCGCGTTGCAACTGCCGCGCGAACCCGCCAACCTGCAAATGGACCTGAACATGGTGGTGGAAACCTTTGTCGTGGTGGTGACCGGTGGCCTGGGCAGCGTGGCCGGCGCCTTCTGGGCCGCGCTGCTGATCGGGCTGGTGCATTCCTTTGGCGTGCTGCTGTTTCCCCAAGCCACGCTGATGCTGGTGTTTGTGACCATGGGACTGGTGCTGACCTTCAAACCCCAGGGCTTGATGGGCCGCGCGCTGCTGCCCTTGCCACAGGAGCATGGCCTGACTTTTTCCCTCTGGCCTCATGCGGCGATCCGCTTCCAATGGGTTTGCGCGGTCCTGGCTGCCATCACGGCCATGGCCTGGTGGGCGGGCGACTACTGGCAGTCCCTGGTTTCTGACATGTGGATTTTGGTGATTGTGGGCGTGAGCCTGCAGTCCATGATGGCTCTGGGTGCGCTTGTGAGTTTTGGCCATGCCGCGTTTTTTGGCGTGGGCGCTTATGCCGCAGCCTGGGTGCATCTGGCCTGGGGGTGGGGGCTGATGGGCGCTTTGCTGACTGCCACGTTTGCCAGTCTGCTGCTGGCCGCAACGTTCGGTGCGGTGCTGGTGCGCAGCAGCGGTGTCTATCTGGCCATGCTTTCCCTGGCGCTGGCGCAGGTGCTTTGGGCCGGTGCCAGCCAGTGGGTGGCGCTTAGCGGCGGTGACAATGGTCTGATTGGGCTGCAATTGGTCGGCCTGGGCCTGCGCCCCTGGTTTTTCGTGCTGCTGGGCCTGCTGGGTTTGCTCGCGATTGCCGCACTCAGGCGCTTCGCACGTTCCGGTCTGGGCGCAGCCCTGCAGGCGGTGCGTGACGCGCCCATGCGTGTGGCCGCCAGCGGACTGCCGGTGCAGGCCATCAAATGGCAGGTGCTGCTGCAAAGCGCGGCACTGGCGGGCCTGGGCGGGGGCTTGTTTGCGGCCCACAAGGGTTCGGTATTTCCCTCTGTGCTGTCGGTGTCCACCTCGGTTGATTTTCTGCTGGTGGTGTTGCTGGGAGGTTTGCAGCAGTTGTGGGGCACGCTCGCCGGTGCCTTGGTGCTGGTGCTGGCCAGCAGCGAACTCGGGCGCAACTTTATTTACTGGCGCGGCGCCCTGGGTCTGCTGGTGATGCTCATCATGGTCTGGGCGCCGTCGGGTCTGCTGGGCGTGCGCCATGCCTGGTGGCGGGGGGCTAACCATGTCTGAGGCGCAGGGCTTGGAGTTGCTGCACCTGGCCAAGCACTTTGGCGGTGTGCAGGCCGTGCGCGATGTGAGCTTTGGCGTTCAGCCCGGCGAATGCGTGGCCTTGATTGGCCCCAACGGCGCCGGCAAGTCAACCACCTTTGCCTGCATTGCCGGCCAGCACGCGCCCAGTGCCGGTCAGGTGCTGTGGCGTGGGCAAGCGCTGGGAGATATGTCGGCGGCGCGGCGCTTGCAGTGCGGCATAGCCCGCACGTTTCAGGTGGCGCAAACCTTTGAAGCCTTGACCGTTTTGCAGAACGTGCAACTGCTGTTGCCAGGTGCTTCCCCGCTCAACCCGCTGCGGGTGCTGGACCGGCAAGCGCGGCAACCGGCATTGGAACTGCTGGCGCGCGTCGGTTTGCAGGAGCAGGCAGATCTGGGCGCACTGCAGCTTCCCTACGGCGCAAAAAAACGTCTGGAGCTGGCCATGGCACTGGCCGGGCTGACTTCTGGACCGGGCTTGCTGCTGCTGGACGAGCCCGCCGCCGGTCTTGCAGCCAGCGAGCGGGGCGCGTTGATGCAATTGGTGCGCGCACTCGCCCAGGGTGCAGCAGGCGCTGAGCGGCTGTCCGTGCTGTATACCGAACACAATATGGACGCCGTGTTTGGCGTGGCCGATCGGGTGCTGGTGCTGATGGAAGGCCGCATTGCCGCGTCGGGCACGGCACAGGAAGTGGCAGTCAATCCGCTGGTGCTGAGCCGCTACCTGGGTCAGGGCTTTCATCATGCAGGGGGGAATGGCAATGCTTGAGGTCAGCCGCTTAAACGCCTGGTATGGTGCGGCCCAGGCGCTATTTGAGGTGTCGCTGCGGGTGGACCCAGGTGAGCTGGTGGTGCTGGAGGGACTCAATGGCGCCGGCAAGTCGACGCTGCTGCAGTCTCTCATAGGCCTTGGGCCCAGGGTACAGGGCAGCGTGGTATTGCAGGGCCGTTCGATCTCCGACTGGCCCGCGCATGCGCGGGCCCAGCTGGGCCTGGGCTTTGTGCCGGAAGACCGGCGCCTGTTTGCCGAACTCACGGTTCTGGAAAACCTGCTGGTGGCGGCGCGTGCGCCTACCGCCCACGGCCAGAAGACCCATTCCACCGAGCAGCAGCTGAACCAGGTGTTTGCGCTGTTCCCCGCCCTCAAGCCCATGCAAAAGCGCCGCGCCTTGGAGATGAGCGGCGGCGAGCAACAAATGCTCAGCATTGCGCGCACCCTGATGACAGCGCCCAGCATGCTGCTGCTGGACGAGCCTTGCGAAGGCATTGCGCCGCTGCTGGTGGAGTCCATCCGAGATGCCTTGCTGCAGCTCAAAAGCCAGGGCATGTCCCTGTTGGTTGCGGAGCAAAATACGCTGCTCGCCGCCCATGCCGACCGAGTCATTACACTGGTGGCCGGGCAAACCGGCGCCTCACCCGCATTCCTCACACCATGATCATTACCAGTCTTCTGGACACCGACCTGTACAAGTTCACCATGATGCAGGTTGTGCTGCACCAGTTCCCCGGGGCGCAGGTGGAATACCGCTTCAAGTGCCGTAACCCGGGCGCGCAACTGGCGCCGTTTGTGGACGAGATACGCGAAGAAATCCGCTCGCTCTGCAGCCTGCATTTCCAGGAAAGCGAATTGGCCTATTTGCGCTCCATGCGCTTTATCAAGAGCGACTTTGTCGACTTTCTGGGCCTGTTCAAGCTCAACGAAAAATACATCACGGTCACGCCGCTGCCCTCGGGCGATATCAGCATTGAAATTGTCGGCCCCTGGCTGCACACCATCCTGTTTGAGATCCCGGTGCTTGCCATCGTCAACGAGGTCTACTTCCGCAACACCCAGGCGGTGCCAGACTTTCCGGAGGGCCGCATGCGCCTGGAGATCAAGATCGGCCAGTTACGCGAAGAAGGCTTGAGCGACCTGAAGATTGCCGACTACGGCACACGTCGGCGCTTCTCGCGCGCGTGGCACGAAGAGATGATGCGGGTGCTCGCCGCACGCCTGGGCACCCACCATAGCCCGGGCCACGGGCGCAGCGTGCCGGGCCAACTGGCCGGCACCAGCAACGTCTGGCTGGCCATGAAGCTGGGCCTCACACCCCTGGGTACCATGGCGCATGAATACCTGCAGGCCTGCCAGGCGCTGGGGCCGCGTCTGCGCGACAGCCAGATTTACTCCTTCGAGAGCTGGGCCCGTGAGTACCGCGGCGACCTGGGCATTGCGCTCAGCGATGTCTACGGCATGACGGCCTTTTTGCGTGACTTCGACCTGTTCTTCTGCAAGCTGTTTGACGGTGCGCGCCACGACAGCGGCGACCCCTTCGATTGGGGCGAGCGCATGCTGGACCATTACGTCCGCAACCGGGTAGACCCGCGCACCAAGACCCTGATCTTCAGCGACGGCCTGACTGTGCCGCGCACCATTGCCCTGTACCAGCAGTTTCGCGGCCGCTGCCAGCTGGCCTTTGGCATAGGTACCAACCTGACCAATGACCTGGGCTACGAGCCGCTGCAAATCGTCATCAAGATGGTGAAGTGCAACGGCCAGCCTGTTGCCAAGCTATCGGACACGCCGTCCAAGAACATGTGCGATGACGAGCGCTACCTGGCCTATTTGCGTCAAGTCTTTGAAATTGCCCAACCAGCCGGAACACCATGACCAAGCCCGCCATCCTCATTACCCGCGCCATCTTTGCTGAGGTGCTGGAGCAGCTCAGCCAGCACTTTGAAGTCGAATCCAACCAGGCCGATGTGATCTGGTCGCCGCTCGAGCTGGCGCAGCGCCTGCAGGGCAAGGTCGGTGTCTTCATGACCGGCACGGAAAAGGTCAACGCCGACCTGCTGGAGCAATGCCCGCAGCTCAAGCTGTGCGCCAACATGACGGTGGGCTACAACAATTTCGACCTGGCCGCCATGAGCGCTGCCGGCGTGCTGGGCACCAACGCGCCCGATGTGCTGACCGAGACCACCGCTGACTTCGGCTTTGCCCTGCTGATGGCGACAGCGCGGCGCGTGACGGAGAGCGAACATTATTTACGCGCAGGCAAATGGACGCGCTGGAGCTACGACATGTTCTCTGGCGCCGAGGTGCATGGCACCACGCTGGGCATTGTTGGTATGGGCCGCATCGGCCAGGCCATTGCCAGGCGCGCGGCACTGGGCTTTGGCATGCAGGTGGTCTACCACAACCGCTCGCGCCTGGATGCGGCCACCGAAGCAAGCTTCAACGCCCGTTACGTGGGTAAGGAAGAGCTGCTGAAAAGCTCTGACCACGTGATGCTGGTGCTGCCGTATTCGGCCGCCTCCCACCACACCATAGGAGCTGCCGAGCTGGCGCTGATGAAGCCCACCGCCACCCTGATCAACCTGGCGCGCGGCGGCATTGTGGACGACGCGGCGCTGGCCGAAGCCTTGCGCGTTAAGCGCATTGCCGCCGCTGGTTTGGATGTTTTTGAAGGCGAGCCAGCCGTCCATCCGGCGCTGCTGAGCGTGCCCAACGTGGTGCTGACCCCGCACATCGCCAGTGCCACCGAGGGCACACGGCGCGCAATGGCCGCGTTGGCGGTGGACAACCTGATCGGTTTTCTGGTCAATGGCAAGGCGGTGACGCCGCTGAACCCGGAAGTGCTGACCCAGCCAGGACTTTGAATGGACGGCCCATTGAGTTCCCTGCCTTTGTGGCTGCTGCTGGCCCTGGTGCTGGTGAACAGCGGCGTGCTGCTGTGGCTGGCCGCGCGCAAGCCGGAGGGGCAGGACCCGCAGCAGCAGGAGGATGCGCAACGCGGTCTGCTCGCGGCCATTGCCACGAATACCCAAAATTTGGAGCGCGCGTTGCGCCAGGAAATTGCCGAGTCCTCACGCGGCGCACGCCAGGAACTCTCGCAAAATCTGGCCAGCTTCCAGCAGACCTTGACGGCCCAAGGCGCGGAGGCGACGCGCACCCAAAACAGCCAGATTGACGCCTTTGGCCAGCAGCTGGCCCTCTTGCAAAAGTCCTTGTCCGACACCTTGACACTTCAGCTTGGCAATGTGAGCGAATCCAATGCGCGGCGCATGGCCGAGATCCGCCAAACCCTGGAGGCGCAACTGGCACAGCTGCAAACCACCAATGCCGCCAAGCTCGACGAGATGCGGGCCACGGTCGATGAGAAGCTGCAATCCACCTTGCAGACGCGCCTGGGTGAAAGCTTCAAGCAGGTGGCCGAGCGGTTGGAGCAGGTGCACAAGGGCCTGGGCGAAATGCAGACCCTGGCACAAGGCGTGGGCGACCTCAAGCACCTGCTCACCAATGTCAAGACGCGCGGCATGTTTGGCGAGGCGCAGCTCGAGGCGCTGCTGGAACAGGTGTTTGTGCCCGACCAGTACGCCGCCCAGGTGGCCACCATTCCGGGTAGCAAGAATGTGGTGGACTTTGCCATCCGGCTGCCCGGTCGCTCCATCGACGGCACGCCGCTGTGGTTGCCGATTGACGCCAAGTTTCCCAATGAAGACTACGAGCGCCTGCTGGACGCGCAGGGCAGGGCGGACGTGCTGGGCGCCGAGGCGGCCGCCAAGGCGCTGGAGCTGCGCATACGCCTAGAGGCCAAGAACATGAACGAAAAGTATGTGGAGCCGCCGCACACCACCGACTTTGCCATCCTGTTCCTGCCCACCGAAGGCCTCTACGCTGAAGTGTTGCGCCGCCCAGGCCTGATGGAGAGCCTGCAGCGCGACCACCGCGTGACGTTGGCCGGCCCCACCACCTTGCTGGCGATTCTTAGTTCCTTGCAAATGGGCTTCAGAACGCTGGCGCTGGAAAAACGCAGCTCCGAGGTCTGGCAGGTGCTGGGCGCCGTCAAGAATGAATTCGGCAAGTTCGGCGATGTGCTGGCCAAGGTGAAAGCGCAGACCGAAACCGTGCTCAAGACATTGGACAACGCGCAGGTGCGCAGCCGCGCCATGGACCGGGCGCTGAAAAAAGTGGAGGCATTGCCCGACACGCAGGCTCAGGCCTTGGTTGCGGTGGACCGCGACCTGGACGGCGAGCCCGATGCGGGCACGGAGCCGGGCAGCGGCCGCTGATGCAGGCAGCACCGGCCTCGGCGCTAGCGCGTCTCATCGCGGGCCAAATTTGTCTGCATGCGGCCATGGCCGGCACCCGCATGGCGTCACCGCTGCTGGCGCTGAAATTAGGCTATGGCGCCCTGGAGGTGGGCAGCCTGTTGGCGCTGTTTTCCCTGATGCAGGTGTTTCTGGCGATTCCGGCCGGGCGCTACGCGGACCGCCACGGCCTCAAGCGGCCGGTGGGAATTGCATTGTTGTTCGCGGTGTCCGGCGCCTTGGCCGCCGTGCTGTGGCCGCGCTTCGAGGTGCTGTGTCTCACCGCCCTGTGCATGGGCGGTGCCACCGGCTCGGCCTCCATCGCGCTGCAGCGCCATGTCGGCCGCGCGGCCCACGGTGCCACCGAACTCAAGCGCGTGTTCAGCTGGCTGGCCATAGGCCCGGCCATTTCCAATTTCTTTGGCCCGGTGTTGGCGGGGTTGCTGATTGACCATGCCGGCATCTGGCTGGGTGGGGCCGCCGCCGACACCACGGGTTTTCGGGTCGCGTTGCTGTTGATGGCCTTGTTGCCGCTGCTGACTTGGCTCTGGATTCGCCACACTCAGGAACTGCCGCCCGTGGTTCATCCAGAGGGTATGGCCAAGCCCCAGGTCTGGCATTTGCTGCGTGAGCCTTTGATGCAGCGCTTGCTGCTGGTGAACTGGCTGCTGTCGAGTTGCTGGGATGTGCACACCTTTGTGGTGCCGGTGCTGGGCCATGAACGGGCCTTTAGCGCCTCGGTGATTGGCGCCATTTTGGGTAGTTTTGCCGTGGCAGCCGCCTGTGTGCGCGTGGCCATGCCGCTGCTTGCCGCGCATTTGAAGGAGTGGGTGGTGGTGACTAGCGCCATGCTGGTCACGGCCTTGCTGTTTGCAATATATCCCCTGATGCACACGCCTTTGGCGATGGGTTGCTGCTCGGTGCTGCTAGGCCTGGCCCTCGGATCGGTGCAACCCATGATCATGAGTACCTTGCACCAGATCACGCCGCACGCCGTCCACGGTCAGGCGCTGGGCCTGCGGCTGATGAGCATCAACCTGTCCAGCGTGCTGATGCCCATGCTTTTTGGCACGGCCGGCATGGTGGTGGGGGTGTCGGTGGTGTTCTGGACCGTGGGGACAGCCGTGGCGATGGGCTCACGGGCAGCTTGGCATTTGAGGCCTCAAGTCTCCGGCAAATCGTAAAATTTGCGGATCATTTGCCAGGCTTCTTCCGGGTCGTCGGTGTACTGGATCAGGTCCAGGTCTTTGGCCGAAATGGTGCCGTCTTCCACCAGTACATCCAGGTTGATCAGGCGCTTCCAGTAATCCTTGCCAAACAGGATGATGGGCACCGGTTTGGCCTTTTGCGTTTGCACCAGGGTGATCACTTCGAACAGCTCGTCCAGCGTGCCAAAGCCGCCGGGGAATGCGACCAAGGCCTTGGCCCGCATCATGAAATGCATCTTGCGGATGGCAAAGTAATGGAACTTGAAGCTCAGAGAGGGCGTCACGTAGGGGTTGGCACGCTGCTCGTGCGGCAAGGTGATGTTGAGGCCGGGTGTGGGTGCACCCATTTCAAACGCACCGCGATTGGCCGCCTCCATGATGCCCGGACCGCCGCCGGTGCAGATAAACAAACGATTCTCCGGCGCGCTTTTCAGGCTGTGTCCGGCCACCAGACGGGCAAACAGGCGGGCATTGTCGTAGTGCCTGGCATTGCGAACCTGGCGCTGAGCCTCGCTGATTTGCGCCACATCGCCATGCTGTTGTGCCTTGTCCAGCAGCGCGTTGGCATCTTCCGGCGCCATAAATCGCGCACTGCCGAACACCACCACGGTGTCGTTCACCCCTTGTGAAGTCTGATCCAGATCGGGCTTCAGCATCTCCAACTGGATGCGGATGCCGCGGGTTTCACGGCGTAACAAGAATTCGGTGTCGGCAAAGGCCAGGCGGTAGGCATCGGCCTGCAATTCGTCGGCGGCGTTGGTGGTTTCCTGCAATAGGGCAGAGCCGTTGCGCAGGCCTCCCTTGGCCAGTCTGGGTGTATTTTTCATGGTTTGTATTGTGCACCCAAGCCGGGTGTATCGCGACCCAGCAGGCGCTGGCAGCGGTGTGGTCGAACTTGCGGGTCTGCTGCGATAAACCGGCCACCATTTGGGTTAAATTCGAAGCAACTAGAACATTCAGAGGCGAGCGCTTATGTCCAGCATGGATTCTTTTTTTTGAGTCGGTCAGGCTTCCATCCATTCCGGAGTTGGCCCACTCCCTAATCCAAACGCTCAAGGACGAAGATGCGGGTGTAGAGGCGGTCGGTGCGTTGATCGCGCGCGACCCGGCCATTGCCGCCAAGTTGCTGCAATTGGCCAATAGTGCGCAATTTGGTTTACCGCGTGGCGTGGGCAGCATTGAACACGCCATTGCCATGGTCGGCATGAACAAGGTGCGTACCTTGCCTTTGGGCGCATGCCTTTGCGGTTCGTTTGCCGCTGTTGCCAGGCTCGACACCCAAGCATTATGGAAGACGTCGATGGATCTCCCCATGTAAATGGTACAGGCCCTTCAGCGCAGTGCCGACCCGCTGGTGGATCAGGCCTATTCGCGCCTGGGTGCCATCGTCCATCTTGCTGGATTGTTGGCGGACAGCCCCGATGCCGGACCCGCGCAGTTGCAGGACCTGCCCTCGGACGTGTTGGCCGTGTTGCCAATTGAAGCCGACTGGATGCTCACGCATTTCCCAAACCAGGGCCAGCGCCCTAAGGATTCGACTTAGACGCGCTTGCGGTATTCGCCGGTGCGGGTGTCGATTTCGACCTTGTCGCCCTGGGCCACAAAGATTGGCACACCGATTTCGAAGCCGGTGGCGATCTTGGCAGGCTTGAGCACCTTGCCGGAGGTATCGCCCTTGACGGCGGGTTCGGTCCAGGTGATTTCACGCACCACGCCGGTGGGCAGTTCGACCGAGATGGCCTTGCCGTCATAGAACACCACTTCGAGTTCCATGCCGTCTTCCAGATAGTTCAAAGCGTCGCCCATGTTTTCGGCTTCGACTTCGTACTGGTTGAATTCGCTGTCCATGCACACATACATGGGATCGGCAAAGTAGGAGTAGGTGCAATCCTTCTTATCCAGAATAACTTGGTCCAGCTTGTCGTCGGCCTTGAACACGACTTCGGTGCCGAAATTGGCGATCAGGCTTTTGAGCTTCATGCGCACGGTGGCGGAGTTGCGACCACCGCGGCTGTATTCGGTTTTCAGAACGACCATCGGGTCTTTGCCGTGCATGATGACGTTGCCGGCGCGGATTTCTTGAGCGATTTTCATAAATGTCTGGTAGCAGTTAGGCTGCGGGCCACGGGCCATCAGCTTGAGGTATGCCGCATGCCGCGGCGGGTTGTGACAAGCCGCGGTGTCTCCCGGCAATATCAGCAAAGCCTTGCATTTTAGCGTTTATTCCGCACGAATGCGACGAGCTGGCTAGCCAAGTCATCCATTTTGAGCAACCGGGAGCGTGCTGCAAGCACCTCAGCCTGCCATTGCGCCAACGCCTGGGGCTGCCGGCTCGCTAGTGCAGCGTCCGCCTCACTGCCTGGCAGCAGCCCGTTCCAGGCCTGGTGCAGTTGGCGCAAGGCCGGACTGAATTCCATGCGATCCAGAAAGGCTTCGAGCTTGGCGCCATGGGCGCCGTCATCCTGTGCATAGACCTGCCAGACAAAGGGTTTGCCGGCCCACAGGGCCCGCAGCACCGAGTCCTCGCCTCGCACAAAATTCACATCCGCATGCCATAGCAAGCGGTCAAAGTCCAGCTGTGTCAGGCCTGGCAGAAAGCTGAGCCTCAGATTGCCCCGCTCGGTTTGATCGCCCATCAGTGCTCTTACGGCGGCTGTCGCACGACCTGCGGTGACCAGTAGCCGGGTCGGTGTGGGTAAGTCTGCAAGATGCAACAGCAAGTTCTTGAGCATGGCTGGCTCATAGCAAAACAAGCTGACCAGGCGCTCGCCCTGCCATGGCAGGCCCAGCGCGGCGAAAAACCGCGCCCGTTCAGGGGCCGGTGCGGCTTGCGCCATGCGCACCATCAGGTCCGGCTCGCGCAGCAGACCGCCGGTTTTGGGCGTGAATCCGGGGTAGAAAAAGGATTTAGTCCAGCCCTTGGCCGGGCCGCTCATGATGGGGGAGGCTAGGCCATGCGAGCGCTCGACATAGTGCTCGGCCGACAGGTATTCCAGATTGATCCAGGCCGGACGCTTGTCGCCTGCAATCACCCGATGCGCGACAAAGGGCAGGGGAATATCGCAGCCAAAGGCCTCAATCCAGACATCGGCGGGGGGCAAGGATTGCAGGGTCTGGGCAAGACAACTCTGCTCCCACGGCAAGACCTGCACGCCGGGCCAGTCGCCCTCCACCGCGCCGGGCGCCATCCATTGCAGTGCGGCACCATCGTCCACCCACAATCGCACACATTGTCCTCGCGCAGCCAAGTCGGCAGACAGGCGCCAGCAGACGCCCAGGTCACCAAAGTTGTCGATGACGCGGCAAAAAATATCCCAAAGCATGGTCTCTATTGTCCATGGACAATACCAACCCATGATTTCTGAGCATTCCGAAGACCTATTGCGCGACGTTGCATCCCTGCCGCCCCTGCCGGGCGTGTACCGCTACTTTGATGCCCAGGGCCAGGTCTTGTATGTGGGCAAGGCCATCAACCTCAAAAAGCGCGTTTCAAGCTACTTCCAGAAGAACCATGGCGGCACCCGCATTGGCCACATGGTCAGCAAAATTGTGCGGCTGGAGACCACGGTGGTGCGCTCCGAGGCGGAGGCGCTGCTGCTGGAAAACAACCTGATCAAGACGCTCAACCCCAAGTACAACATTCTGTTTCGGGACGACAAGAGCTATCCCTATCTGAAGATGTCGGGCCAGGCGCCCAAAGTCAAACGGCCGGTGCTGGAGGGCCTCAGCGATGCACCCTTGGGGGCACGGCTGGTACCCAACCCCAATGCCTTTGCGAGGGTCTCGTACTACCGTGGCGGCGTGGAAAAAAAGCACCGCTACTTCGGGCCCTACCCGAGCGCCTGGGCGGTCAAGGAAGCCATTTTGCTGATGCAAAAGGTGTTTCGCCTGCGCACCTGCGAAGACCCGGTGTTCAGCAACCGCACCCGGCCCTGCCTGCTGTACCAGATCAAGCGCTGTTCCGCGCCCTGTGTCGGCCATATCAAGGCGGGGGACTATGCCCAGGACGTGGCCAATGCCGAGCGCTTTTTGCGCGGTGATGCGCGCGAGGTGATGCAGGAGCTGGAGGTTCGCATGATGGCGCATGCCGAGCGGCTGGAATTCGAGCAGGCGGCCGAAATCCGCAACCAGGTGGCGGCCCTGTCGAACGTGCTGCATCAGCAGTCGGTGGATAACGTGTCCGACCGCGACGTGGATATTCTGGCCGTCAAGGTGCAGGGAGGTAAGGCCTGTGTCAATCTGGCCATGGTCCGTGGTGGCCGCCATCTGGGCGACCGACCGTATTTCCCGGTGCATGTGGAAGAGGCCGCCGGTCTCGAGGATGCCGATGAGGCCCAGAAGCCGACGGTCGAGGTACAGGTGCTGGAAGCCTTTCTGGCCCAGCACTACATCGATGTGCCCATGCCCTCGGTGCTGGTAGTCAGCGATCCGGTGGGACGGGATTTGCTCAAGGCCTTGTCCGAACAAATTGGTGTCAAGGTCAGTGCCATCCACCAGCCGCGCGAACAGCGCCGCGCCTGGCTGGACATGGCGCAAACCAATGCCGCCTTGCAACTCTCACGCCTGCTGGCCGAAGAGGGCTCGCAACAGGCGCGCACCCGGGCCCTGGCCGAGGCCTTGGACCTGGCGGTGGAAAATCTGGAAGACCTGCGCATCGAATGCTTCGACATCTCGCACACCGCCGGTGAAAACACCCAGGCCTCCTGTGTCGTTTTTCATCACCACCGAATGCAGAACGCCGAGTACCGCCGCTACAACATTGAGGGCATCACCGGCGGTGACGACTACGCCGCCATGCGCCAGGTGCTGACCCGACGCTACAGCAAGCTGGCCGAGGCCTTAAATGAGGCCAAGCATTCGGGCACATTGCCTGCGGGCACGGGCCGCCTGCCAGACCTGGTGCTGGTGGATGGCGGCAAGGGTCAGGTGGCAATGGCGCGCGAGGTATTTGTGTCGCTCGGCCTGGACCTGTCGCTGATCGCCGGTGTGGAGAAGGGCGAGGGTCGAAAAGTAGGCCTGGAAGAGTTGGTGTTTGCCGATGGCCGCGACAAGGTCTACCTGGGTGCAGATTCGGCCGCGTTGATGCTGGTGGCGCAGATTCGCGACGAGGCACATCGCTTTGCCATCACCGGCATGCGTGCCCAGCGGGCCAAGGTGCGCGTGGGTGGCGGCAAGCTTGAGGAGATTGCAGGCATTGGGCCCAAACGCCGCGCCAAGTTGCTGCAGCGCTTTGGCGGCGTGCGCGGAGTGGCATTGGCAAGCGCCGAAGACATTGCGTCGGTGGAAGGCATCTCCCGTGAACTGGCCGAAGATATTTACCGGGCCCTGCATTAGGGCGGGATGCGAGCAGCAGGCATGCCACAATGAGGCCCATGTTTTTGACCATCCCCACCATCATGACTTGGGCGCGCATTGTTGCCATTCCGTTCATTGTGGGGGTGTTCTATCTGCCCGACACGCTGCTGTCGGTGTCGGAAAAAAACCTGGCCGCAACCATCATGTTCGTGGTCTTCGCTGCAACCGACTGGCTGGACGGCTACCTGGCCCGCAAACTCAACCAGAGCTCGTCCTTTGGTGCTTTCCTTGACCCGGTGGCCGACAAGTTTCTGGTCTGTGCCTGCGTGCTGGTGCTGGTGCATCTGCAGCGCACTGATGTGTTCGTCGCTCTCATCATCATCGGAAGGGAAATTGCCATTTCGGCGTTGCGCGAATGGATGGCGCAGATCGGTGCATCAAAAAGTGTGGCCGTGCACATGATCGGCAAGATTAAGACGGCGGTGCAAATGGTGGCGATTCCCTTTTTGTTGTTCGACGGGCTCTTGTTTGGAGTGGTCGACACCCACCTGTTTGGCATGGTGCTGATCTGGTGTGCTGCGGTGCTGACCGTCTGGTCCATGGTTTATTACCTGCAAAAAGCGATTCCAGAAATACGTGCAAGGGCGCGTTGATGTGCTCATTTGCCCTTAGAATAGCCACCCCGCACAGTGGTAAATGTTGCATGGCGTGTTGACACGGTTTGGCCCCATGGCTTCAAATGGTTGTAGCGTTATCCGCTAGCTTTTTCGCTCGCTGAACGGATGGCGTAGCAGGCAATTTTGTCTTGAACAAGGGGTCTTTGTGAATAAAACTGAATTAATCGAACACATTGCAAAAGAGGCAGATATCTCCAAGGCAGCTGCTGCGCGCGCGCTGGAGGCTATCATTGCAGGCGTTACGGCGACGCTGAAAGACGGCGGCTCGGTATCGCTGCTAGGATTTGGTACATTTGCGGTTGGCGAGCGGGCGGAGCGCACCGGTCGCAATCCGCGTACCGGTGATGCGATTAAAATAGAAAAAGCCAAGGTTCCCAAGTTTCGTCCAGGCAAGGCATTGAAAGATGCGTTGAACTGAGTACAGGTTTTCAGGTGGGGTGATTAGCTCAGTTGGTAGAGCGGCGCCTTTACACGGCGTAGGTCGGCGGTTCGAGCCCGTCATCACTCACCACCCGCTCTCCAGTGAAAAGGGGTCTTGCAGCGATGTAAGACCCCTTTTTCTTTTTGAGCTTAAGTGCACTGTAAGTGCAGAAATGAGCTAACGATTGGGTGTAAGTGCAGGCCCTGCACTTACGTGCGGTTACGCCATCGGCAGCCTGACCTATGAGCGGCAGCTAGGTGGCAAACGCACGGTGCGACTGAGCGCCACGCCGCAACCGATGAATGTTAGGCATCATGGGCGGCAGAAGAAAGGAAACCCCCGATGCTGATTGAAGATGCGCAAGATGGAGGGATGAGCACCAGCTACATTACGGATCAGCAGTACCTAATGCCCTGCGCCCTGCAGGAGTAGGTGCCCGAAGGCACTTGGCTTACTTCATCAATGACACCGTGGATGGTTTAACCTGGCTGCGTTCCATGCCCTCTGCGCCGGTGGCGGACCACGCAACTCGCCCTTTCATCCGGCCATGTTGGTCAAGGTGCTGATGTATGCCTATGCCACCGGAGTCTTCAGCTCACGCAAAGTTGCCAAGAGGCTGTATGAGGACGTGGCCTTTCGGGTACTGGCGGCTGGCAACTTCCCAGTCCCATCGCACGATCCGGGACTTTTGCGCCCTGTACTTGGAGGAGCTCTCCGAACTCTTTACCCAAGTGGTGCGCTTGGCGCGTGAGATGGGACTAGTCAAGCTGGGCACCATTGCAGTGGACGGCACCAAGATCAAGGCCAACGCCAGCCGCCACGAGGTCATGAGCTACGCGCGCATGCAAAGCACGAAGATTAAGCGAAGGCGCAGATTGCGGCGCTGTTCAACAAGGCCAACAACACGGACGAGGCCGAGAAGAACGAGCCTGACCTGGACATCCCTGCTGAACTGGAGCGCAGGCAGGCCAGACTGGCCGCTATGAAGCCGCTAAAGCACGCTTGGAGGATCGCCAACGCCAAGCCGACACACAACGCGGACGAAGCGACGACGATGAACGCAAGCGCAAAGGCAAGAAGTAATAGCTCTGTAAGTACCGTACTTGACGGCGCCGGAAATCAGATGCTGATGCCGTCCAGGCATTCCTGAGTTTGCATCGGGTCAAACTCACGGGGATCGAATTTCCCACCACAGTGATCAAACATGGACTGGTGTTCCGGGTGCTGTGGGTCACGGATTGCTTCAAGGAATTCCTCATATCCCGGTGCACCACCAATGTCCTCTGGTGGGCAGGCGTTTGCACCGGTGATGCACATTGCCGTCTCCAGTGGCTCACCCAAATCCACGATGCGCTCCAGTTTGACCTTGTGGGCCCAGAAGTCGCCATAGTCATGGCGGTCAGTCCCGCAGCCAGCCAGATTCGCGTGCCCGATGGCAGGCCGATCATGCGGTCTCCCGAAGTGCCATCAGAACGCAGCGAATATTGACCGGATCAACGCTGCCACGCAACAGCACTCGGGCACCACCGATTTCGACCTCAATGACACCCTCTTTGCGAGCAGCTCTTTCGGGCTCAGGTGTCGGAACCGTTATAGGCGACTCTTGAGGATCAACGGACACCGCCAGCAGCACTGGTTTATGGATCGCCCGCGGAGAACGCTTGCGATCGAGTTTGGCCTTGCGCCACTTGAATACCGAGTTGGCATTGACGCCATGCTCCAGCGCCACTGCGGCCATCGACGCGCCAGGTTGTTCGACCAGCTCAAGAATCTTGCGCTTGAAGGCAGCACTGTGCCTGCGCTTGGTGGCAATGACCGGGTACAAATTCGACTCTTGCATGGTGTGCACTCTGGCCAGTTAAGTGCACACCTACAATGAAGTGCATCTGCTGTCCATACTGCGGCCTGCCTCAGGTCTCCGCAAGAACGGTATTCGCCGAGCTGTTACGGCAAGAATGGCAAGCCCCGTGGTTGTACGCCCCACAAACGCGACTTCGGTGTACCACCCCCGAAGGCTCACGACAGTTGCACGGATCCGGAGTCCCGCACCATGAAGCGTGCTGGTGGCGGCTTTGATGACAGCTTCAACGCACAGACCGCGGTGGACGAGTTGGCCTACATCATCGTGGCCGCCGAGGTGTTCAACACCCGCAGCGATGCGCATCAACTCGTGCCCGTGCTGTAGGCAGGGTAGGCCAGTAAAGAAGCGGACCCGAAGCAGGCGCTGGCCGATGCGGGTTACCGCAGCGAAGAAAAGATGGCCATGCTGGCGAAGGCGTTGTTGGATACTGAACTGGTGATCGCGCTGGGCAGTGAAGGCCGGCAACAGGCCAAACCCATTGACGCTAATCGGAATCCGAACACGGTGGCCATGCAGGCCATATTCCAGACTGACAAGGGCAAAGAAGACTATCGTAAACACAAATGGATTGCCGAGCCGCCCAATGGCTGGATCAAGAACGTGTTGGGCTTCCGGCAATTCAGCATGCGGGGTCTAAATTAGGTGAAGATCGAGTTCAAGCTCGTCTGCCTGGCACTCAATTTACGCAGAATGGGGGCAATGTATGCATCTTGAGGTAATAGCCTTAGCTCAAATGCCTGTGCAGTCGACGCATCAGACCCGCTCAAGGCTGCAGCGTCGTCGAGCAGTCAGAAAACAGAGCGGTGACCTCGCTCAGCCGCTCTGTTGAGAATCCTAAAGTTACTGCCGCCCATATGTCTCGCTGGAGTTTTTAGGGGCTTCACCCTGACAGCCGCTGCCATGGATCGAGCTTGAACGAAGTACGTATTGATTCCGATACAAGCATTTTTGCAACGAATAAGTAGTATTATTCGTTGCAAAATGAGCAAACATACCAGTTCAATTGATGCCCAAGTTCTTCAGCGAATCCAGTTGCAGGGGCCGGGTTGGGTGTTCACACCCGCCGACTTTACCGATCTTGGCAGCCGCACGGCGGTGGCTAGCGCACTCTCACGCAGCAAGGCCGCAGGGTCGATTCGACTTTTGGGGCGCGGCCTGTATGACATGCCAGTGGTTCACCCGATTTTGGGCTTGCTTTGGCCGGCTATTGATTCGGTGGCAAAGGCACTGGAGCGTAAAGAGGGCATCCGACTGCAGCCCTCGGGTGTGTACGCTGCGAATCTGTTGGGTTTGTCTGAGCAGGTGCCGGCCCAGGTGGTGTTTCTGACCGACGGCGCAACGCGTACAGTGAAGGTAGGGCCCACCCAGATCAGCCTACGGCGCACCACACCACGCAATATGGCGGCGGCGGGCCAGTTGAGCGCCCTGTTGATTCAGGCGTTTCGAAGCCTTGGCGTGGCCAACATTACGCCGCAACGCATTGCGCGCCTGCGTGAGTCATTGCCGGCTGTGGAACGCGCTAAGTTGTTGCAAGACGTCGCGTTGGCGCCTGAGTGGATGCACGCTCATTTGCGTGAGGTGTCCCGGCCATGAATACCCCATTCTTGGTCATGTCGGCTCACGACCGCAAGCTGGCGTTTGACAACGCCGCACTCAACTTGCACCTCAATGCAGTGATACTAGAGAAAGATTTTTGGGTGTCGTGGTTGCTGGGGCTGTTGTTTGCGCAGCCTGAGTTGGCACCGTTTTTGGTGTTCAAGGGCGGCACGTCATTGTCCAAGGTGTTTGGGGTGATCGACCGCTTCTCGGAAGACATTGACCTGTGCCTAGTTCCGGAGTTTGTGGGTGCCGACGCGTTGGGTTTTGATGCTCTGACAAGCCGCGTGAAGCGCGATGCTGCCGTGTTGGAGATGCAGCGCCTTTGCGCAGACAAGGTGCAGCAAGTGGTTTTGCCTTTGCTGGAGGGGGCGATCATTTGTGTCTTGGGCACGGCTCCCACAGGCAAATGGCTCTATTACGAGCTGGATGTCGATGCTAAGTCGCCCATTCTTTACTTTCGATATCCAACGTCGCAGAGTCACGGTTTTGACTACGTGCGCCGCGAAGTCAAGCTGGAACTGGGTACGTTGACTGACCAGCAGCCCACCGGGCGCTACTCAATTGCACCGCTAATTGCAAGTGTATTTGCGCCCCTTTTTAGGGACTGGCAATGCGAGGTAGTGGTGCTGGAGTTGCAGCGCACTTTTTGGGAGAAAGCAACTATCTTGCATGCGGAATACCACCGGCCACCGGATTCACCCACTCCAGACCGTTATGCACGTCATTATTTCGACATGGTGCGGTTGTTGGCGCACGCTGATGCACCACAATTTTTGGCGGACAATGCTCAAAGTGAGCGCGTGGTGGACTGGAAACGTCGTGTGTTTGCCAGGAGTTGGGCTCGTTACGAGCTGGCCTGCCATGGCACGTTCCGGCTGGTGCCGCCCGTGGCTCGACAGGCTGATTTGGCTCGGGATTACGCGACGATGCGTCCCATGTTCATGACCGAACCACCAAGTTTTGACACGTTGCTGCGTGAGCTGGGGAAGGCTGAAAATGCCATCAATTCCTAGGGATGTTAGGCGGCTTACGGGGGCAGTTTTAGTGGGTTTACTAGTACGGCTTGGCAATCCAGCTTTGCCGCTTACCACGTGGGCCTGGCCTTTACGTTGGTGCCCCCATTTGCCCAACAGTCCGACTACCCCAGGTCATATGGCCTAGCCGCCAGCATCGCCTTCGGCCGCATCCAAAGTAGGGAGCATTGGCTGCCTAACACCGTGGACGCAGAAGTTCTACACCGTTTTCCGGATTTTTTGATTTTCACTGCCTTCTAGGTTAATGATTTCATGTACTTACGTAATAGCTCGGTAACCAGCGTGCGCACTTGCCCATCCTGGGCATGCTGTATTTCACCTAGTCCCAGCGCACCGCCTACGACGAAACCTGCGTGCGCACGCGTTGACCACAGCCGCCGCGCTCGGCCCATCTCGTCACGCTCAAACAGCGTGGTGCAGGACTGGGGTAAATATCAGGGCGACACCACCATGGGCTGACCGATCCTGGACCGCCTCATGCACGACCGCAGCATGCTCGACATTGAAGGAAAGACTCAGGCAAGGCGCTGCCCGAATGGCAACACCGGCGCCCACTGATTCATGACCCATCAATAAGGATAAATTGACCCCAAGAGCCAGTCAAAACGCTTACCCCAATCCCCTTACTCTGGCCGTCCTGCATGGAGCAGTTTGGGGTGGCCTTCGGGGGTCAACCACGTACCCTATTTGTGAAGCAATAAACGACTACATTGCAAGCGTCAGCTGGGTCGTTCGAACCGGCATACGTCAGTCAACTCCTTCGAGCACCATAGCCTGTTGCGCAGGCGTCAGAACCACCGAACCACTCAATGCCTGTGGCGGCCATATGAACGTCTTTTTTCCCAGCCGCTGCGCTAACAGACACAGGCCCTGTGGTCTATCCCGCCAGAGTAACTTCACAATGTCATCGCGCCGACCCCGGAACACAAAGGCACGGTTGCTGAATGGATGCTGTTCCCACGCACCTTGCGCAAGGGCTGCAAGACCCTCAAAGCCACGGAGCATGTTTGTAAGACCTGCAGCCAGCCAAATCCGTGTGCCGGTGGCGGGCCGATCATGCAGTCTCCCGAAGTGCCATCAGAACGCAGCGAACATTGAACGGATCAACGCTGCCACACGCACGCGGGCACCACCAATCGATGGACCCTTTGAAACTTCCCGCCGCTAAATGTTGCTTTCCTGGAGAGGTTCACGTACGACCATCCTTGGGCGAAATTGACCGCCACGATCTGCCGTTCTTGCTGATTAAGTGACTTTAAAATACTTTGTGCCACGGCGGAAGTTTAGTATATCGTAGAAAAATTCTTGATCAACTATTCCTGAGATTAATAAATATTTGTCAAGTGTGGTTGATTTTGGATAAATGTCTTTGATTTTAGTGCTGGCCCTGTAAATTTGCCTTTGAGCAATCCGCTCTTGGGAAAAGGATAGGCGCATGAGAGATCAAGATCAATTTGATTGCCAAGTGACAACATTGGTTGCATTTGTAAAGCGACTCGAAGTTACAAATGGCAATGACTTGGATGCTCGAAATTATGTTAGAAATTTTGTATCTAGTGAGTTATTTAATGATGGAGGATTGGAAGTGACTGCAAAAGTCATTTGCAAACTCAGTGAATCCGAGTCTCGAATATTTATTAATTTAGTTAACCTTTATAGTTCAACTTTTTATAAAAATGGATGGTTATTTAGTGCAATCGCTGTACCGATTTCACTTTTTTGGAAATCACGTCAAACCAGAACTTATTCATTAAACCGAGGAAGTTGTGAGTCTCTCGCTTCGCTTGCAAAGAGCATTAAAGAGCACACTGGTGCCAAATCAGTAATAATTGACAACCACCTATACACCGCACATGAGCTATTTAGAGCCTCTCCCCGAGAATTATTCGAAAGGCTGCAGTCGTTGGTTGCTGGAATATCTAATTTCATAGATCATCCATTTCCAAGTTCTTTAAAAAGCCAAGTGGATGGTGTCTGGTCTATGCGCTATTTTCTAGGCGTCGAAATTCAACAAGCGGATGCCAAACGAACGCTCAATAATTCAGATATTCAACATGCCATGAAGATGTATCTGTCTTTGGGAGAGGCTGCCACAATTGAAAATAAAAATGAAAAAATCGATGCCGCTAAAGACAGGACTGCGGTATGTCATGGGGTTTTCTATTTGAATGAAGCGGTTCAGGTTGGGGAAAAAATAATTCGTCAATATGAGCTTAAATCGATAATTGAATCTGTGGCTAATGGAGCGCATCAAGTGGATATTAAATATTGCTACAATCCATCGGTTGACAATATTACATTGTTGATCTGCTCTGAATGGTTGACATTGAGTTATAGATGGAATATATTTGCTGGCGAAAGCCTTCAAAGCTTCCATAGTGCGCTAGGATGGTCGGCACAGTCATCAATGAAAAAATGTGATGAATTTTCAATAGAGAAAGTAGAGTTGGATGAGTTTAATATTGCACTCAATGAATCTGGCCTTTCTTGGATGAAAGGAATGAAATTGTGACGTCAAAATCTGAAGCGCGATACGAGTGCAATGTCTGATTGCACATAAAATGTGAGTCATGGAAAAATTAAATGGTTTTCATTGGATAAAGAGTTTATTTTTTGGATTGATGAAAATAGTACTGATATTATTTGAAATTGACTGATTTACTGACTTTTCTTCCACCTATTAAAAAGGGAGCGCCTACGGCTTTGCCAGGGTGGCGGGTGAAGTTTGATATTTACGTAGTCGTCCCTGAAAATGTCTCTCAACCCGCATGAATGCTAGGTTTTCTAGGGTGATTGCTAATGGCCAGAACTCTCAAAATCTATTCCAATAGAGCCCAGTTTCTGGGAGCTATTGAATGCCGATTGACGCTGCCACCGAAGATTTTTTCCGCCTGCGCCTGGACCACATGATTGACCTGCGCCACGCACTGGCGGTGTTGTCCTCGCGTATGCCATGGCAACAAATCGAGGCCTCGGTGGCGCACCTCTTCAGCGGCAAGGTGCGTGCAGGCAAGAAGCTGTCCGGCATCGATCTTTTTGGTGAGCAAATCCAGATGGCTGCGGTGAAGTCCAATGCCGGGCGCCCGCGCGTGCCACTGCGCACCATGATTGCCTTGCTGTATCTGAAGCACGCATTCAACGAAAGTGATGAGGGCGTGGTGCAGCGCTGGTCGGAGACGCCGGTGTGGCAGTTCTTTGGTGGACGTGCGAACTTTGAGCAGGCCCTGCCATGTGACGCAACCACACTGGTCAAGTTCAGTGCCCTGCTGGGTGAGGATGGCGTGGAAGAGTTGCTGTCCCAAACCATCACGGCGGCCGTGCGTATGAAGCTCATCTCGCCCAAGGAACTTGCCACCGTGGTGGTGGACTCCACCGTACAACCCAAGGCGATCGCACATCCCACGGATTCGAAGCTGCTGGAGACGGCACGCCAGAAGTTGGTGGTGGCTGCCAAGGATGCGGGCATCGATCTCAAGCAGACCTTTGCCAAGGAAAGACGGCTGTTGCGTTTCAAGGCCGGTCGCTATGCCCATGCCAAGCAGTTCAAGCGCATGGGTCGCGCCATCAAACGCCAGCGCACCATTGTTGCGCGCATCGCCCGCCAGATGGAGCGTGGGGCCAGTGCGCTGACCCAGGCAGTGCGGGACGCGTTGCAGGGCAGTCTGGCCAAGGCGCGCCAGATTGTTGCCCAGGCCGCTTCGCGCAAGAACACTGGCAGCACCCCCAAGCTCTACGCCTGGCACGCACCCGAGGTGGAGTGCATCGCCAAGGGCAAAAGCAAAACCCCGTACGAGTTTGGTGTGAAGGTGGGCATTGCTGCGACCTTGAAGCAAAACCTGATCGTGGGTGCCAGATCCTTTGCGGGCAAGCCCAATGACGGGCACACGCCCCAGCGAGCAACTGGAGCAGGCCAGCATCCTGATGCAGGAGACCGGACAAGAGCCGCTGACAGCCTATGTGGACCTGGGTTACTGCGGTGTGGACGCAGACAACTCAGGAATTGCCATCAAGCACCGGGGCAAGTTCAAAACGCTGACCGACCAGGAGCGCAAATTGCTCAAGCGGCGCCAGGCCATCGAGCCCATCATCGGGCATTTGAAAGCAGACCACCGGATGGATCGCTGCTATCTCAAGGGCGAACAGGGCGACCGCCTCAACGCAGTGTTGTGCGCTGCGGGCTACAACATCAAGTGGTTGCTGCGCATGATCGCCAAGAAGGGAGTGACCTTCTTGCGAGGCCTCCCGGGTTCGACAGCTAAGTGCAAAAGAACGTTGATTCATATAGGTTTGCGACTTTGTCGCGCCACTACAAGAGGGTCAACTGGGCTGGAAGGGTCGGC
>Ga0214165_1000564_pt1 | contig 25244 bp, 33 predicted proteins | sample TroBogypolimnion_34_FD_153004 | JGI IMG/M metagenome (GOLD analysis project Ga0214165, IMG submission 153004) | Freshwater microbial communities from Trout Bog Lake, WI - Practice 03JUN2009 hypolimnion v3 | ecosystem: Environmental > Aquatic > Freshwater > Lake > Hypolimnion/Profundal zone ... | reverse complement strand
AATTTTCCAAATGCCCACAAAGCCTCATATCCACTTTCACCATGAGCATATTGCCATCCCGCTTGTTTAGCCAACTCAATCATTTCATCTTTAGTCATTTATGCCACCCTTTTTCTTTCAGCCAAGCGTCAATCATTGCCCAGCATTCATCTTCCAACGCCACAGGTAAACTGAACTCAATCCATGTTGTTTCTACTGCGTTTGGATCAGGTACAAAGTCATGCCCAAAGACTGGCTCACCCTCACCTTTTACTTCTGCCATTCCAAATTTATTCATTATTTCCCCTTGCTCGGATTTTGTCCGAAATGATTTCAGAGTAATTACGCTCTAACCCATCTGCGTATGAGTCTGCAATCTTTGCACAAGCCTCACGCTCTTTTTCTATTGCTTTATTTACTAATCGCAAAACTTCTTCATCGCAATCCATCAAACGTTTGAATGCAACAAGGTTTAATTGTTCTTTGTGAAATAATTTAATGTATTCATTTTGTGTCATTCTTGTCCCCTTGTTAACTTTTGCAACAAGTTCTTTTGGTTAATTTTTACATCAGACCTAAGTTCAGCGGTTGCTTTTTCTGCTACCAGTTTGGCAAAGATTTCCAAAAAGCGTTTAGGCACTGGGTGCGCCGTTTCTTCTGGCGTTGGAAATTCTTTAAGCCATTCTTTGCTAGCTTGATTGGCAATCTCAATGATTTCTTCGTATTTCATTTTTTACCCCTTGGGTTGTAGTTTAGAATTCCAAGACAACCTTTAATCTTATCTTGCGCTGCCTCTAGAGGGTTAAAGTTAAGACATACAAGACAATCGTTAATCTTGTCTTGCGCCACCTCTAGATCACGTTCCAATTCATAAATATATGCATGATTTGACGCACGTTCTTTTTCTGCTACTAGTTTGGCAAAAGCTATGAAATTGTCGCGTTCTTCTTTTTTAATAACTCCACCAAATGCTTGGCAAGCCATCTCTATGATTTCATTATTCGTCATCGTTATTCCTTATAAAGACCGTGTAGCCACACCTCCAGCAGACCCAATGCATCCGAGCCTCTGTCAGCTCCATCTCGCCTAATTTACAAATAGGACAATCATTCATGTACCAACGCCCAGTAAGCTACCCACATACATGCCAATGCCAATCCTGCACTCACCAAAGCACAGATCAACGCAATGGCAATCAGTACAAAATTGATCAGCTCCATTAGGTCACCTCGGTCAATAGCTTATTCGCTGCCTGTCTAATCTCATTCAAAACCAAACTAGGATCACGACCAGATGTGATCGACTGATCAGCCTTGATCACAATGTGCTGCAAAAAGTGAGCTATCTTCTCAGCTCTATGCGACACTTCAAACTTAACCTTGTCCCTTGGAAACTCAAACTCAAGCGTTATTTTCATTTAACCTACTCCTTTTTTCCTTCAACAACCAATTACTTCCCAACGCACGAATAGACCTGATCCATTTCCTCTGGTTAGCCCTGTTCTCCCAGTATGGGATGTAGTCCACATTCCATAACCGTCTTGCCATCTTTAAATAAGTAACATCCATGTAATCTCCTTGTAAGAGCTTACATTATATCATAGTTTATTGTAGAGAAGTGTGTAGTATTACTACTTAGAACATATTATTTAATTCGCCATACCACTGATGGTGAATGTGAGTAGGCAAAGAACTGCCTAGGGACGCACTCGGCTTCCCTAGGTCACACCACTGACGGAGCCATGCTACGTCTACGGCTTCGGATACTTTCCACTTGCGTGTCTAGCTTGGCTATCCGAACCTTGAGCGCCACCCGCAGAATTGAACCACGGACACCCAAGGCATCACTCCCAATTGCGCTTGCACCTTCTTTGCGCCTGTACTCTATAGATAAGAACGTTGTAAACCTGGTGGACTGCGGACTACGCTTACGCTTCCTACGCTTCCCTCATGCCAGATTAAAACCCGATAGACCCTATAAAGGGTAAAGGCAAAAAGCAAAAAACCCTTACTGAAAGATACGAGCTTTAGGCTTGGTTGCCGCACACAAGTCTGCTAACACAGGATCTTGTAGCTTTGACAAAGCCCGCTCCTTCAGTAAGGGTTCGGGATTTCGTTTGTTAGAACTACAACGGTTTACCAGGCCGTTGATAGACGAATTATAACAAATCTAATTATTTGTGCAATAGGTTGTTGGTGCTCACATGAAGCAGTGGTTTTTTCAACTTTAAAAAGAAAAGCTTACAACGGCGCTAACCCGTTGTACACCAACACGGCTGGAGACTGATAGGGAACACTACCCTTCAAAGCTCCGTCACTCTCGGAGTCAATCCCCATGCGTGTTGGTATGTTGAGTCCGACTCAACATAAAAAAAGGGAGAGACTTTTTATCTCTCCCTAAGGCTTCTTTACAAGGAGGAAAAGAAAGCAACTATGGAGGCTATTTTACTACACCTTGGCCAATATGTCCAATGCTTGCTCTACAGACTCCACAATAGCCAGTACGCCACCCGTCCAATCGTCAAAGAACTTCTGCTCCGCCTCGGTTAATTTCCTACCGCTAGGCGGTTTATTGCCATCTTTGACCTCAAATAACAACGTCTGCCCCAGGTAGCCCACCAATAAATCAGGTATTCCATCCCCCTGAGAAATGATCCGAACCGTAGCCCCTTGCTTACGCAAAGCCTCTACGATCTCATTTTGATTGGCGTCAATTCTGTTGGCGTATCTCATACCGTATTTATACCACAATTGCAAAACAATAATATATGTGGTACATTACACTCCCACTCAACACATAGGAGGAAACATGACAAGGAAACAAATAGCTGAAGAGAATGTCATAGCTGGTAAAGAAAGGGCGGTAGAAATTACAAACTTTCTATTTGCGAATCAAACCGATGAATACATAACGGATGTTTTGGGTTTAGCCATTACTTATGTTTCAATGGGATTAAGCGCTGGTTTAACTGGTGTTCAATTGATAACCATCATAGGGGCTACGCTTGACGAGGCGCACGAACCAAATGGGACGATGCAATGAACAAAGAACAAAAAGAAGAAGTGGAGGCTAAATACAAAATAGCAGAAATGAACATGAAGTCTTACCAACTATGGGAGAACTATAGATGGGACAAGGCAAAGAATCCGTTTGAAGCTTGGCAAGAATTTAAAAGATGGCGTCCTAAACGCCACGTTGTTGTCAAAGAATACTTAGACGCAAAAGAGTTATTAATGAAAGCTAGAACCAAGGAGTAGAAATGACAGAGACAGAATTTAGCAGATTACTTGTAGACGCATTCAGGTACAGATGGTTAAGAAAAGAATATGCTTCTGGTCGAGAGACATATCTCGCAGAAGGATTGCCGACTGAAGAAGATCTTGATAACTATATAGACAGGAAAGCCATCAATGAAACTCACGAACAAGTTTAATCTACCACAGACGTTTGTTAATGTGATCAAACGTCCTACTTACTCAAAAGGTAAGTCACACATATCAGCGACTGAGCTGATTAACAGTCCCAAGATTGTTGCGCTTAAACGTGAGCATTGGGAAGAGCTAGAGCAAGATGCATCAGAGATGGTGTGGGCACTATTCGGCTCAGCCGTCCACGGCATATTGGAGCATGGCAAAGGGGATAACCATATCGTTGAAGAACGCTTGCACATCGAGGTAGATGGTTGGAAGTTATCAGGAGCTATTGATCTACAAGAAGTTGAAGATGAAGGCATTGTGATCAAGGATTACAAAGTAACTGGCGCATGGGCGGTGATGAATGAGAAACAAGACTGGCACGATCAGCTCAACATATACGCTTGGTTGGTAGAAGCAGTAAAGAAGAAACCAGTTAAGAAGTGTGAGATTGTTGCGATCATCAGAGACTGGTCAGCTAGAGAGGCGCAGAACAAAGAGAGCTATCCTCAATCCCCAGTAGCGGTTATTGATATACCCATATGGGATTTTGAGAAGAGAGATGCGTTTATCAAAAGCAGAATAGCAGCACATGCATCAGCACAGTTTGAACTTGATTCAAACGGGGAACTACCAAATTGCACAGAGTCCGAGATGTGGGAAAAGCCTACACGCTATGCAGTAAAGAAGAAAGGAGGAGTAAGAGCAAAGAGCGTACATGATACAGAAGAAGACGCACAACATATTCTCAATCAAATGGGCAAAGACTATTTTATTGAGATCAGACAGGGTGAGAGAACGAGGTGTGAAAGCTATTGCCAAGTAGCACCATTTTGTAAACAGTACAAGGAGTATAAAGATGCCAAGGAAAGCAACCAATTGGAGAGCTGAATATATTGAGGCTAAAAAGATAGGCGAGTTACACAAGCAAGCCAACGATGCACTTCACCTTGAGATGGAGAAACAAATCAAGAACTACGACAAGATGATCGTTGAGGCTAAGCGCTTGAGAGAAATGCTTTACGAGCAAAGAGGCGTAATAGGATTTCTTGAGGCTAAGATAGAAAAACTAATGGAGAAGAAAAATGACGGTGCATAAAAAACTAATGCAAGCTAGAGTTAAATTACTCGACACAAAGCTTGAGAAGTCTGGCCACAACAAGTTTGCAGGCTATAAGTATTTTGAATTGGGGGACTTCTTGCCTCCCACTACAAGGATATTTAACGAGCTTGGACTATGCGGTGTGATCACGTTCACAACAGAGTACGCTACGCTTAACATCACAGACGTTGACGATGGATCAATGATTGTCATCACTTCACCTATGGCCCATGCGGAGCTCAAAGGCGCACACGACATTCAAAATCTTGGTGCTTGCGAAACCTACCAAAGAAGATACCTATGGTCTGCTGCGATGGAGCTGACAGAGAACGACCCTATTGATGCGACTGCTGGATCAGAGCCACCACCCAAGCCAAAGGCAGAACACAAGCCCAAAGCTCCTCCAGTAGTGGAAGGCAAACCTGGTGAATGGCAGATCAAGATCGACTCTAAGACAGACGATATTGACGTATGGGCAGACGTAGTGATCGAAGCTGCGGTTATGTTGGCGGAAACGGCTAAAGAGCCCCAACATGTAACAAAGATCTATCAGGTCAACAAGACCATCATGGACGCCTTGAAAGAGGCTAGAAAAGATAGATTCGATCAACTCATGCTAGATTTCAAGAACATCAAAGACAAACTTACAGAGGCACAAAATGGCTAATCAATTTCCCAATAGCGGTAAACTTTCCCCCAACAAGTACAAAGACAATCCAAAGAAACCTGATATGACAGGTGAATTGGTAATGACCAAAGACGCTATCAAAGAGCTATTGGCGGAAAGCCCTGCCGATGAAGTCACCATCAAGCTAGGCGCATGGAAGATGCAAGGTGCTCATGGAGAATGGGTACGCTTATCATGGAATAACTACAAGCCCAAAGCTCCAGTTAATCCATACGTTCAGCCCAAGCAAGACACATTAGATGACTCGGATATTCCCTTTTGACCATGCAAACGATTCAATATGAGGCAATCAAGGTAGCATTAAAGCAAGATAAGACTGGCTTTATGCTCACCTTGAACATACACCCAGACGATATACCTGATGATCTTGTGCGTGACTTTGTAGGAGCAAGGTATCAGGTAGTTATGGTTCGGCTTGACGCTGAAGACAAACCAATGGATAGAAAAGAGAACATGCGTGATCCAGTCAGACTGGCAGGCATACTCTGTAAAGATCCTCTGTTCCATGAATTCTTGCATGAATCAGGAAATATCTTTGTGAAAGACGAAGACTCAGTAGTCAAATGGTTGAGAGAGGAGTTAAAGATCCTTTCTCGCACCGAGCTCAAGCACAACATAGAAGCTGCAAAGCAACTATTTACAATCAATGAGGAATTCAAAGCATGGAAAAACTGATTCCGTATTCAGTCCATTTGCCTGAAGATATCTATATCCAAATGAAAGCCGCTGCTGGAGAACGAAAGGGCTCAGCATTGATCAGAGAGGCGCTAACTTCTTATCTGTCGGGTGGTTCAGAGTTTGAATCTGGATATACAAAAGGCATTAACGACTGCATCAAGGTAATCTTGAAGGATCCTCTTCTCTCAGGATTGTCTATTAAGAACAAGGCAATGGACTTGCACTTGGCATCACAACTCCAATCACTTCATAGGAAAAGCAATGGCAAGAAAAAAAGAGGGGATTGAATTGCTACGCCCCAAGCAAGACCCTGTGCCAATAGAACAGATCACTCTATTGGATTGGTATGCAGCCTTTGGAGCTAACTGTATCAGCATGATACATGACGATCCAGAGCTGAACGCCAAGGCGGTGTTTGAATTTGCAGACGCTTGTTTGCGTGAACGAGCACAACGAATCTAGGACAACTATGAATCCATATCTTATTACAGAACCAACTTGCATATCTTTTAGCGGAGGCAGAACTTCTGCTTACATGCTTTACAAGGTATTGCAAGCTGGAGGAGGTAAGTTGCCAAAAGAGGCTATTGTTTGTTTTGCAAATACTGGTAAAGAAATGGAGGAAACGCTTCAGTTTGTGCATGATTGCGAAGTTAATTGGAATGTCGAGATTCATTGGCTTGAGTACATAGCTCATGCAGAACCTAGCAAAAGGTTTAAAAGAGTGACTTACGAAACAGCTAGTCGCAATGGAGAACCTTTTGCTGCTTCAATTGACCAAAATGGAAAGCCATACTTGCCCAACCCTGTTGCAAGAATATGCACCATCAATTTAAAGATCAGAGTCATTGATAAATACTTGAAATCTTTAGGATGGGATCACAATGAAAAGATGGACTGGGTTGGCATTAGAGCAGACGAGCAACGCAGAGCAGCCAAGATTGGAAGGGAAAGAACTCCATTGGTTGTAGATGGTGTTACCAAAGAAACCGTTGGTAATTTTTGGAAATCGCAACCTTTTGATCTTAAACTCCCCAATCACAATGGCGTCACTATGCACGGTAACTGTGATTTGTGTTTTTTAAAGCCTGCCAATCAAATTTATAGCTTGATCAATGAAAAGCCTGAAAGGGCAATTTGGTGGATGGAAATGGAACAATTTGCACAATCAAGCAATAAAACATATGGTGACGGTGCTAAATTTCGCAAAGACAGACCATCGTATGCACAAATGTACGACTATGTAAAAAGACAAGAAAACTTATTTGATCCTAATGAAGATGCAATAGCTTGCTTTTGTGGTGATTAATGAACAATCAACTAAACGCTAAAGAGAGAGCGTACGTCAGGCTTGTTAAGAGTCTGCCGTGCTCTGTCTGCGATGCATCAGGCCCAAGTGATGCACACCACGTTAAGCAACATCGTCAATTTACTGTTGTTGCCCTCTGTAAATCATGCCACCAAGGAGCCGTCATGGGTTGGCATGGCCAGAAAAGAATGTGGGCTATTAAAAAAATGGACGAGATGGACGCCCTTGATATCACGATTCAACGTGCGATCAAGGAGCTTTCTTCAGCGATTTTCTAATTTCCTCAGCATGTTGTGCAACCTGAGATATCAACAGATCTAAACGTTGAATCTCTTGTTGCTTCTGATCCCCAGTCATTGACCTGTTCTGTGGGTTAGCAATCTGTAACTTCTGCTTGCGGATATTGGCAATATCCTTGGCAGTCTTATCGTAGAGCTTAGCCAGAGCAATATCGTCTTTCTTCTCAGTCAATATTTCTTTGACCTTTTCCGATTGACCTAACTCGGCATAATGCCTCATGTCAGCATAAGACTCAGATATTCTCTGATTGTTCTGATAGAAGTCAGTTACATAAGTAGACTGTGTTGCAGGCAACTTCTGAACAAAGCCCAAGCTCATGCGCTTAGTCCAGTCAGCATCAGGATATACACCATCGTTAAACGGCATCATGGCGTATTGGGAAGTAGTCTCAATCGTACCGCCCAACCACCCCATGTATCCACGGATCATGTAGTCAATCTGTACTGGAGAAAGCTCCGTTCCCGCTATGGGAGCAAACACATGAGACACGCCACCCAAAGCCTTAGCGATAGCACTTGTATCGTTGCTCACACGCTCTTGCTTGGATAGACGCTCCATACCAGCAGTCTCGATAGGCGCATTGGTAAAGGAATCCTTATTCGCATAAACGTCCACCAAAGGCTTGAAGAACTGAGGAGTAGGATTCATAGAGAATGTCTGGAACACCATGCGCTGAATGCTATCCCCAAACACCTTACCCTCTACGCCCTTGTCAACGATCTGCTCCAAGCTGCGCTCAGCCAATGTACCAAATGAGCCAAACTCGAAAGGCTTAGGAATGCGAAACACTTCATTTGTTCCTGGAATCTTGAACCACCAGAAGAAGTCACGATCCCATTGCTCACGTTTCTTGAAGTCTTCATCATCTTTGAACGCCATGTACAAAGCCATAGACGCCAAAGTAACTGCGCCTGCGACAGTAGAAAACGACTTGGCTTTCTGTATATCGTCCTGAATGATTGGCTTACCTGTAGCGGTGTTGTAAAAAACACGAACAGTAGGGTTTATCCCGTCCCGACCAAGCTTGTACAAACCCTGTAGACGAGCATTCAAGAACGGAACGATCTGAGACAAGTAACGAATAGCGCCTGATGATCCACTCATGGAGAAGTCCATCAAGTCACGAGCTTCGAAACTAGCTTCCAAGTGTGTCTTGCCTTCAGCTCTGAGCTTCTTATACAAGGCTATGCGGTTGATGTTCTCTGAACGGTTACCAATCTCTTCATACTTGTGCCAAAGCTTCTTGAGGAAGTGTTCGACCTTTTCTTTGGTATCGACAATGTTCTCACCGTTCACACCACTAGCAAGCAGTTTCTTAACCACTTGACTGCGATCACCCTCTAGCGTTGTTCCGTAGTTGAATACGCCACCACCAGCCAAAGCAGCGATATAAGTAGCGGAACCTGGCTTACTGTCAGCAAAACCATCATAAACATTCTTAACAAAGTTGTTGGACAAACCAGACAAACCAGCAGACTGAATCGAATCCTTGATCAAGTTACTGGCTTTAAAGGCAGGAGATAAAGTGACGCCAAACCGCAAGTAGTTCTTGAAGTTCCTCATCACATCCAAGACCTTAGACTGTGGCCCAAGGTATGTAATAGCCCCAATAGACTCTAATAGCATGGGATCATTTACATGGAAGTAGGCATCCTTACCATTGATCAAAACCTTAACGGTATCCTTGCCTGAATCCGTCATGCTCACTAAATACTTTTTGCCGTCTTCATCTACACGCTCTTGGACAACATCACCGTTTCCTACGATCTTGCCACTTTCAGCAGAGTGAACTGCACCGTCAGCCCAGTAAAGACCAGGCTTCAAGTTAGGAGTAACTGCCCCTTGACCAGAGGCATCTTGGATAATCGTGACCGCTGCTTGATTCTTCATCGAGGCAGACAGAATGTGTGACCAGTTACGCATCACGTTTTCCATCAAATCACCGAATGGCTTTTCATTCTGACCCTTCAGCATCTTAGAGAATTGCTGATTGGTCAACCTAGACGCAGCTCTGATAGATTCAATCTTTCCATCTTCCATCGCACGATAGAAAGGAATATAGAAAGCGTCATTGGCAAAGCGCTCATAGGCTTCTTTATCAATCGTTCCTGTCTCTAAGGCTACGTCCAGAACAGACTTGTTAATGGCCATCATGTCTTTGCGAGCTTGCTCATAAAGCTTAGCCCTAGACACACCATTCAAGTCACCCTTGATCAAGTCATTGCGCTGAGAAACCATGCTCGACAAGTTGGGAGAACGCTTTTCATCAGGCAGATTGGCTTCTCTGTTCAAAGCCATCCAGACTTGGAAACGATCTACTTCCTTACCAAGGGGAGCAAGAGCTTGCATCAAGCCCTTGTGATTGTCCCCAGTTTTGATATTCAAAGCGCCATCATCAAGGAACGCATGGCCATAATGCAAAATACCCTCCAAAGCTCCGTCAGTAGCCTTGGATAAACGGGCTTGCATGTAGCCGATAGGCGAATAGTCTTTAACCGCCCTCAACTCATCAACAATCTTCTGAGCCAATGTGTTCCAGAAGTTACCCTTCATACTCACAACACGATCTAATATCGTCTTGTTGGGGGCATAGAACGTACTTTGAATCTGTGACGTCAGCTTAGGATCAACACCTGCAAAGGCATCTACATTCATGGGAGAACGCTTCTGTAGGGCTTGCTGAACCTTATCCCCCAAAACACGACCTGCTTCATGGGCGGTCATCATCTTCAGGTAGTCTTCTTCTTGACTTTCCAAATTTGGGGATGTTGAGTCCGCTTCATCATACCTTGGCAAGCCTTGCTTAGAAAACAAAGACTCTTGTTGTGCACGGGAAATACGTCCATTAGGTTGGTCTGCAACAGGCGTAATTTGATTTGGTTGCAATAAAACGCCTTCAGATGGGGCTATTCCTACTTTATTTGGAACATCTTCTTCCCCGTAATACTCTAAATTACCCCTAGCAAATATGGAATTGCCAGTCGTTGTGATTTCATCAGCATGTTTAAGAACACGGCCGTACACATCTCTAAACAAATGATCACGTTTAGGATTGAATCTAAACTCAACACCATCAAAACTTGGCGTAGACGTTTTAACAAACTGTCCATCTGCACTAGCCATAGGGCTTTTACTTGTCACGCCAGAAGCTATTTTTTCTCTGGTCGGTTGGTTGACTTTGAAATATACATTTTTCAATGTAACTACTGGCGCATATTTAACGACTTCACCACCATAAAAACCTGCACCGCCAACATGAGTAGATGGTTTTCCCATGTGAATAGCTTGGACTGGAACTTTGGTTTGTTTCAATATATTTAAATCAAGCCGTGCTCCAACATAATCTCCATCTTTAAGTTGGACATTTTTCTCCATGATTCGTTTGCCATTGGCATTTGAACGAATGGCTTCGTCAGCAACAGATTCAGGAACCGCACCAGCTTCTTGTGCAGTCCTTGTTTGATAAAGTGGAGAATCTTTGGCATTGAAATAAAACCCTGCTCTTCTACTAGCAAACCCTTCTAATCTAGGTTGAGTAAATGCAGTAGTAGCTTTCTTGGCTTTACCCAAGGCATAGCTCTGCTTGATCATTCCATTTTTAAGATCAACCAAGTCGCTGCTCACAATAGAATCTGTGGTGCTAACCAACTTATCCAAGGCAGTCTCAAACGGCTTAGCAATGCCAAGCAACTCACGGATCAAGGAAACAATGTGATTGAATACAGTCTTTTCCCCGACTTTGATATCGTTCAAGAACTTCTGTACGCCCTCATCAGTCATACCCCAAGATACAAGCTCGTCCATATTGGACAACGCATTGTTCTTGCCACGCATGAACTCTTGGATAACCAAAGGCAGATCTGCACCTTTGTTCTTAGCAAACTCAGCGTTATAGTGCCTAACAACTTGGTTATACAAGGTAGCAAGCTCTTTGACCAACGGATCAGTAGACTTCAGGAATCTCAACTGACCACGGGTAGCAACGTGCAATAGCTCATGCATCACCACCTTGTAGCTCATGCCAGATGGATAGCCCAATTGATTTGCTACGACTGGATGACCATTGAGCAATATACGCATGTGCGTATGATCACCATTCTGCCCCCAGTAGAAAGTCGTTACCCCATTAGCATCAAACAACTGACTATTGCGCTGATCTCCGTCTTGGATCTCAAACTCATAAGTCACGCCTTCTTTAGCCAAAGCCTGAATCCTGTTCAGGACTTTCTGCATCACAAACTTTGTAAACTTATTGGGCGCATTGTTGATAGCCCATTGAGCTACCTGAACCATTGACTTGCCCGTCAACTCTTTCTGAATCTTTGCTTGCTCAGAAGTAGGCTTAGGCGCTTGCTCAATAGCTCCTGTCTTAGACTTTAACGTACCCTCACCAGACTGAGACTTCAATGTCTCAACCCTATCGTGCAACTTGTCCAGAACAGCAGCCATCAAAGCATTATGTCCCTCACGCTGATAATCAGCCTCTTGAGGGTGTTGGTAGCGTACTGCCGTCAATATAGGATCAGGATTGATGCCTAAAGTTTGAGCATTGTCATAGAGCTCAGGCAATGTCTGACTCTCAAACCAATCCTCAGTAACTGGCCCACGCAAAGCCTTATCAGCCTCAAACTGACGCTCTTCTTCTGCAACCTGTTGCTCTTTATAAGCACCACCAATCTTCTCAATGTCTTCAGGTTTTACCGCATTAGTCGCAATGGCTTGTCTTGCCTCTGCTTGATCTTCATTCTGAATGTAACCAGCCTGATGCAAAGCTTCAGTAACCTGATCCATCCTGAATCCGTTGGGTCTGAACAAAGGTCTGTTACCAACCTGTTCATTCTTGTCGTAATTCATGTTTGCCATTTCGTCTGTATGCAAACCACCACGGCTTGCAACAAACGCCTTAGCACCAATGATAGGCTCACCCGATGCAGTCATGGGTAGACCAATCTGACTCTTTGCTTCACGATCAAGCTCAGCCTGCGTCTTAGGAGACAAAACAAACTTACCCGCAACCTTGACCATCTTCATGGTCGGATTAAGCTTCTGTGCTGCCTTAGCCTGAATAGGATTATCAAATGGCACACCGCCATCTTTGATCAGAACGTTATCTTTACCCACATTCAATGGGTGCTCAGATGCCTTAAAGAACGGCCCTGGAGCTTTCTTTTCTTTAGGCTCAAAGCCTTGGGCTTGCCATACCTCTTCAGGCGTCTTAGGCGCAATAAGGTTACCTTCCTTATCCACTTTGGGCTTGGTAGGCTTGCCTTCTTCTTGAGCTGCTGCTTCGTTGATCGCCTGTTGTTGCTCTAAATCATATTGAACAATGTATGCCTCTTGCTCTTCAGGAGACATAGATGCCCACTTCTCTTGGGTCATCCGTACCTTTTGAGGAGCATACTTAGCTTCAAATTCCTGTTGCTCATTCAGCGCAACTTGACCGCTAGGCATTACTTTAGGAACACCAGCCAATGGAGAATAGCCTAACTGAGGAGGCGTAGCAGCTACTTCTGCTTTATTTAAATTGGGTTGTGGAGCATACTTAGCCTCAAACTGAGACTGGTTGTACGCATCAAGATCAGCCTGAGTAAGCGCTACCGATCCATCAGGCAATACCTGTGGAGTGAATGGCTTATTCATACCAAGAGCTAAAGGCGCAGCAGAAGGAGGAGCTTCAGGAGGAGCAATCTCTTGTTGTGGTACTTCCAATGGTACTTCAGCAGGAGCTTGGATAGCAGGAGCATTCATCCTAGTCCTGATACCGCCCACACCACCAGGTACTGCACCCATGACAAATGCACCGCCTGCAGTATTGATGTACTCGTTAATAGCGTCTTTGTCATTAACCGACAAGCCTGCACCATAACGCTCTGCGGCCTGTTGCAACTCTTCAGCAGGTACTTCCTTAGCACCAGTAGCCAACATACCTTTGCCTACATCAAGCAATAGGTTTCTAGTCGATTTGTTAGCAATGTTGCTTAGCCCACCAAGACCAATCTTCTCACCCGCATAATCAGCAAGAGAGTGAACGGCTACGGCAGGAGCTAAACGACTCATGTCGATCTGCTCAGGATCATAACCAGCTTCTTGCAAAGCACGACTTGTCGTTTCACCTGTACCGTGAAATACCGCTTGTCCAGCCATGCCTAAGTTTTGACCATAAGCCGCTGCGCCAGACTTGGCCAGTTTGCTCAACTCTTCACCATTCAAGCTATCAATAGCATGAGCAGCCACATAATCAGCCGTTGCTTTCTTGGCTTCTTCTTTAGTAGCACCACTAGCCAATTGCTCTTGAAGTATTTTTTCCGCTGCTTCTTTGATGCCTTTTCTGACCAAAGAACGGTTAACTACACTTTCCATAGCACCCGCGGCAGTACCAGCTCCTGGAGCTACGGCAGATCCAAGTAGTCCACCAGCCAAAGCAAACGCACCAGTTTCCATGATGTTGGCCATACCCTGACCAACCTGATAAGGCAACCAATCGGTTACGACTGTACCGATGCCTTGCTTCCATGCCTCTTGCAAATCATCAGACTTCTTGGCTTCTCTCTGCTGAGCTTCATTGGCTTCATGGATATTCTTAGCGCCCTTACCCAATAGGTAATCGGATACCACGCCCTGACCAAGAACGTGCTTAGCACCAGCTCCCAGTAGCGTTTGCATACCACCAAGAACTTCTTTGTCTGAATCTGCAAGAGACTCAAAACCACGGACAAAATCACCCTTTTCAACACCCAAAAGACCTTGTACCGTTTTATCTATTACGCTATGGTCTGTACCATCTGGGAATTCAAGAATACGGCCGTCTGGGAGTTCTGCTTCGATGGTCATGTTTTATCCGATTTGTTTTCCGCTGCTATCGTATTTGATTCTGGTTGCGCCTGTGGTTGTAGGTTGCGTATTGGCAAAAGGATCAGGCAATCCTAATTTCTGATGAGCTTGTCTATAGTAAGCATTACCCATCAAAGCTTTACGCTTCATTTCAGCTCTTGCTTGCTCAAGTTGAGCAGGGTTCATATTCATTAATATATCACCCTTGGTATTCGCTACTGCATTTAACTCTGCATCTTTCTCTGCTTTAGAAATGTAGTCCGACAAGTCTTTCTGTTGTCGCTCATTTAAAGACGCTTGCCTTTGAGCCAAGTTAGCCGCAGCACTTGTTGACTTACGCTCTGTCTCAGCCTTCTGAGCTTCTGAACGTTGAGCCAATGCATCTCTACGCATTTGATCGTAAAGCTCTGTCTTAGACAATCCAAGCTGAGCAGCCATGATCTGTTTCTGCTCATCGCCACGTTGCTTGTTAGCAGTAGCCAAGTATTGCAGACCCTGTGCTCCGCCTTGACCAATGTTAGACATAGCATACTGTGAAGTACCACCCATCATACCAAGACCTGCCTGTAAAACAGCAAGCCACATATCCTGCTCTTTAGACTTCTTGCTATCGAACTCCATGTCTTTAAGCTTCTGTCTAAAGTCAGAAATGTCTGAGCTCTCTTCAGGTTTAGTAGGTAATGCCTCAATTCCCGTAGGTCTTTTCTCGGGCTCACCAGTAGGTTCAAACTGATTAGCACCAAATCCAATATCCATGTCACCCAAAGGAGGAGTAGTAGGCGTACTATTGTATGCCTCGACTTCACCGTACCCAGGTCCACCTTTTGTTCGATGACCAATAGTAGCCGCAGGCAATGGCTTAGAAGGCGTTACATCAGCAGGAGCAGGTAACAAAGAAGTGATCGCAGTTGGAGCTTCATCTTTTCTAATTGGTACGTTCTGTGTAATACGCTTTTTACCCATATTAGGATAGATCAAAGCAGGGTGTTTTGCTGCTTCAATTTCTTCCAATGTAGCTCCACCTGGGTTAGCACCCAAAGCGGTAGGAATGTCAGCATTGTTAGGGCCAGTCAAACCTTTATATGCCATCGTTGCAGCAATAGGAGCACCTAAACCTACAATGCCTGCTGGGGTTAAAAGCCCTGCTGCGCCAGCTTCTGCTGCGCCAGAGGCAAGAGGATACTTGGGGACAAAGTTGCTCGCTGCCTTTGCTCTTTGAACGCCAGCCGCTAATTCATCCGCAGTAAATGCATTAGACGGAGCACTGCTTGCAGCAGTAGAAGTACCGAGATTACCAATGCCACCCGAGGATTGAAATGCATTGTTAGCTCCTAAACTGTATGGTTCACCACCAGCAATATCACTAAACACAAGGCTACCACCTGCACCTTGATAGTGCTTTACTTCTCCGCCAGTAGCCAAACCAACAATGCCACCTCTAGCAAAGTTAATACCCTTGATATAGTTCTGGGTTTCTTTCGGGAGCTTGGAGATATCTGCACCGTTAGCAAGCCATTTGTCAGCATTTCCAGTCCCCCAGTTATAAGCAATAGCTGCAAGTGTAGGATTCTGATACTTATGCAACAACGCATCAGCATACTGTTCGCCTACCCGTTTTAACTCATCAGGATTGTTAACATCTTTAGCAGGCGCAATACCAAAACCTGGATCCTTGGCAGTCGCAGGCATGACTTGCATCTCACCCAAAGCGCCTTCAGAAGACTTCAGCAAATGCCCTTCTTTGTCATAGCGTCTACCACCACTTTCTTTTCCAAGAATGTGACGCTTAAGCTTTTCATTTAACTGCTCAATACCTTGAGGAGCAGCTTGGGGCATAGCTTGAGGCGCAGGTTGTAATGCGGCAATAGCCTGATGCTGTGCTTGTGGTTGCTCAGGTTCCGTCATGTTGACGTCAATATCTTCATCTTCTTCACCAGAAACTGGTGCTTGAAGTCTTCCCAATAACGACTTAAACAGAGCTGAATCTTGACGCTCTTCTTCATCATCATCGTCATCTTCACTCAAACCGCCATCAGCAAAAGCAACGATGCCACCGCCACTAGCACCTACTGGCATATTGCTAGGCAACGCAGTTACACCTTGACCAGCTTCAGACATGATGCCTTGAGCAATGGTCTGTTGCGGTTGGTTCTTAGCCGCCGCTAAACCTTGAGCAGTCTTTTGTTGGTTAACCTTGTCTTGCAACATAGGTACGCCAACATAAGCAGGAATAGTCCCGTCTTGAATTGCCTTTTGCAATTGCTCTACCGACAAATTCTCGGCAGTATATTCACGGCTTGCTAATGATCCAATCATTTTCTACCTTTCAGCGCATTGGCTATACCAAGGCACACAATTCCCCCACCAGAATATCTCGGCTCTTTGATCTTACCGCCCTTTTTCTTGGTCAGTTGATAAGCCGCTAAACCTGCAGTTCCCAATCCAGTCGCAGCAGATAGCGCTGAAGGAGGAGCTTGATAGGTAGTAGCAGTAGTATTTGTAGGCGTATTACGAAGCAAGTTCATAATATTGGTAGCCTGCGTCATTGGGTAGTTTTGTGTATTACCGTAATTCTGAATGGCTTGGTTAAGAACATTCTGCTGCTGAGCTTGTTGCTGACCACCCAAAGTATTTTGGGTATTCATAATGTTCATCTGTGCAGCTTGGCAAGCAGTACCAATATTGGATAAAGTACCAGCTGCATTGTTAGCTCCTGCATAACCCGCTTGAGCTCCTTGAACACCTTGCAAGCCAACCTGTGCGCCTTGCATACCAGCTTGAGATCCTTGAATGCCAGTCTGATAAGCACGGTTAGCTCCACAAACACCTTGCAGTCCTTGTGCGTTTCCTGTCAATGCAGTTCCAATACCAGACAATCCAAGTTGTCCACCACCCAAAGCAGTATTCAAACCAGACTGAGCCCCTGCCAAACCTGTTAATCCAAGTTGAGCGCCTTGCAACATATAGTTTGTAGCAGCGCAATAGGCTTTGTTGTAACCACAAGCAATCATTTTCTGATTGGCTAAGTTTTGGTTAAGGGTATTCTGAGCAGATAAAACGGCACAACGACCACCACCAAAAGCGCCTGCTTGAGTAGCTGCGGCTTGTTGATTAGCCTGTTGTTGACCATACTGCTGATTCATCAAAGCCATTTGAGCTTTTAAAGAATCTTGCAAATATGGATTCATATTTGACTGAATCAATGCAGCACATTGAGCTTGCTTAGCAAAGTTAGCGCCTGCTGCGGCTTGCTGAGCCGCATAGCACTTAGACCTAGCAGCAATACATTGACCTTGAGCTTGAGCAGCCAAACCCATTTGACCAATCTGAGCACCTAATCCGCCATAGCCTAAAGCCGCACAAGCAAGTCCTGCTGCTTTTTGACCATATCCAGCGCCTTGAGCTCCGTATTGAGCTCCCATATTTCCATAGCCATAAGCAACGCAAGCACTAGCTAAATCCCCTTGTCCAGCTGCACTAGCTAAATTAGTAGCCGCACCAAACTGGCCAGGCATCTGCATATTCGCAGCTTCACTTTGAGCCTGTTGCTGCAAAGGAGAAAAGCCTGCTACCGCTTGCTGAGCTGCCGACATTTGCTGAGCACCAAAGCCTGCTGGCCCCATAACTGGATTACCACTTGCATCAAGCAAAGGTTGACCGCTTGCATTGGTCTGAGGAACCATTTGACCAAAAGCCGTATAGCCTTTTTGACTTGTCGGAATGTAGTTTCCTGCCGCATCAGTAGCCAAAGAACCATCAGGATTGGTCTGATAGTTGAATTGATTCATCATCTGTGAACCAAGCAACGTATTAGCTAACCCCTGAAATTGGGTTGGAATGCTACTCGTATTTACTGTTTGTGTTGCGGGTGCTGATGACCCTCCTCCGCCACTCATACTTTACCTCCTTTGGACAAGCACATTGAGCTTTGACCACTTGCAGGAGCTACCATATTTCCAGCTGCTTGATTGAAGTTAACTGCAGGAGCAGTAGTTGGCGCAGGAGCAGCAGTCGCTTGTTGCGCCCCCCTGTAATAGTTCATCATAGAACCTAGTGGACTATAACCGCCACCATAACCACCCATAGCACCAAAACTACCTAAACCGTTATAACCTTGGTTAAGACTGTAAGGAGTTGATACAAAAGGATTTTGTGCTTGAGGAACAAAGTTGGAAGCTTCTGATCCGTACAATCCACCGCCAAACTGACCAGAGAATCCACCGCCAGTTGGTTGTTGAGGAGTATAACCACTAGGATTCATATTGGCAGATGCTTGGCTTGGATTAAAGTTTCCACCATACATTCCACCATATCCATAAGGATTAATATTAAATGCGCCTTGCTCGTAATTTTGCGGGCCACCTGCACCTTGATTTTGGTAGAAATTATTAGCAGGCGTTTGATAATTTTGACCCTGAGTTTGCCATGAAGGTGTAGGTTGCGAGTAATTGTTAGTCCCAGGATTATTAGTTCCTGTCTGTTGTTGGGGCATCCCAATATTTCCTAGTCCTGCCATATCATTCTCCTAAAGCTTGGTTTCTACAAGCATTGATCGTTCTTCAAATCCGTACCGCTTCCACAAACGTGCAATAGACGGTCTTGCCATTCCCTGAATCTTTGTCGCACCATGCGCCTTGAATATCTCACCCATCTGCTTAAATGTATCTCGGTTTGAAATCAATCTACCGCCAATACAAGTAATAAATGCTACCCTGTCATTTGGATAGTTGATAAAAGAAACAGAGGCCGCCCCATGTATCTTTCCATCTTCTACCGCTACCAACAAAATCCATTGACCTTGTGATAAAAACATCCTGATCTGGTCGAGCGTGTAGTCACCATGACTATATTGCAACGCTGCTTCAAAATATTCCCGAACAGATTCCCAGATTTGATTAACAAAATTTTGTGGAATTTGTTGAATGATCATCAGGGTAAGAATTTTTCAGGTTTAATCTGTTTGCCTTGCTTAGGATTGCCTGTTCTAGCAGCCCTAACTCTGTCCATCATTTTATACAAATGCTTTGCTCCTGCATCAGTAGAACCATTACCTAAATGAGAAACTACGTCAGCAGGAACTACAAATTCTCCATCAGCTAAACGAGCTTCTTGTTTGCCCGCAATCGTTGCTGGAATATCGTCACTCATGCCGTCACCTGGGCCTTTGAGCAAATGACCGCCATCAGAATAAGAGCCTAGGTTTGATTGATGCAAACCTGTAATGCCACCGTGTGCAAATGAACGAGACAAGTTGGTAGGCGTAAAATTCTGTGCGTTAAACCCTACGGCATTCTTGTTCATAGCTCCTGGATAATTAGGAGCTCCAGGTATTGTTGGTTTAGGCATTAAGGCATAAGCTCCCAAAGCACCAGCTCCAAGAGCCCAAGGCATCACTTGATTAGCCGTGTAAGTTGTACCCAATAAGTTATTGATGCCACTTGTAATGCTTGAACCAATCCCAGATCCTTCGATAGCGGTTGGCCCACCACCTATAGGCGTGAACGGTTGACCAGTTGGAGAACTATACGAAAGCTCAGTAGGAAATGCGCCAGCAGAATTTAATCCTTGTGCAACTGGTACAGTTTCTGCCAAAGGAACAGTAGCTTTTGCAACAACTGAATCAGCTGCGGTAGGAGCTAAAGCAGCAGATTGCGCCATCCCAAGATCAGTCAATCCACTCATGGCATCAGCGCTGCCTGAATCCATCAAAAGGCTTGGGCCTAAATCTTCTAATCCAATAGTTGCCATTACATCAGCAAATGCCATGTCATTTCTCCTCTAGCAAAGGCGTTTCAATAAACATACTTTCCAATTTTTCTACATCAGTTTCATCGGTAGAAAATATGTTTTGGAACACCACGGTTTCTAATATGTAAGCTACTTTTCTTCCTGGAGGAGCCATGAAAGTCATGGGCGCTTTTAGCTCTTTTCTGCTTCCATCAGGATTAACAATGATCATGTGTCCTGATAGCATATTGCACAAATGATGCGTCTTATGTGGCTTACCAATCACCACAGCACCTTTAGGCATTACCAATTCTTTGATGTAAATATTGGGGCCAAAATAATGTCTTTCTTCTGGAACCAAAGCAGGTAGCTTTTTTACCTCTGCAATAAGATTCTCAACCTTATTTGCATATTGATTGGCAATCGAATGCACTACTTCAGTCATATCATTGCCTTGGTTTTATACTTAGGAATGTCAGAAGTAAGTATTCGTGCGCCCGACATTTGTAATGCTTTCGTTAATGATGAGTCGGACTCAACATCATAAATTACTTTAATGCCCTTGCTACGCAAGAAATTTAGAAAGTGATGCACAGAAATATCAAAGTTGTGTGGATTATCTTCTGTGAAAAAGTGAAACTGCGCTATGTTTTGGCTTAAGATTTTGTATGCCATCACAGTATCTTTGTGGCGCATAAGCTTTACGCCTTGCTGTAATCCAAGCAATACCGCTTTCATTGCCTTTTGAACTGACACATTATGGTCAGCAAAATACTTTTTGAGGATATATGCAGTAGAGTTTGTATCGGAAACGTTAGATCCACGGCTACCCATTGCCGTTTTAAGTAATTGCATTTCCCCAGTATCTATTCCACCACCAGCCATAATTCACCTCGCAATTTTGTATATTATCGACTTAAAAACGTTAAGCATCAAGTACCTTGACCACCACTAATTGTGATTGTCAAGCCCGTTGCAGAGGCTTTAAAGTAAATAGTTCCACCTGAATTCATAATCATTGTTCCAGTCCACTCTAGCGTAGCATTGGCCGCAACTGATGTGCCGTAATAAACTGCATTACCTGTTCCTGCCGTACCCCCAGATGGAACTAAATGAAGATTGAACGTGATGGGGCTGCCAGTTGTATTGCAGATCATCATGTTCTTAACAAAGGTCAAAGTAGGCGGTGTACTTGGAACCGTATAGATCGTAGCTCCTGCGGTCGTAGAAGCTGCTTGAGCAAGCTGATAGCCAACGATGTTTTGAAAGTTAGCCACTATATACCCCCAAGCCAGTTAATGGTCTGCTGACTGTTATCGTCAACAATCAACAATTGAATGGCATTATCTACAGTTTTGAAATAAAGCCTAAGCGCATTCTCAATGACATTGATTGTATTGGGATCATATGTAACCGAGGGAGCAGGTAGGTTAGGAGCAATGGTGTTCTGAATATTAGACATTATCCACCCCTTCTACCGTCTGTTCTGATATCAATACGAGGAGCACCCAACTGCCATGCTGTTCCTAGCTGAGCATTCTCAATCTTAAATACGAGCTGACGTCCCCTAACTCGGGTGTATAAATACTGCGTAAACTGCTCGACTGGATAGGAAATAGTCTCTGTCAATGTGCCTGAATTAGTACCGCCAACTGAAGCTGGATTGGTATAGCCTGCACCTGAACTGGCCAATGGATAAAGGAACATGGTAGCTTGAGGATTGGTAGCCGTAGAACCTGTAAAGGTAATATCAGGCAATATCCTCCAAACAAAACCAAACTGTTCGCCATCTTCAATGTCAAATTCAGAAGAGGTAATGTAGGCATCCATAGGCTGAGGCGTACCCGTAGAATTGTCATCAAGACCAAATTCATGGTTAAGCAACTTGCCTGTTTGTGTAATTGGATCGTAGATAGCTGCCGTAGGATAGGTGCTGATACCGCTATCAATCCAAGCAGTCCTAGACATTTGACCGTAGTACCAAATATTATCTAAGTAGTTATAGACAACGTAGCTATCGTTTTCTAAGGCGTTAGCTGATGGATAGAACCACCAAACTTCATTAAACGCCTCATTGGTAGAAGCATAAACTTGGGTGCGTTGATTCTGATTGATATTGGTAAATACATACCTTCTCAAGTCGCAATTAAGCGTATTAACTGCTCCGCCACTATAGACGTAGAACTTATCAAAGCCCATCCAGTAAACAGCTCCTGAAGCCAAAACTGCTGCGTTTTGCCCCATGATAGAAATGTTATCTGTAAGTAAGTATGTGCCCCAGAAGTAAGGAGCGCCAACGTATTGCAGAGAATAAGTGGCCGAATCAGTAATCACCAAAACCTCTTGGCGTGTCTGAATGGCGGTCACAATCTGTGAGCCTCTAGATAGCAACGAGCTACCCGCCTGATTGGTAATAGAGGGAGCCCAAGTGGTCAAGCTGTTTTGATCCGCCCAACGAATCAGCATGGGATTTTGAACAGTCGTACCATAGTCGTTGCATCCAAAAGCAAAGACAAAACGATAGATATCAGATACAAAAGTAACGTTGTTAACTACAGGAGTGTCAACATCAGCATTAGCAAGATTGACGAGATTAATGCCTCTTGTACTGATAGATTGAATACCAGAACCAGCAGCATAAGTATTAACCCCACTTCCACCGACAGTAGTAGAAACGTTACAAGTATTACCAGATACGTTGATAACATAATAGATAGTTCCTAACTGTAGACCTACTGGCAAAGCCCCAGTCGTAGAAAATTGAATAGCCGTTCCTACCACCAAAGAATATGTCAAGGTAATAATAGCAGGGCTACCTACAGAAATGGCAACTTGAAAACCGCTAACTGGAACATTAGGATTCCAATAGTACATTCCACCACCACGGACGCCAAAGACTAGTCCTGCTCCAAAGTTCTTCTGACTCCAAAGCTGAATACTATTAGCCGTAGGTTGACCATTACCCCATGTGCCAAAACCCCAAGGGCCTGTACCCCAACCACTATTTGAAATCACATAAGCTGGCCCAGTATTAATCTGGTACTCAGCTATCACACCTAGCCCCAATGTATAGGTCAAACCAGTAGGTGTACCAGCAGTAGTTGTAACGGCAGTTCCTCCCCTAGTTGTTGATAACTGGAAAGTGGTTGAGCCGTTCGTGGCAATGATGTAATAAGTCGTTGGATTAGCATAACCTGAAATACTTCCTGTTCCGCCAAACGTTCCGCTAATGGTTATAGGCTGACCCACATAAAGCGTATTGGCAGGAGATGAGCAAGCAAAGTCACCTGTTGTATCTGTGATCGTAATGCCAGTCAAAGTCGTAGTATCAATAGTACCTGTTCCAGTACCAACACCCCAAGTACCACTACCCCAAGTGCCTGATCCCCACCCCAAAACGCCAGTAGTAGATGCTTGAATAGTATAGTTATTGCTATCAATAACCGTTACCTGATATTCACCAGTAATCGTGACTCCATCAAAAGTGATCGTGTTGTAATAGGTTACAAAGTCACCTGTTATAGCTCCATGCCCAGGATCATTGACCTTAACCGTATAAGATCCGCCAGTAACTGTAAAGCTAGTTTCTGGTATGACGCTCGTATAGCGAATAGGAGTGATATCGTAATAAGCAGCACCCAGCTCAATGTAATACTTGAGATTTGTACCAACGCCAATTAGGTTTTCAGAACTAATTAAAGACGATTCATTGAATAAAGTAGACCAATTCCAAAGAGCTCTACAAACACCTTTAAAAGTGTTGTTGGAGATGATGCTCCATCCTCCCAGTTTCTCAGGGCTACCTTGGCGAAACCGTATGTTATTACAGTCAAACCACCCGCCCTCAGTGGTATATCTTGTGTTCTCACGGTTGACGCCAGCTTTGAATAGAAGCTTCTTTAGTGGCATAACTTATTGTCCCATTAGGCGCTTAAAACCGCAAGAGTTTTAGCAGTTAATTCCTTGCGCTCATTTAATCCAAACAAACCACCATTGATGCGTTTACACAATGCTTCGTCATTATCCACCAATCCGTTGCATCCGTGCGTAGCCCAAAACCATCCGCCACTCATAGCTGCATACATAGGTGTTTTCACCAAATCTGGATTCTTCACAAAATCCTGACCAAGTGCTTGCCCACAATGCCAGTAATTATCGTGAAAGGTGAGCTGTATCGTACCTCTTCCCCTGTACAAAAAACCGTCCCCACTTGCCTCATTCCTATTGCCTCCACGATTAGCGTAAATGCGGTTGGCAATCTTTTGAGGTTGATGGGCAAAAAGGGCATACTCCTCTGGTTTAAAGTGAGTATGGAAGAGAGCTTGAAGGGTTTCAGCTCTATAGTTTAAGTTCTCTTCCAAAGTGCGGAAGTGATTGCATTCATGGGAAAGCTGACCAATAAAAGCCGCCTGTTCTTTAACGGTAAAGATGTTGAACTTTGTGATCGTTGCATTAAGTGGCTCAACCCATTCTGGCCCAATCTGTAGGGCATGAAGTTTTTCTGCTGTGATCATTTCACACCCTCATTCACGGTCTTCATCACTTCGTTGTATTGGCTAATGCAGGCATTGAGCTTGACGATTGCTTTGTCTCCGTCTGCTGCGATGGAGACAATATCTTTAACAGTCTGTCTGTCAGATTCGGCTCCATTGGCTTGATCTCCATTGGGGGCATCTGCACTGGCTTGTACACCACAGGTGGAGGGGAGGCGCAACTCGCCAGCATCAATGCGAGCATCAATACTAGCTTGCTTCGATTTGATATCATTTTTAGCCTGCTTTAATTGGCTGGTGGCTCTTGAGAGCTTTTGTCCGAGCTCTGCTTCTTTTGCCCGAGCTTCTCCATTAAGTCGCTCAATTTCTGCTTTATCTTCTGCAACCCGTCTTTCATAGCCGTGATGATCTGAGACATAGTAACCTCCTAATATAAACAAAACTGCTCCAGCAACTTTTATCAAAAGTGCATGAGCTTTTAACAACGGGAAAATGCCCGCAAAAAAACCTATTACAAAAATGGCCATACCGCCAAACATGGCGGCCAAAGCCAAATAATACATGAAGTCACCGAATAGCCAACTAATCATATTGCTTGCGCCCTAGCGTTAGCCATTCTTTCCCTCTCATGGTCAGGTTCTAAGTAAGGAGGTGTTTGAGGAGGAAAAGGTGGCGTCCAGTTGGGTGGCGTTGATGGGGCCATCATTACGACTGGAGCTGGTGG
>Ga0214165_1000558_pt1 | contig 25506 bp, 31 predicted proteins | sample TroBogypolimnion_34_FD_153004 | JGI IMG/M metagenome (GOLD analysis project Ga0214165, IMG submission 153004) | Freshwater microbial communities from Trout Bog Lake, WI - Practice 03JUN2009 hypolimnion v3 | ecosystem: Environmental > Aquatic > Freshwater > Lake > Hypolimnion/Profundal zone ... | reverse complement strand
GAAACGATCTATCTATATGCGGCGAGTACAAATTAAAACCACCGAAGGGTGGGATGGTTAATGCTGAAAATGCAAAAGCCCAGTTAAGGGCGTTATTCGGTGGTTGATATGATGACAAAGAAGAAGCCTGCAGTAAATAAATCTAAAAAAACAATTAAGGTAAACGGTAGGCCATCAAAGTATTCTGATGCGCTAATCGAAGCAATTTGTGGGCGCATTGCAGGCGGGGAAAGTTTGGTAAAGATCTGCCTCGATCCCCATATGCCATCAAGAAGTTCAGTAATATTATGGCTTACTAAGCATGAAGGGTTTTCGGTCAGATACGCATGCGCACGCGAGGCTCAGGCAGATTATCTACTTGAGGAGTTAGTACAAATTGCCGACGACGGCAGTAATGACACCTATACATCTGAGGATGGCAGGGAGATTACCAATCAAGATGTAATTGCTAGATCGCGACTTCGTGTTGACGCTAGAAAGTGGGTAATAGCAAAACTTTCCCCCAAGAAGTATGGGGACAAAATTACCCAAGAAATTACTGGAAAAGACGGAAAAGACTTGATTTCGAGTCAACCCGTTCTCAACATCTCAAACGACACGACACCAGCGCAGATGAGGGCAATGGTTAAAGCCCTTGGATCACTAGGTAATGACGAATACGATACAAATAAATAATGCCAAGCTACAAATAAGAGAATTAGCCAGGAGTAAAGACAGAGAGTTATTTTCCGATCTTCAAAAAGACCAAATCCATAAAGCATTTCACCATCTCATTGATCCTGGCCACGAGGATTTTGGTAAACGCTTCAATTTCTTCAAGGGTGGCCGTGGCGGTATGCGGACTACTTCTATTGCAAGGGTGTTCGTTGATTGGATGGCTGATCGCCCAGTGCGTCTTTGTGCCGCACGAAGTTTTCAGAACTCTGTCGCAGAATCGAATAAACAGGCAATTATTGATCAGATAAATGCTTTAAATCTACAGCATAGATTTACCATTACCGACAAATACATCGAGAGCGATACAGGAGCTACTTGCACCTTTAAAGGCTTAGAGCGTAATCCTGACAGCTTTAAATCATTTGAATCACTTGATGCCCTGTGGTGGGAGGAAGCAAACGCCGCCACCAGATCAACGCTTGATAAGGTAACTCCTACACTTCGTAAAAAAGGGTCAATGCTGATTTTTAGCTATAACCCCGAAGAACGGGACGATCCTATTGAGAATATTCAACAGATTTATGCCAATCACCCATTAGGTTGCGTTACCCGCCTAACAAATTATTTACACAATCCTTGGATTACCGAGGAATTAGTTGCTGATGCCTTGGCATTAAAAGCCTCAGACTATGAACGCTATCTTCATGTATTTGAAGGTGAGTTCTGGCAACAAAGCGAAGCCTCCATTTTGGGACGTAAGCTAAGAGGCTATGCCTTTGAAGTAGATGAGAGCTATTCCACTCCTTTTATTGGTGTGGACTGGGGATTCTCACAAGACCCAACAGCCGTAACAGAGTGCTACATCAAGGAAAACACTTTATTCATTCGCAGAGCCGCTTCTAAAGTTCGCCTAGAGTTGGTAGATACAGCAGAGTGGCTTTTAGATAAATGTCCCAATATTGGCAAGTTCACCAGTTTTGCCGACTCTGCCCGTCCTGAAACCATATCCATGGTTAAGCGTGAAGTTCGCTTAATGAGAGGTGTTGATAAGTGGGCTGGAAGTGTTGAGGATGGTGTAGCCGTATTACAAAGTTTTAATGAAATCGTGGTTCACCCTGATTGCGCTCCTAATACATTAAGTGAGTTAAGAGCCTATTGCTACAAGGTGGATAGAAACGACAACATTACATCAAATATCTTAGATGCAAACAATCATTTTGCTGACTCACTTCGTTATGGGCTAAGCCCTAGAATAAAACGCAGAGAATCGGCAAAAGTTAAACCCTTGAGCCTATGAAAAATGTATCGGAAACCTCAGATTTAGTAAGCGCCATGGGTGAAACATGGCCTATGGTGGATGCGTTAATGGGAAAAACTAACTCCATGCGTAAAGCGGGTAAGTTATTACTCCCACAATGGCCTAATGAAGCGGATAGTAGCTATAAGGTGCGCCTAGCTAATAGCGTACTGCACCCTGTATTTAGTAGAACCATTCAGATCATGGCTGCCAAACCATTTATTCAGGCAATGAAGCTAGAGCCTGAGCTACCCAGCTCCATTACTCTGTTAAATGAAGATTGCGACTTACAGCAAACGGGGCTTAATGAGTTCTTTGCTGATCGCTTCGCAGAGTGCCTTTCTCATGGCATTACAGGCGTTCTAGCTGACTATTCAGGTAATGGTGGTAGGACAGTAGCCGATGAGAAGCAAGCAGGCGCAAGGCCGTATTTATGCGCCTATGCTCCGGCCTCTATTCTTGGCTGGCGTTATGAAAATAACAAATTAACCCAACTTCGCTTAATGGAAAGCATTACAGAGAACGATGGGGAGTGGGGCGATAAGACTATTGCCCAAGTTCGAGTGCTCACCATTGGCGCTTGGCAGATTTACCGAAAGAATGAAAAAGACGAGTGGGTATTGTTTACAGAAGGTTCTACTAGCCTCGATGTAATCCCATTTACATTCTTTTATGGTGAAAAGAAATCCTTTGGAGTAGGTCAAAGCCCATTAGTGGACTTGGCTTACCAAAACGTAGAGCATTGGCAGAGTTGTTCGGATCAACAAAGTATCTTGCACGTTGCGAGAGTGCCAATCCTATTCGCCAGAATGTTCGGTCAGAATGAAATCACTATTGGGGCGGGTTGCGCTACTTCCTCAGATAGTGAAGGTGCTGATCTACGCTATGTAGAACACTCAGGAGCGGCTATTTCTGCCGGAGTAGAGGCTATTAGGCAGTTAGAAGAACGGATGCTCCAAGCAGGCGCAGAGCTTCTTACTAAGCGTGATGGTCACACTACTGCTACTCAGATAATGAGTGAGAACGAAGCCAATAGATCAACATTGCAAAATATCGTAGTGGAGTTTGAGGATAGTGTTGAGAGTTGCATTAAGAACCTCTCTTTATGGATCAATGAAGCCTATGATCCTGAAGTGGAAATGTATAAAGACTTCTCCATTGGTGCTACCGATAGCGACATGGATTACATCATTCAGGCTTGCGGCTTAACTATTCTCTCAAAAGAGAAGGTGATTGATGAGATGGTGAGAAGAAACATGATTTCTACAAACGAACCAGAAACACAAACATTCTTACCCTCACCGGAAAAGATAAAAGAACTCAGAAGTAAAGATTCCCAAGCCACCTAACAAGGTGGTTTTTTATTGCCCAAAGCTAGATAGCAGAGGGCGCAACGCTCGGATGAGCAATTAATTAAGGTTGGATGACCCATGAAACTCAAGTTAGACGAAAACGGCAATGCAGTTCTGCAAGACGGAAAGCCAGTATATGTTCACGATGACGGCAAAGAATTACCCTTTGATGCCGCTCAAACCGTAGCCACTATTGCCCGCTTAAACGGCGAAGCAAAAGGAAACCGTGAACGTGCAGAAAAAGCAGAGACAAGCCTAAAGAATTTTGACGGAATTGAAGATCCCGCTCTTGCTCTTGAAGCAATCAAAATTACCAAGAATCTCGATACTAAAAAACTCGTTGATTCAGGTGAAATTGATCGTGTAAAAGCAGAGGCAATCAAGGCGGTTGAGGATAAGTACGCTCCAGTAATTAAAGAGCGTGACGCTTTCCGTGATTCCCTTTACCAAGAAAAAGTAGGCGGTAGTTTTGCTAGATCACAATTGATCTCTGAAAAGCTCGCTATCCCTGCTGACATGGTTCAGGCTCGTTTTGGTGGCGCTTTCAAAGTAGAGGATGGCAATGTCGTGGCTTTTGGTCAAGACGGAAACAAAATCTATAGCAGAGCAAGACCGGGCGAAGTTGCTACTTTCGACGAAGCACTTGAGTTTTTGATTGACCAATACCCACATAGAGATTCAATCCTTAAAGGCACTGGCGCAGTTGGCACAGGCTCAAAAGGATCTGGTTCGGTGGCTACTGGAGCTAAACAAATGAACCGTGAACAGTTTGATGGACTAGGCGCTACTGAGCGCATGGGATTCATTAAAGGTGGCGGATCTCTTATTGATTAAACCCCGTACTGCATGGATATAAGCCCCTTAATCGGGGCTTTTTTTATGTCGCAAATTACTAAAGAAAGCATTAAATATGAGTAATAATTTAACAAGTCTTGCACCAGACCTATTCGAATCATTGGATATTGTTTCTCGTGAACTCGTTGGCTTCATTCCTGCGGTAACGCTCGATGCACAAGCTGAACGTGCTGCATTAAACCAAACTATCCGTATTCCAATTTCCGCAGCTCAAGCCGCAGAAGATGTAACTCCGGGTCAATTACCTCCTGATGATGGCGACCAAACAGTTACTAACAAAGTAATCACCATCTCCAAGAGCCGTATGGTTCCGTTCCGTTGGACTGGTGAAGAACAAAAGGGCGTTAATACAGGCCCCGGCTACAGAAATTTGCGTGTAGATCAAATTGCTCAAGCGATTCGTACACTGGTTAATGAAGTAGAAAGCTCACTTGGCGGTTTAGCTTATACAGCTTCCCGTGCAACTGGTACTGCTGGTACTTCTCCTTTTGCGGTTGATCTTTCAGATCCAGCTAAAGTGCGTAAGATTCTTGCTGATAACGGCGCACCTTTGAGCGATTTGCAGATGGTTATTGATACTACTGCCGGCGCTAAAGTTCGCTCACTCGGTATCTTGACTAAGGCTAATGAAGCCGGTACTACTGTTTTGCGCGAGCAAGGCACATTGCTGGATATTCATGGCTTCAAGTTGCGTGAATCTGCTGGTATTCAGCAAGTTTCCCATCTTGGTACAGGCGCAAGCTATACATTGAATGGCGCACATGCTAAAGGTGCTGTCGTTATTAATGTTCAAGCCGGTACAGGTACGATTATTGTTGGTGACTTGGTTACTATTGGTGGAAATATCTACCCAGTAGCTTCCGTATTGGCTGGTGGATCATTCGGAATTAATTTCCCCGGCTTGGTATCTGCACAAGCTACTGGCGGTTCAGTTGTGCTTGATAGCAATGCTTACACGCCTAACTTTGCTTTCTCACGCTCTGCCATTATCTTGGCTACTCGTGCGCCAGCATTGCCAGAAGAAGGCGATATGGCTGATGACCGCATGGTTATCACCGATCCATTGTCAGGCATGAGCTTTGAGTTTGCCATGTACAAACAATATCGCCGTGTCCGTTATGAAGTAGCTATTGCATACGGCTTCGATAACATCAAGCCAGCGCACAGCGCCCTACTTCTCGGATAGTTAATATTAGGTTAAAATGAATCCTTAACTAAAGGGGGGTTCATTTTGCTTAAAAAGTTTGGTTTAGTCCCCACATCATCTAAAGCAGTTGGTGTTGGGGATGTTTATGGCCGGCTGAAAGTTTTAGCTGTTGGTCAAATACAAAATACTTACAGGTATTTTTCTGTTTGCAAGTGCGATTGCGGAAATATTATTTCAGTAAGGTCGGATGCTTTAAAAAAACCAGTACCAACAAATTCATGCGGTTGCTTACAGCGTGAGGCAATTAAAACTCATGGCTTAACAAAATCTGCTCATTACGACAGGTGGTTTCATATGATGACTCGGTGTTACAAACCCGAATCAAAATCATATAAAAACTATGGTGGTAGAGGTATTACTGTTTGTGAGCGTTGGCACGATGTAGCTAATTTTGTAGCTGATTTGCCTGATGGATATTTTCAAGGAGCAGAAATTGACCGCATTAATAATGATGGGAATTATGAGCCTAGCAATGTTCGATGGGCTTCTAAATCAGAAAATTGCGACAACCGAAGCACTGGCAGAAAATTAACTTTTCGAGGCGAAGCAAAATCTGTAACCCAATGGGGGAAAGAATTTGGAGTTGCTAGATCTGTAATTAGCGAGCGCATTGATGTGTGGGGATGGTCGGTATCAAAAGCTATTACAACCCCAGCGCTTGATAAAAATGAGCGTATGTTGATTGCTAGAAAAAATCGATGGGAAGGCCATCAAAAGCCCGTTAAACCGCCTAAATTTATTCGTCAAACATTCATATACCAAGGCAAAATGCTAGATACAAGCGATCTTGCGGAAGTTACTGGAATACCAAGGCGCATACTAAGCAAGAGGTTGATAGATGAAGGGTGGACTGTTGAAAAAGCAATATCGCAACCTATAAGACAACGATCAAAAACATAAGCCCGCTAGTCGGGCTTTTTCATTGGAAAGAAAATGGGTAGAAGAAAACTAACCGAAGCTGAAAAGCTAGAAGCTAGAGCTAAAAGAGAATCGCAAGAAGCTCCGAAATTACCAAAAATTCAAGAATCACCGTACATTCGGATGGTTCGCAATCCAGCCCGATACCCTGCGCCTCATGAATGCCAAGTGCATATCAACGAAGTTCGCAATTATCAATTTGGCGGCTGGACTAAAGAAAAAACAATCTAAGGATTAAAAATGAAAATGAACAAAATCGAACAAGCAGAAGATCAGACAGCTTTGCACACGGATGAAGAATTCAATGGTGAAGATTTTGAACGGGCTAATGTAGAGCCTTCTGCTCCTGAGCAAGCCGTTGATCTAGTTCAAATGGTACGTGATGATTCATTCCCTGAGCCCCATTCCGCATTGGTTCACCATCAAGAAGTAGACAACTACAGATTAGGCGGTTGGACAAATGCTGACTAGCTCACAAATTACTGATGCTCGAAGATTCGCCGGTTATCCATTAGTAGGGGATACCAATGTTGGGGATCAGAGAGATATGGCGTACTCATGGGTAAGTCCCGGAGTAATGCAAACCTTATTTCACCGCCTTAATTCTTTGAGCGTTGATGAGGAAACAATATTAATTAACAAATACTTAACTCCTTTAAATCTCTTAGAGGATGCAGTTACAGGCTCTAGCGACAACTTAGACACGGATCAAGCTGCCGTTTGGACGCATAACAAAAATGAAGTGCATGATCGCACGGCTTTATTCAATCAGAAGCGCATTGATATGTGCGGCTTTCTTGGCATGGCTACAGGGCCATCGTTAAGTAGCGGGATTGTTAAAGTAAATAGAGGGTAAGTTTATGTCACATGGTGTAAAGCTAATGCTTATTGATGCAAATGGTAATGAAGTTCCAGCAAAAGCGGATTCTAGTGGCGCATTGCTTACAAGTGGCTTATCTTCAAGCGGCGGATCAACTGACGTAGCTGGTGGCTTAATCGCGCTTGGCTTGCCTACCAATCCAGCCGGAGTCCAAGCTGTTACTGCGTTGACTTTTGCTCCATTGACAGCAATTGCTCAAATTCAAACTACACTTACTGCACTTTCATCCTTATCCGATGTTATTGCTGGAAATGTTAATACCTTCGCTGACTTACCAAGCGCATTAACTACGCTAAACGCAATCTATGCCGTTGATAATTCAAGCGGCGTATGGGGAGTAAGTAGAAAAAGTGCTGGACTATATAGAAGCAACGGAACAAGCTGGGTAGTCTTATCTGACTTCGATTCTATTGCCTCGCAAATAAGCTCTAATTCTGCAAATATCACGCTTGAAGCTACTAGAGCACAAGCCGCCGAAGCCTTACTTGCACCTAAAGCAACGACTTACACAAAATCAGAAGTAGATAGCATCACGGCTGGTCTATCTGGTGGTACAGGATCAACTAACTCAACTGGCCCACAAGGTATTCAAGGTATCAAAGGCGATACTGGATTAACAGGCTTAACTGGTGCTAAAGGTGATACTGGTGTTGTCGATCCAACTTTATTAACTGCCGAAATTACTCGTGCTACCAATGCCGAAGCACTATTAACGCCATTGACAGCAGTATCGAATATCAATAACACCTCTGATCTTTTGAAGCCGATCAGTAACGCTCAGTCAGCGATAAATGCTACTTTTGCACTCAATACAGCGCTAATAGCTGAATCAAATACAAGAGCAACGGCAGATACTACTCTCGCTACTAATTTAGCGACTGAGACAACTAATAGATCATTAGCTATTACAGCCGAAGCAACAAGAGCGCAGACAGCAGAAGCCACCGCAGTAACAACGGCCTCAACTGATGCAACTGCCAAAGTCCTGATTGAGAACACACGGGCTATTTCTGCCGAAACTGTACTGACTGCATCAATTTCAGCAGAAGTAACAAATAGAGGTCTGGCAGTATCAGCAGAGGCAACTAGAGCCGGTAATGCCGAAACGCTATTAGCAACAAACTTAGCTACTGAAACGGCTAATCGTATTGCTGCAACTTCATTACTAGCCCCGCAATCGACTACTTACACAATCGCTCAAACTGATTCAAAGATAGCGGCAGTAATTGGAGTAGCCCCAGCAGCCCTCGCTACATTGGCGCAGATCGCAACTCAATTATTAAGCGATGAAAGTGCCGCTGGCGCATTAACCATAGCCGTATCACTTAAAGCTCCATCGGCTAATCCTGTATTTACGGGAACAGTAAGCGGAATTACTAAAGCAATGATCGGATTGGGTGATATACCTAATCTAGCGTTCTCAGGATCGAATACGGGCGATCAGGTAATCCCTACAACATTACCCGCCTCAGACGTAAGCGCATGGGCTAAGTCACCTACTAAGCCTGCATACACCTATTCAGAAGTAGGCGCACAAGTAGCGGGTACTTATGCAACAGGGACAGGATCAGCTAGTGGAGTAAATACAGGCGATCAGGTATTGCCCACATTAACCAGTTTAGGCCTTAACAATGTAAACAATACAAGCGACCTACTTAAACCGCCAAGTACAGCGCAGGCCGCATTAAATGCCTCTTATGCTTTAACAACGGCGGTTACGGCAGAAACAAGCAGAGCTACAACCGCAGAGTTATCAAAAGAATCGCTCTCTAATAAGGGCATGGCTTTGGGTTACCAAGGTCTTAACGCTTTAGCTCGTGCTGATTACTTAAACGCACCAGTTTATGACGCAACAAAAGCCTATATTGCTGGTGACATAGTTCGCTATACCGATTCCAGTGTTTACTCTGCCGTTGGCTCAGTTCCTGCAAATACAGTTTGGGCTATAGGAACAGTAGGGGCAGTATGGAAATCATTAGGCGGGTCTAGTTCAGTAAGCACTTCTAGCAGCTTACAGACCGTTGGCGAATACAGATTATTTTCTTCTTCATTAGCGCCATACACAGGATATTTACGCCAAGCATCAACAGGAAATTTAAGCGCAAGCTATCCAATTCTTTCGGCTAATTTAGCCTCATATACGGTAACAACAACCCAAAGAGTTCTACCAGCATCAACGGGGTGGGTTTCTGTTGCTTGGAATGGTGCAGTATTTTGCGCAATTTCAAATTCCGCAATATGTGCGACAAGTCCTGACGGAGTTAGTTGGTATCAACAGACAATGCCTGTTTCAAATAATTGGCAAGCTATATCGTGGAATGGCTCATTATTTTGCGCTATTTGCTACGGCTCAACAATTTATGCAACCAGCCCAAACGGAGTAACTTGGACACAAAGGGCGTTACCAGTTTCCAAAAGCTACATTTCAATGGCTTGTAACGGAACTACTTTTTGTGCGATTGCTATAAGTTCAACAGGTTGCGTATCAAGTCTTGACGGGCTGACTTGGACACAGGGAGTGCTACCGTCCGCCGCATCTTGGAATTCCATTGCATCAAATGGAAACATATTCTGTGCCGTTGCAACTGGTTCATCTACCTGTGCAACAAGCCCCGATGGAATTACATGGACAACACGAGCAATGCCAGTTATGGCAGATTGGACTGTGATAGCTTGGAACGGAAGTATATTTTGTGCTCTCGCCTATAACTCGACAATATCCGCTACAAGTCCAGATGGAATCAATTGGACTCAACGGGTTCTTCCTGTATCTCTATCTTGGTCTTCCCTTGCTTACAACGGATCGTTATTCCTAGGAATAAGTGCGAATTCAGCAAACTCAATAACCAGTCCTGACGGAATCAATTGGACACAAAGAGCGCTCCCTGTATCGGCAAACTATCAAGCGGCATCAGGTAACAGCACTACATTTTGCATGATCGCTGCCAACTCTACTGTCGCACTATCAATGAACGCAATTAAGGTTTCAACCTTTACTGTTAATGCGATGACTGAGCCTTCCGGCTTCCAATACTGGGTAGTCGCAGGATAAGCCTTACCGATTCAAACCACCAACCACCTTCGGGTGGTTTTTTATTGCCTAAATTTTCCCCTAAATTAAAGGAACACTATGTCCGTAACTGAAACACTAATCGCCCAACTAACTGCCGAAGCAACCGCTACTGGTCACGCCATTGGTAATGTAGCTAAGAACCTCGTATCACTCTTTTCTGCTACATCCGAAGCAATCTCAACAGGCGATACAGACTTACAAGCCAAGATTGATGCAGTAACCCAACAAGTAACAAGCCTAACCGCTGGCCTTGATGCTAATACCCTGGCTGATCTTCAAAAGATTGCAGAGATCATCACCACTGATGAAGGCTTACAGTCATCCATCACCACATTGCAAGGCTTAATTACTGCCAATCAAACAGCTATTGCCGATGCACAAGCAGTAGAGGCACGCTTAAATACAGCATTAACTAAAGCTGGCGCAGACATTACAGCACTTCAAGGTCTTACTGTAGCCATCCAAGCAGCAGCACAAGCGTTAAATGATCGTGTATCCGCAACAGAAACACGCCTCACAGCGGTAGAAGGCCGAGTAAACGCAGTAGAACAAGACGTATCAAGCCTTAAATCCGACTTAGCAGCAGTAGCAGTAAACGCACCCGCAGCTATTTCTATGGGATTCCTCCAAGCAGTAGGTGGAACTGCCCCAGTAGTAAGTATCGGCGGTAAGTCAGTAACCTTAAACGTAGCTTAATTAGATGACAACGCCAACGGGTGACTTAATTGTCGATAGCCTTCGTGCTCAAGCGAGTACAGGGACAGCCGTTGGCGTATTAGCTAAGAACGTAGGTAGCGCAATAAACACGGTAGCCTCAGTAGTAACAGAAGAAATAGCCCATAGGCAAGAACTACAGCAACAAACCTCAGTCTTACTACAAAGAGCGGGGATTCAATCCTTAGAGAGTGCCCCAGTAGTAGGCAACGCAACAATCCAAACAATTCAAGCTACACAAGCAACGGCTGGTGTAGTAGTAGCGACAGGAACAATACATGGCTAATCTGTTATATGTTGGTGATAGCAAAATTCCGTATTCGGTAATAGGTGGAACAACGGCCTATATTCAAATGACTGTCACCGTACCAGTAAAGATTCTGAATTCTGCTACTGGAGTAACCTCCATAGTTCAAACACCAATTTCTTTTGGCGATGCCACTATTTCAGCTGGAGCTTATGTTGGAAGCGGGGGAGCAGAGCAAGCGATTGTTTCAGACTCAGGATTAGGGGATGGTTCAATTCTAGTAAACCTTACTAGCGCTTCAACATCATTACTTTCCCAGCAGCAGGGTGTAGTTTTGGCAACATTGGATTTAAGTGCAACTTTAAATAAGCCAATTGTAAATACAAGCTATCAAGCTGGGGACACCATAGGATATAGGTGGTCGTTTTTTATTGAGGCGAATATTAAGCCCTAAAAGCAAAATTGCAGAGAGGAAGCGAATGAACGCAGATCAAATTAACGCAAAGATTTATGCTGGAAGAGGGAAGGTAGCTCTTAGGCTTGGATCAAGCAACGTTGTTTACAGGCCTTTTAAAGCAAGTAATCCACTTACAAACCCTATTGCAACAATAAGCGCATCTTTTAACTCTGGTGATAACAAGTATGCAATGCCGAATATGCCGGGCGATCCGATTTGGTTCGGGGACTTTGATGCAAGAATTACGCAGGCTGGTGATTATCTGGTTAGATCTTCCGATGCGACGAATATAAAATACATTGCGTCTCAACAGCCTTTATTGCCAATTATCGTTATTGAGTGCAATAGGTCGATCATGCTTTCACGATCAAATATCAATACTGGAATTTCAGAGCCAACAAAAATAGGGGCTATGCCTTATGTTGGTGTCAGCGTCTTGCTATCAGTTGATGTATTTGGAACAAGTGCCGCTAGTGGTGGTTTTATTGGTTGGCCTTGCTCAATAATTCAGGGTAAAGGTGGGTCAAGGGTGCAGGGAGCATTACCTACAAGTTCATTAAGTTTGTTTGGCTGGTCAATCATGCTTCCTTCATCAATACCTGAAATTATCAGGGCGGGCGACGTTCTAACGGATGACTTAAATAGAAATTACAGCGTTAGTGGCGCAGAGCTAACCGACATTGGATGGCGCATTGCAGCCGTGGAGATTCATCAATAATGGCAGATATAACCGATGTAGGAGATGCAATTGTTCAGGTAATTGCTTTAATTGCTTATCCAAGCGGAATAAGCCAGCCATCAATGACTGGCGCACCCATAGTAATTTATCAAGGATGGCCTAATGACCAACAGTTGCCTATAGATTTAAAGGCGGGAATGGTTCATGTATCAGTATTCCCAAGGCCTAACGATAAAGTATCCTCCGTGACCATGGGTAGTGATTGGGTGGAAATTAGCAATGATGGTAAATCTGGCATTGCTTTAGCAGAGATTCGCCGCCAAACAAGAACTTATCAAATTACGGTATGGGCTAATAATTTCTCTATTCGAGATCCTGTAGCAAGTGCCCTAGATAGTGCGCTGGCTATGGTGACAAGGCTAACACTTCCGGATGGAACTAAAGGTATTTTGGCTTATGTGAACTCCGCTCAAAATGATGATGAGCAGAAGATTGGCATTTATCGTAGAGATCTATTTTATTCGGTGAATTATGCAACCACGCTAAATCAGTCATACAAAACAATCCTTGAGGCGGACTCTAACGTAACAGTTGCCGCCGTAGGGAATTTGGAAATCGGGAGATTTAACGTAACCAATCATTAAGGAACATTATGAAAATTCATGTAACCCAAGCATTTGGGTTTTACAAAGTAGGGGATCAAATCACGAATGTGGATGAGATTAAAAAAGTATTAGATTCTGAGCGAATTGGCTATGTTGTCAAAGTCAAAGCAGATCAGGTCAAAAAGCTAAAAGAGTTTAAATCAGAATAAAAGCATTATTCAAATCAACAACAAGCCACCTTCGGGTGGTTTTTTTATGGGAAAAACCATGACAGTATTTCAATCTGGATCAATTAATACCACAGCATTATTTGTGCCTGATGTTTATGTGCAAATTCAAGCGCCTAGTGAAAACTTCTTAAACGGCTTACCTACCAATAGATTGGGCGTAGTCGGAACAGCTCAATGGGGTGCGGTTAATGCTCCAACGATTGTTGGCAGCGTATCTGATTACGTTCAAAAATTCGGCAATATCCAAGCTCGTAAACACGATATGGGTACGGCAGTGTGGGCGGCAGTTTTAAACGGTGCTAATGATATGCGTTGTGTTCGTGTAACCGATGGTACTGATATTGCAGCTTCTGCAACTATTGGTACTACTGGATTGACTGTAGCTGGTATCTATACAGGCTCACTTGGCAATTCATTGCAAGTCACTTTATCTGCTGGTAGCCAAGTTAATTCATGGAAAGCCGTAGTGGTAATGCCCGGACTTGTGCCAGAGGTTTACGACAATATCGGTGGCGGTGCAACACCTTTGACAGCTAATGCTTTATGGATAGCTATTGCAAGCGCAATTAATAACGGCGTATCAGGACTTCGCGGTAAATCACAATTAGTAGTAGTAACTGCTGGTGTTAGCACGGCTGACCCTGTAGCTGGTACAACCCTCCTATCAGGCGGTACAGATGGCGCAACAGGCGTTACATGCGTTACATTGCTTGGCTCTGATGTAAGCCCACGCAAGGGTATGTATGCCCTTAGAAACACTGGTGTTAGCGTAGCCTTCCTTACAGATTGCGACGATTCAACTACTTGGACTGCTCAGGTTGCATTTGGTCTATCCGAAGGTGTTTACATTGTGGCCGTTACCCCAGTTGGCGACACTATCGCTCTCGCAACGGCTGCCAAGGCTGCCGCTGGAATTGATAGTTATGCCATGAAGCTCCTGTTTGGCGATTGGGTTTATTTCAACGACACCGTGAATGGTCAAGTTCGCTTGATTTCACCACAAGGCTTTGTGGCTGGTCGTTTGTCTGCATTAAGCCCTGAACAATCAAGTCTTAATAAGCCTTTGTACGGGATTGTTGGCACACAAAAGAGCTACCAGAATTTGACTTATTCAAATGCTGAATTGTCTGTATTGGCTCAAGCTGGTATTGATCTCATTGCTAATCCGATTCCGGCTGGTAATTCGTTTGGTGTTCGCATTGGTGTGAATACATCAAGCAATGCCGTTATCAATGGCGATAACTACACCCGCATGACTAACTACATTGCTTACACCTTAAATGCTGGTATGGGTTTATATGTTGGTCAATTGCAGTCTCCTAAAGTTCGCATTAACGCATTGGGAACAATCAATGCTTTCTTGAGCAATATGTGGGCGCAGCAGATGATTGGCGATGTCAATAGTCCACAAAACCAACCATTCTCAATCGTATTGGATGCAAGCAATAACCCAGCAAACCGTGTCGCCCTTGGTTATATGCAGATTGATTGCCGGATCACTTACTTCTCAGTAATTACTAAGCTCTTAATTAATGTAGAGGGTGGACAGTCAGTAAAAGTTACCTCACAGAACATTACAGGCCAGTAATCCCCATATCCCGCACTTAGCGGGTTTTTTATATAGCCTCCCAAACGGGGGGCTTTTTTATTGGAAAAAATATGTCCCAAGCTGGTTATTCGTTAGGCCGTGACCTAACTGTAGTTGTAACACTCCCCGATGGTAGTTCATTGAATTTAGGCAAGGTAACCAAGTGGACTGCAAAACAGGACGCTACTGAGCAGAAGATTAAAGGCATTGATGGCATTACCGATCACCTACGCTTCTATGAGGGCTGGTCAGGTTCGTTTGACGTAGAACGCCGTGCAAACGATTTAGACGTTTACTTCTCTACTTTAGAAGCTAACTACTATGCTGGTATTGCTGAGTTGCCTGTAACTATTCAACAAACAATCTCCGAGCCAAGTGGTTCAGTTTCCCAATATTCATTTCAAGGCGCATTGCTTAAATTTGATGACGCTGGAGATTGGATGGGCGACAAAGCAGTAAGCCAAAAAATGAGTTTCGTAGCTTCCCGCCGCATCAAACAGGCTTAAACATCAAAGCAAAAACCCTTAGCGCTATCAACGTCTAAGGGTTTTTTAATCCGATCACTGATAAGGCAGCGAAAGAATATGTATGGATTTTAACGCAAATAAAGAGGTTTTAGCCATGGCTGAAATTTTAGAAAGAAGTAAGGAGCTCAGGAGATTGATCCTTGGCGCTGAAATTGTCATAGGGATATTTGCAATAGCTTCTCTATTACACGCAATACGTTGGTGGTGATCCACAAACGGCAATAAACGCATGACCCCCCTTTGTGCGGATAGGGTCGCTTCCCGAAAAGTGGGGTACACCTCCCACCTTCCGCACACCTTTAAATGGTGATTTATGAGAGTAAAAAATGTCTGAAAAAAAACCCGTTAATTTAACTGTTAGCCCAAGCGAACAGATTATTAAATCCGCAACAAAAGAGTTTGAAGTCATCGACTCTATCGGTAGGTGTATTGTCATTAAGAAGCCTAATCCATTGGCAAACCTTGATTTTGCTAAAGCAGCCGGAGGGGAAAAGGTTAATGTGAATTATTGGGGTGAGGTATTTCACCTAAAATATGTTTCATCAATTGATGGGCAACCGGTTTCATGCCCTAGCACAGAGGGCGAGCTCAGAGCCCTATATAAGCGACTTGGTGATGAGGGGAATGAAGCAGCAATGCTTGGTGTCTTTAACCACATCCTGAGCGAAGATTCAAAAGAGAAGGGTGAGTTTGAGTTAAAAAACTCCTAACGGACAATGCCATAAGAGATTGCTTATGGCTTGTCCACAACGGCATACCATTTGATGTTGCCTTTGCGCTTGATGATGTAACGAGAATGGCTTTTTCAATTAAATTCCAAGAATTTAATGGTGAAGAATTCGATGTGAACACAATGCAATTTAAGGATAAATAGTGAAGTCATTTGGTGATTTAGGATCATTTGCATCGGAGTTGGTAGCCGTAGAAGTTAGGTTTCACATGAACCTCGCAAGAGGTCTTGATAGGGTTGCAAAAAAAGTTAAACAGACGGCAAAAGATGAGTTAGGAGAGTATCAGCAGGAAATAGGGCCATTTCAAAGTTGGGATGAGCTTGCTGATAGCACTAAAAAAGATAGGCTATCTCAGGGGTTTAGTGAAAATGACCCATTACTAAGAACAGGCGAACTTCGCAACTCTATTGAGCATCAAACCGATGTAAACAAATTAGAGGCATCAATCGGCTCTAATTCTGATATAGCGGTATGGCAAGAGTTGGGTACTGCAAAAATTCCACCAAGACCATTTTTAGGTGCTGCTGTAGAACTCAATAGAGAAGCAATTAAAAGGATTGTTGGCGGCGCAGCAATCTCTGGGTTGCTTGGTGAAAGTTCTATATCACAAGATTTTGAGTATGACCACAATATCAGCGAAAGTTAAAAAAGGCTGGATATTACGGCAAAGACAATAATTGCGCCGATAAGCATTGGAATGATGGAAATAAGCCCAATAAGTAAAGACCCAATGAGGATGAGTATCTTCCCATCTAAACTAATTTTGGCGTTATCACTATTTTTATCAACCTCAATTATTGGGTTTGATTCATGGCGCTCCCATTTTTGGCTCTTTATTGATTGCCTTATGTGTGGGTACTGAATAAAGCTAAATTTATCGGCTAAAACTGTTTGTATTTTTTCGATTGATTTCATTGAGCTTTCTCTAGGAATTCTTGTGGCGCAAAGTATATGAACTGCTCTTTATTCGTCTGATATGGCTGAAATTTGATTTTTATAAAAAGAAGATCATTTTTATCGGAACTTACAACAGATGCAATTCCAGTATTTGTGTTGAGCATATCCCTGCATAGTACGCTTATGTCATAGCCTAAATTATTTGCGTACCAGTTTGGGTGCCTTCCAAGCAATTGAGAGTGCGCCATATTTAAAGCCTGCTCTGCCGATTCCCTAGTACTGCAAACATGGCCCGGGCTGATTAATCTGACTTTATCCCCAGCTTTAGGGCTTCCCATATTAGCTCCATAGCTAACAGATGCTAAAAGAATCGACAAAAAAAGAGAGAATTTGATGAGCATAGATGCCTATAAGATTGCGGTAAAAATAGCGCTTGTAGAAAATGTTACGGCTGGTCTGGCCAGTATGTCAAAGCATTTTGCCACAGCAAATTTAGGGGCAAAAGAATTAAACGCCCAATTAAAGCGGATTGGTCAAACTGCAATGATTGGCGGTGGGCTGGTAGCAATGGGTGGTATTGGGATTCATATGTTTAAGGGTCCACTGGATGAGGCAAAAAAATACCAGCAGGAAATGGGCAAGCTATCTGCTCAAGGTGTTGGCGATTCCGCGTTGGTGCAGGCCGATAAGTTTGCTAGGGCTCAGAAAATAATGGGCGCCAGTGCAACTGATACCATGAAGATGCTATCCGAAACCACATCAATCCTAAGAGATCAGCATGAAGCGGAGGCTGTGACGCCAATGCTTCTAAAGATGAAGTTTGGGATTGAATCGGTAATGGGTAATGGTCATGGGGCTAACATGGAGCAGCAATTCATGGCGGCATTAAAGGTCGGTGAATTGCGTGGCGCTGTAACGGATAGGGTTACAGGAAAATTTAGCGAAGAAAAGCTAAAGGAAACGATGGACTTTATGACCCGGGCTTATACAGCATCAGGCGGTCTGGTAAAGCCATCGGATTACCTTGCAATGATTAAAACTGGCGGTGTAGCCGCCAAAGGCTTAGACGATCAAGCGTTCTATTTTGGTTTGATGCACATGATGCAAGAGCAACGCGGCTCTAGGGTTGGCACTAGCTTAATGTCCGGATTTCAAAATATGTATATGGGGAGAACAACCCAACAAGTAGCGGAGTTGATGGCTAAAGATGGATTGCTAGATAAATCAAAAATACATTATGGGAAAACTGGCCATGTCACAAAGCTAGACTCTGAGTCAATCGTTCAGGCTGACTTGTTCAAAACGGATCAATTTAGATACATGAATGAGGTAATCATTCCAAGGCTGAAAAAGCAGGGCATTAAGGATGGCGATGAAATGCAAATGGCTATAGCAAAGCTATTTAGCAATCGCACCGCCGGCAATCTTTGGACCTCTATGTATATGGAGCGATTCAACATTCAAAAGCATATAGATGCTGCACAAGGAGCGATGGGGATTGACGATCTCGCCAAGGCTGGATCAAAAACACTGATGGGTCAGGAAATTCAATATGAAGCCAAGTTAGCAAGTCTTAAATTGGAGCTCGGCCAGAAAATCTTGCCGATAGCCATTAAGTCTCTAGAGATATTAATTAGCGTTATTGACAAGATTACGGATTTCACCAAGAAATACCCGACCATAACGGAATTTATCTTAAAGACATTTGCGCTTATTGCCGGTATTGCATTGGCAAGAGGGGCTATGATGTTATTTACAGCATCTTTAATGGGTCTTGACCTATTGAAGCCTGCCGCAATTGCTATGCAAATTTTAGGAGCATCGCTTCCTACTGTTTCTGCTGGAGCTGCTGTGTCATCCACTGGAATTGGAAGGTTGGGCGCATCAATTGGATCTCTGGCGGCTGGAGGAACAATTATTATGACTGCTGTTGCTGGTATTGGTCTTTTAGTTGGGGCTGTTTCCGCAATGTCTTGGGTGCTTTCAAGGGATATTTTCAACAGCAAAACTGATAGCTCTCACCCTGGTCAGCATTGGAGGCCTGATGGTAGGGGCGTTAAAACTGGCACATGGATTGATGATGCTACTGGTATGCCTGCCTCTCAAGCGCAAAAAATAGCGGCTGCAAAAAAAGACCATGAGGGTGAGCATTTTGTACGAGCAGGAAGGAGCGGTACATGGGTAAAAAATGCTGAAAAGCCAATTCAAGTAAATACATCTATTCAGATAAATAGCAGAGAAGTTGCTAGAGCTGTAACCACCCATCAAGCAATAGAAGCAAATAGACCCTCATTAAGTGGATCTCAATATGACCCATCCATGAGTCCTAGATCCGTAGGAGTTAATTAATGTCATTTCCAAATACACTATTAACGCTTAAAAATCCTAAGACGCTTGAGTTCTTCTCATTCGCACGCTATGAGATTCCGCAAACCATTAACTTTGGCGGCGATCAACGAATGACTGTCCATGAGCGTGTAGGAGGCTCTAGGGTGGTTGATGTAATGGGTGCTACCCAAGACAACATCGAATGGTCGGGCCACTTTGTAGGCTCTCAGGGTGTGGCTAGAGCGAAGTACCTTGACGGGTTAAGAAAAGGTGGCAAGAAGTGGATTCTCTCTTGGAGTCAATTTCGATTTGAGGTGGTTATTAAGTCGTTTAAGTGCGACTTCCACCAGTTCTATAGGCTCACTTACAAAATCTCCTTTGAGGTAGTTCAAGACTTAACCACTCCAATTCTATCCAAGCCTCTACCTAGCGTAGATCAGCTTATTGGAGATGACTTCGGGGCATTAGGTTTACTCGCTGGCGGCTTAGATGATGCCACTCTGTCATCCATGTTGATTACTGCCAATATTGCTTTAGCTACTGCTGGCAACTTGAAAAATGCTTCCCCTAGCTCACTCCTAGCGTTAGCGCTTCCTTTGGCGGCAATGGGATCACAAGTAGGAACGCTCTTAACTGCAAACTCCACTTTAATTAGCGGCACTTCGTCGGTTGGCGGCGTAGTCTCTGGTGCAGGCATTTCTTCTCAAACTGCTGGATTCGCCACGCAAGCCAATGCCGTATCTACAGGGATTGCGCTAGTAAGTGCTGCCTCTGTTATTGGGCGCATACAGAATAACTTGAGGACTATTGGAAAATGAGTAAGCAAATTACAGTAGCTGGTGGAAACCTATATCAGATTGCTTCGCAGTATTACGGCGACCCAATGGGCTGGGTGCAAATTGCCCAAGCCAATGGCTTAACCGACCCACAATTAATCGGAATAGTTACTTTAAATATTCCTGACTACAACAAAATTAATACAGGTATTTGGAATGCTTAATACTTCCGATGAGGTGATGATGCCTATGGCTAGACAGCCAAGAGGCGCCATCAAATTAAGCGGTACAGTAATTGTTAGAGATGATGCTGGAGTTGAGAAATCAAGGGCCACCACAAATGTAACCCTGTTCGATTGCTGGGAGTCATGGGAAGTTGAAAATAATACTTTCCGTGGCGCTGATACTTTCAGAATCCATTTAATTTCTTCAATTCTGCCAATAGGCATGGGCATTGAGTGGTTTTCTAATCAATCCTTTATTAGCGCTCAGATATACGCCAATGAAGATCCATTAAGCCCTGAGAACTACCTACCTAGTGATGAAGATAGCCTTATTTATGGCTCTGTTGATGAGATTAGCTACAACCCCGTTCGAGGAACTATTGAGCTTCATGGTCGTGATTTAACGGCATTGTTGATTGATACCAAGTCGAGCGATCACTATGTAAATGAGACCTCCAGCGGAATAGCTACCTTACTTGCTAAAAAGCATGGTTTAGGCGTAAAGAACATTACACCCACTAAAACAAAAGCAGGTGTTTATTACCAAATAGACCATGACAATGTTAAGACCGATTCAAGCGACTGGGATCTACTAATATTTCTCGCAAATATGGAAGGGTTCTTAGTCTATATCTCAGGCAAAGAATTATTCTTCGGAAAGCAAAAAGTGGAGAAGGACGTTTATCTCTTAAATTGGGACGAATCAAATGAAAATCGTGCTTATCCAATATCTAATGCAGTAGAGCTTTCATTCTCAAGGGCGCTCCATATATCTAAGGGCGTTACTGTTGAGATTCATAGCTGGAATTCAAAGCAAAAAACAGGATTCTCCGCATACTTCCCAAAAGCCAGTAAGGGGATTAAGCCGGGGCAATCCGTTCCACATACTACGAATTACCGCTATACAGTCCCAAACTTAACGCAAGAGCAAGCGACTAAAGAAGCCGTTACACGATACGGTCAAATTGTGGCGCATGAGATGACATTAACGGCTTATATGCCTGCTGATTCCATCTTAAATTGCGAAATGTTGCTAAGAGTGCAGGGGACAAATAGTAGTTTTGACCAAGACTATTTCCCTGATAGCGTAATGCGCTCCATGAGTACCCATGAAGGCTACAGAATGAATATAAGAGCTAAAAATACAAGTCCTGATTTGGTGGTTACATCGTGATGCGCCATTTTTTAAATAGTGTTAAAGCTACTGCACAAATGGCTAACCAAGGCTTAAATACACGCCAAGGCACTATTTCAGGGTATGACCCATCTACCTATAGCGTTAAAGTAATGATTCAGCCTGACGGAGTTTTAACAGGCTGGATTCCTCTTAAATCTCTTTGGATAGGCAATGGGTGGGGCTTATTTAGCCCTCCATCTATCGGTGATGCAGTCGAGATCAATTATCAGGAAGCAGATGGATTTGGTGGCTCTGTTGGCTTGAGATTTTTTAACGATCAAGACCGCCCATTGCCTTGTCCTTCGGGTGAGTTTTGGTTAGTTCATAAAAGCGGATCTTTACTAAAATTTCACAATGATGGAACGGTGGAGGCGGTTACCTCATCAGACTTAAATGCAACTGTAGGTGGCAATTTGACTGCAAGCGTCAAAGGAGATGCCTCAATTACGGCGGCTGGAAATATGCTGTTAAAGGCTATTAACTTGACAGTTAACGCCATTACGACATTTACAAAAGCAGTGACAGTACAAGGTCTCTTAACTTATCAATCCGGTATGTCAGGAAGCAATAGCGGAGGCGGTAAAGGCGCAAGTATTTCTGGAGGCGTTACCAATACTGGAGGCGGCATCTCTAGCAATGGTATTGATCTTGAGGCACATCACCATACTGCACAGGGTCAAAGCGCAGCAACTACTAAGGCACAGGCATGACATTAAATGATCTTTACCACTACATCGGATCAGATTTAAGCACTTCATCTTCCGGGGATTTATTAAGCGTGAGCGATACAGTCTTAGGCCAACAAAGGGTTCTAAGAAGGTTATTAACAAACCCCGGCGATTATCTATTTCATCCTGATTACGGCGCTGGGATTGCTCAGTACATTGGTCAACTTGCCGATATTCCCAAAATTACCGCTCTTATTCAAGGGCAGTTATTTTTAGAGGAAGCGGTTTCAAGATCATCTCAACCTGTAATCAATGTAACACCGATTAATGGTGGAATTACTGGTGGAATTTTTGTAGAAATTCAATACGAAGATGCTGTTACTGGTAACCCAGTCAATCTAAATTTTAATGTGAACCAATAATGGCAAATCTACAAATTAAAAGTTTTCAGCAATTAGTTCAGGATCAAGTAACCGCCATTCAAGGTAGTAGCTCGTCCTTAGTTGATTTATCCATTGGTAGTATTTTGAGATCAATCGTGGAATCAAGCTCTGCCGTTGCAATGTGGTTACAGGGCATGATCCTGCAATTGCTCGCCATAACAAGGGCTACAACCTCCACAGGATCGGACTTAGATTCTTGGGTAGCCGATTATGGGATTACTCGCTTGCCTGCAAATAGGGCTACAGGTCGAGTAACATTTTCAAGATTCACAGCCACAAACCAAGCCACCATTCCAGTTGGGGCTTTAGTTCAAAGTTCTGACGGCTCTCAGCAATACGCTGTAACGGCAGATACGACTAATATTAACTTTTACCAAGGTTCAGGGTTGTATATCCTGCTTGCTGGGGTTCAGTCTATAACTATTCCAGTTCAAGCGGTTATTGCTGGCTTCTCAGCTAACGCAGCCATTGGCGGCATAAATACTGTCGCACAATCAATTCCCGGTGTTGATGCAGTAACAAATAGCGCTGCCATTGAGAACGGCTCAGATGCAGAGTCCGACGCAGATTTAAGGGCTAGATTTATCGCCTATATCGCAAGTCTTTCCAAGGCTACAAAACAGTCAGTAGGCTATGCTGCCTCAAGCCTTCAAATAGGGCTGAGTTATGTTCTTGTTGAAAATCAGCAATTAGACGGAACTCCAAAGCTAGGCTACTTCTATTTGGTGGTGGATGATGGCACGGGTTATCCGTCTAGCTCTCTACTATCAAGCGTTTATAACTCAGTAGATGCAGTTAGACCTATTACTTCAACATTTGGAATTTTTGCGCCAACAGTATTAATGGCTGATGTTTCTCTAGTCATCACCATAGATCCGGCCTATAACAATTCCGCAACAATTGACATTGTTAGCTTGGCAATTAAAGACTATGTAAATAGCCTTGGTCTTGGTGTGTCACTTGCAAATACAAGACTTGTGCAAGTGGCTTACGGTGCATCAAGTGGCGTTATCAATGTTTCACAAATAGCTATAAATGGGTTATCTAGTGATTTTTCTGCTGGATATAACAATTCAATTAAATCTGGCTCAATAGTAGTCACATCGGGATAATATGGCGCTTAACTCAAAAACTGGACCAGTCAAAGACTTAGGTGTTGGAACTGAGGGAAATATATTTGATAGGCTTTTATCGTTACTACCGAATTGGTATAGCGATGGCACTCCTATATTAAGCGCTCTATTACAGGGGATTGCTTATACATACAGTTTCATTTACTCCTTGATTCGTTACGCAACATATCAAACAAGAATATCCACCGCTACTGGTGGCTGGCTAGATATGATTGCCTATGACTATTACGGCAATTCATTAGTACGAGGCCCGGTACAGTCGGACGATTCTTTCAGGCGAGAAATCCTCATGGGGTTATTTCAGGAGAAGGCTACTAGAAAGGCCATAAATAATGTCGTTTTTCAATTAACCGGGTCAACACCTAGAATATTCGAGCCTCTACGAGTTCCCGATACAGGCGCTTATGGCGCTCCCAATTTTGGGTATGGTTTAGCGGGCGGATATGGCTCCGATCTTTTGCCTTATCAGGCATTTATCAAGGTCAAGGCATTGCCTAGAGTGGGTATTCCTTTTATTGCCGGCTACGGATCTTCTGTAGGGGCGTATAGAACTCCATCGCAAGAAGAATATTTCCCTATCGGCTCTCTAGTAAGTCAGGTTACGGACGCACAAATCTATTCAGCTTTAGATAAAACCAAACCAGTAGCCACAATCCTTTGGGTTAATACTCCGAATTAACCAAGCGACTAATTAAGTATTTCCACCTAAACCCGCATCTAGCGGGTTTTTTCATATCAAGGTTAAAAAATGGATCGTCAGATCGTATTCCCCGGGGCCGTGCCTTTAGAGACCGATTTATTGAATACCAATAAATTTGCCATGGTTGGCTTATCAAAACTAGCCTCTGCAATTCTTGGTACATCAAACACGGTTAATGGATTAGCTTGCGCTGCATCAAGCCCAGCCTCCATGACTGTAAGTATCTCCGCTGGTGAGATTTATAGCCTACAAAATATTGATGGCTCTGCGTATAGCTCGCTCCCAGCAGATACAACTCACCAAATTGTTAAGCAGGGTGTTTTGCTAGATGCAATCACCTTAAATTGCCCAGCACCAACAACAAATGGATTCAGCATTAATTATCTAATTGAGGCTGCATATCAAGACGTTGATGAAAACCCAGTATTGCTTCCTTATTACAACGCTAGTAATCCATCGCAATCATTTAGCGGCCAGAATAATAGCGGAGCAAGCCAAAACACAATTAGAAGTGGATTCTGCTCAATTCAAGTAAAAGCTGGTATTTCTGCCACTACTGGCAATCAGCTTACTCCGGCAGCTCATGTTGGATATACGGGTCTTTGGGTGGTTACAGTATCTTCCACGACTACATCAATTACCTCCTCAAATATCTCATTGCTTAGTGGCGCTCCATTTATTAATGAAACGCTTACACAGAAAATCAGCAAAGTAACGGCAGATAGCCTTTACGCAACACCAGCTCAAGTTAGTCAATTAATCGAACAGTACGCTGGACAAGCTATTCAGCTAACAGGCGCAAGCAATGTATTTACTGGCTCTGTAGTTCCGGCGATTACATCGAACGCTTCATTAGGTGAGCCTGTAACTGTTTATCTCCCTTCGCCTGTTACAGGGGCAGCAACGATCAATTTGGGTGGTGGCGCTACTGCATTAGTGGATGCACAAGGAAACGTATTTAGCACAACTAATACGATCCCAGCCGGCGCTTCAATCGTTCAATACAACGCTGTTTTGTCTAAGTTCCAAGTTATTGGATTAGGCGGTATTGACCAAGTGGCAAGGAATTCAGCCGCACAAGCATTGAGCTTAATTGGCGGGTCTAACTTTGTATCAACCAATTGGACTGTTAAGCAAGTTGGC
>Ga0214165_1000549_pt1 | contig 25733 bp, 35 predicted proteins | sample TroBogypolimnion_34_FD_153004 | JGI IMG/M metagenome (GOLD analysis project Ga0214165, IMG submission 153004) | Freshwater microbial communities from Trout Bog Lake, WI - Practice 03JUN2009 hypolimnion v3 | ecosystem: Environmental > Aquatic > Freshwater > Lake > Hypolimnion/Profundal zone ... | reverse complement strand
AAGATGCTGTGTTGTTGGATTGTAATGCTTGATAACCAATAGCAGTATTGCTAGAACCGCTCGTCAATAATGTTAATGCGCCAATTCCAACATTGTATGAACCTGTTGCGCCTGTGCTATTGCCAGTTAATGCTCCATCACCAATACCAATATTTTGAGTTCCTGTGGTCAATCCAGTACCACAATAAGAACCAATCAATGTATTTTGTGCGCCTGATGAAAGTGTATTTCCAGCATTGAAACCTATTGCAACATTTCTACCACCTGTTGTACTTCCATTTGATAAAGTGCCATTGCCTAATGCGGTGTTGTTAGATACAGACCCCGCACCTTGACCAACAGTCAATCCATGAATAGATGCGTCATTAGTTGTGCTGAATGTTGTTCCATTAAAAGTTAATCCTGAACCTGTAGCCAAAGCACTTGTAGAGCTTGCATACACCACACCATTGGCTGTGTAAGGTGTTGGGGGTTGATTACTAGCTATGTTAGAAATAGCTGTCTTAACTGTAGTACCCGATTGAACAATAGGTACAAGTTCTGATCCGCTTAGAGGCAGTGTTGCACTTGTTAGTGCAGAGATTTTTGTATCAGCCATTTAATTCTCCAATTATTGAATGTTAGCAGCTTTTAGTCTAGCTCTCAAGGATTGTAATTCAGCAACAATGTTTGCAATCATTTGCGGGGTAGAAGCATCTACTGTTTGATAAATTGGTTTTTCATTTTCATCAACAGCATCAGCAGCACCATGTACTGCACCAGGACAAACAGTTTGCAACTCATCAGCAATAAAACCAACAGCAGTAGTATTGGTAGAAATCCAAGTAAATGTTCTTGGTAACAAAGAATCAATGAAAGCACCACTAGCAGTGTATGTTTCAATGTTAGTCTTTAATCTTCTATCAGAACCAGAGCCATAGTTAACATTAGTGCCATCGGTAGAAATAACACCTACTGTTGTAGGAGAAGATGGAGAACCATAACCAAAATAAACAAGATTACTAGTAGTACTGGCAACAACAGAAGCAAGGGCTGTAGCACTTGTAGCACCCTGATAAGCTGCTAATGCAATACCACCACTAGTAGACTGAGCAGCATAAACAGTTGGAGCACTTGAGAAAGTACTTTGGGCACCAAAGTAAGACGCTCCACCAGATACTTTAATGTTTTGCCAACGATAGGAATCAGAACCTAACGATAAGGTTGCATCAGCAGATGGAATGAATGCTGTACCATACAAGTAAGTTTGAGCAGAACTATTACCAATACCAATGACAGAGGTGCTAGTAGAAATACCATAAGCAGTTCCAGTAGGACCAGTAGAGGTAGAACCAATACCCAAATAACTATTAAATGTAGACGTACCACCAATAGTAATACCACCTGAGTAAGTAGAACCAGCAGCACAGACAGCTTGCAAAGTAGGTGCAGACCAAGTACCATCACCTCTCAAATAAGTACTAGATGAAGCAGAACCAGAACCTAAATTAGCTGTAGGAACATAGCCAGACCAACTGACTGCAATTGTTCCATTTGATGTCAAAGGAGTATTGGATACAGAAAAACCTGTGGGCATTGATAAACCAACAGAAGTTAAACCTGATCCACTACCACTAGGTGTTACCCAACTACCTTGTTGGTTTAAAAACAATGTAGAAGAACCACTAGAAGTATTGGGTGCAGTAATTGTTGTATTACCCCAATAGAAACTACCAGCAACACCCAATGAAGACCACTGGTAAGCAGATGCTCCTAATGCAATGGTGTTGTTAGGATAGGGAATAAATGCAGCACCACTTAACAATACTGTATACGGAGAACCTCCTCCAAAATTACTTTGCATACCAACATAGTTGGCTGTAGAAGTAATGCCATATACAGTTATACCTGTAGGAGCATTAATTTGGTTACCAATACCCACACCACCAAATGAAGCATTGCCCGTAAGAGTATTAGACCAAACACCATCACCACGTACAAAAGATGCAGTGTTGGGAGTACTACTTGCTAAATTGGCAGGAGGTATTTGACCAGACCAACTAATAGCTATAGTTCCATTAGAAGTAAGAGGACTACCAGAAGTAGTTAATCCTGTAGGTACAGAAATACCAACAGAAGTAAGACCTGTACCAGTACCCGATGGTACAACCCAAGAACCCTTTTGATTTAAGAACTTAGTTGCATCTCCACCTGATCCAGTATCAGGAGCAGTAACAACTGTATTGTTCCAATACAAAGAACCTGCAACTCCTATGGATGACCACTGGTATCCAGAAGCTCCTAGAGCAATACCGCTATTAGTAACACTACCTGTAATAGCATTAGAGTAAGGTATAAATGCAGAAGAACTTAAAAGAACTGTGTAAGGACTAGAGCCACCAAAGTTATTTTGAATACCAACGTAATTGGCAGTAGAAGTAATTCCGTATACTGTTAAACCAGTAGGAGAATTAATCTGATTGCCTATTCCTACTCCACCAATATTTGCATTTAAAGATGATGTATTTCCATTGGTAAGTACTTGATTAAGAGTAGCAGAAGCTCCACCAGGAGGTGCAGCCCATGTTCCATCAGCTCTTAAAAAGTTAGTTGTACCACCACCAGAATTGGGAAAGACATTGTTGTAGACAGTACTGTTTACAGCATTAAGCCAAGACGATGTTAGGAGTGTCCCACTAGTAAAATTAGTTGAACTCATGTGTTATCCTATAAAGCTAATTTACTTACAGCATCTTCTTGAAGTATAAAACTTCCAGTTTCTTGAAGTAAGAATGAATATATTTCTGGCTCCATAATAACACCATATTTATTGTCAGTCATTCCATACTGATTTACATAATCAGGTATAGCTGGAACATAAGACCCATAGATGTTATTAACAACAATAGTCATCACACACCCATGATAACTTGAACAGTTGCACCAGTACCAGAGATAGCAGATACGTTAACACGTACCCATCTCCAAGGAGCAATTGTTGTAAAGCCATCTGTGGCAGTAGTAGTACCAGACAAAGTAATTGTGCTCATGGTAATCCAATTTGAACTAGTACCATTAGCAGTAGCATCTTCATTGGTTACTTGGATAGCTATGGTAGCTCCCACAGTACCTGTACCATTGATGATAGCTTGAAAACTACTGTAAGGACTTTCTTTATAAATGGGAGAAGACGCACCAGTTACTGTTGCTGAGTTCACACCACTAAAAGCAAAGTAACGAGGTTGTTCGCCACTCTTAATAAATACATCACTCATTTTATACTCCCATTTTGCTTACATCTAGCACAATGAAGAATGATCCTGTACCTTTAAATATCATATCAATCTCGTGACCAATTAACCCACTAACCCATCCTAGATCAATTTTACTTCTACCTTCCAGAGGTAAAACAAAAGGTTGATTACGATAGGTAAGTAATACTCTTAGACCAGTTTCAACCATAAACACAGTTGCATCTAAACGAATATTACTTGGGTTTCCAGCTAATCTTTTAATGTCAACAATATCAAATACAGAATCATCTTCGTGTTTAATAGTACCTGTTACTAGGAACACAGTGTTTTTGCCACCATCACTAACAATGGAAACATTAATACTGTCTTGTGTAGCTTCGTGTACTAGTTTACTGTGCAATTTATTTTCCTTAGTTGTACTCAGAACCAACTTGGAAACTATCAATAAACATAATGTTGGTAGCATTGGTATTCAATGCGTAACCAGCAGCAGCATTAATAGCAACCATAGGCATGATGTTGTCAAAAGCTCCACTTGCAGGAGTTACTGGAGCAATAGAAGATGTCATAGAAGCATTGGTAGCAAAGAAAGCATTACCACTAGTAGCAGTACCTCCAGCAGCTAAAGATGTTGTTCCATCTTGTCCAACAGATAACACTTGCTTGCCATTAACACCAAAGTAAAAACGACCTTTACCATCATAGTAGAAAGAGAGGTCTAACCAATGGTTAACTTCATTGGTAAAAGTTGTATACCCTGTACCACCAACGTGAACAATGTAAGGAGCATACAAAGAACCACTTTGTGTTTGGCAATACAGTTGTGAGTAAGGACTGCTTCCATTAGCACCAGTAGCACGAACCAAAGGAGCTTGAGCGTAGCCAGAACCCGCTGCATTTACAGCAACACTAGTGTATTTGTTAGAGCTACCAGCAGTAGTCAATGTACCTACAGTAGAGCTGGTGTCTCCATAGATACCACTTGGTTTAGCTAAATCAGCTACGTTGTTAATAATGGTTGTAACTGTAGAACCAGTTAAACCAGTGTTCTTAATAACAAGATTAAGAGCAGTTCCACCAGCAGCTTTTTCTAGATACACACCATTGGTAATAGTACCTGTTGTATCAGACACATCAAACAAACCATAACGAGCTACAGTAGTAGAGTCAGATAAGAATGTAGAGTTGTGTGCTACTTGAATATTAAACCACAACTGGTTACCAGGAATAAACTGAACAGCTTGTCCAGTAGAACTATTGCCATTGAGAGCAATAGCAGCTTTACCACCAGAAGCAGTAGTAACAGCAAGAGATGTAATACCACCATTAAATCCTGTAAGACCAGTACCAGCACCAATAGATGCGGTAGTATTAGTCACAGTGTAGCTAGAAGCCACATAAGGATTCATTTCAAATGTAGTAACACTTGATTGAGTGGAATTAGGAACAGTGGGGAATGTGCTAAGAACGCTATTAGTCTTGGTTACATAAGTACTAATGCCAGCAGGGAAACGGGTAGGTGCTACCATTTAAAACTCCTTTGACGTTGTTAAAAACAACGCTCTGAGTTAACAGAGCGTCATTGGATATTTGGATTGTATACCAATATTAAACTTTTTTACTCATCATTTTTTTAGCAGGTGGTGCTTTTTTAGCAGCCATCTTTTTCTTTTCCTCACCAGTACCTTTTTTCATACTGGGTTCTGGGCGTTTGCCCTTCATTTTAGACATTTCGTAAGCCATTTAAATACTCCTTTGGATTAAAAGAAACCCCCACCTTTTAGGATGGGGGCTGTTACTAGTAACAATTAGGGACCATTAACGCCCCACACAGCACGGGGATCAGACCAACCAAACGAATAACGCTCATAGCCTTTGGCTTTAGCATTCATCGTGTCATAGTCATTGTCTTGATCAAACGTGATGGCGTGACGTTCGTAGTACTTCATACCAGTACCACCAGGAATGGTGTTACGGATAAACCAAGCGTGTGGGCTTGTGAAGTAGTGATTTACTTTGAAACCACCTGGTAGGTAGTTACCAGACTTAATGACGTTAATGTCATTGTTGGCATTACCTGTTTGGTAGCTAGAGTGGAGAATGCGTTGAGCATTAAACACTTCTTGGCGAGCAATGTGCAAGTCTTTTGGTTGAATAGCAACCAACAATCCTCGGTCGTTTTGTAGACCCATGATTGCGATTACTGCATCTTCCAAAGCGGCTTCTGACAAGTCAACGTCAACTGTAGGCTTGTTAGCAAATGTACCACCCGTAGTATTGGGGTGAGCAGTTGAACACATAGCCACACCATCACCACCAGCGTATGTGTTGTTAAATGCACGATTGTACACATTGGCAGCAACATTTTCTTTGGTTTGACGGAAAGACATTGCTAGGGCAGCAGAACGTTTTTTGGACACTTGCTCATACAAGTTGTCGTCCATTTCTTCCTTAGTCACAATGTAACCCATTGCATACGCAACGTGCGTATAGCGAGTTACAAAACCTTGGATTTCTGAATCGTACTGAACTCCAGCACCTTGCTCTTTAACGGGTACTAAACCAAACCCAGTCAATTGAACATCTTCTTCGTAGTTTTGCATTGATGTGTCTTTGTCAAACAAATCAACGTACTCTTCAGGATGCTCGTTGTAGGTTTGTCCCCACCATGCTTTAATACCAGGCCATAACGCCTTCGGATGGGAGCCTGTTGTAATTACACCAGCCATGTTAATTCTCCTTTATTTAACAGATTAAGCAGTACCAGCAGCTTGCTTGTACAACTGTTTGTTCAAAACAACGTTTACTTTGGCATAAGAACCAGCAGCGTTATCTGAACGTTGAGCAAAACCAATAACCAAGAATGGCAATCCAAGCGAACCACTTGTACCCAATGCGGTAACAGTAGAAGCTTTTAGAGTCAAACTAGATTGTGGTGAAGATTGTGACAATGAGTCAGCAGCGGTGTAGTTACCACCAGCAGCTTTCATAACGTCAGCTAAAGCATAAGTATCAGCTTGTGCTTCATATACAACGTTAGGATCAGTGATCACATAGATATAGCGCAAGCCAGAACTTTGAGACAAGTAAATTTTACTCAAATCAATGTTTGTACCTTGCAAGCTAACACCAGGATCAGCAGGACGAATACCAACAATAACGCCCAAAGGCAAGCTAGTGTCAGCAGTCATTTTAGTTACATAAGCAATACCATTTGTGTCTGAGCCACCAGCATACGTAACAATATCGCCAATGGCGTAAGTGTTAGTAGCATCGTTAGCCACAGCAAACAATTGACCTTGCTCGTTATAGGCTGCACCAGTTACAGTTCCAACTGGAGACAGACCACGAGGGCGGGATACATTAGCCATTTAAGACTCCTTGTAAATTAATTAAGTTTAATACCATCTCTAGGAACATAAAATCCAGGGTTATCCCCCGTAATCTTACCCTTCCTAATTGAAGCGTCAATCGTGTTGTTTTTAGCTTGAAGTGCGGCTTGATCTTCCTCATACCATTCTTGCCGTATCTTCATAAGATATCCGTATTGTTCCGTACCTTCAGCACGAGGATTTACAAGATATCTAATTCTTTCTCCGAGGTCACCATTACGGCTAACCACGTTTTCACTTACACCACCAACTTCTTGTGGGGCAACAAATTCATATCCGCTGTCCAAAGCTTCTTGGATACGACCACCAGTGTCTGTAAAAACATGGAGATGGTAACCTGGAATTTGGTTTCTAACGCTTAATTTGGCTTCTGTGCCATTAAAAACGTTTCTGCGTTTACGAGTAGTTCCATCAGCAGCAGCAGGTGGGGCTTCTCTTCTCTCTCTAATTGCATCTTGACGAGCAACTTTTTCTTCATAAGTTAAAGCACGAGGCATGATAATATTCCTTTTAAATTAATTAGACCAATCGAAATCTGCGATATACTGTTCACGAGTCATAAGCTTTTGCTTAACAAAACGATCACAGGCTGCTTTTGCTTCCGCAGGTAAGTTGTCATAAGATTGGGCGTTACCACCACTTCTACTCTGACGACCAGACCCAGATTCGACCCGACTAGTAGGAGATTGTTTCTTCCCACCAAATTTATTAGGAAACTCTTCTGCCAACACTTCGTCTAGCTTATCAAGAAACGGCTGTCCTTTTAAGCTTGGAAATTCCAATCTAAGGCTTTCACCTATTCCATTTACAATACTTGTCATTCGTTTATCTTCACCAAACCAGGTGTTCTTATCTAGCCAGGATTGTAAGCCAGGTTCAATAACAGTTGTTGGTGTTTCTGGTGTTTTAACAACATCAACATCTTTAACAGCTTGCTTTGCTTCTTTAAAGTCTTCTTTAGCTTGATCTAAAGCGTCATCTAAAACATTTACTTTTTGTCCATCCCCATCACTGATGGCTTGGGCACGGCTTTCTTTAATCTGTCTAATTCTATCTTCGTACTCTTGAGCCTTACGTTCATAAGCATCTTTTTGGAATCGTTTAAATTCCTCCGCTGCTTCTTTGAACTCTTTAAGCTGATCTTTAGTTGACTGTAAGTCTTTAACAAGGTTCTCATTATTCTTTCTAAGAATAGGAAGAATCTCTCGACCACGTTTTACAAAAACATCAGCGTCTACCCAATCGTTTTCATTACCACGAAATCGTTCTTTTGGAACCCAACCTTGAGATTCAGCTTCATGCCGAATGTCATCAGCTATTTCGTTACTAGTAACATTTTCTTCACTCATATACTACTCCCTGTTTAAAATAGTGTCAACTTAAGTTTTAGCCAAGTACGGATCAACAAGGTCCACATCAGCATCCAAAGTGCCAGTAATGTCCTTATCATTCACCATTCGGTACGAGCCACCATCTTTACCCAAGTAAAGAAGACCAGCATATTTGGCAAAGATTATTTTGTCACCTACCTTACACCAAGGTGCAGGTTCGTCAGAATAGCATTGGTCACCCATAGCTATAACGATCCCAGTAGTGTTTCCCATTTGTTCTCTTGCTTCAGTTGTTTCTGTGGTTAGGATAATCCCTCCCTTAGAAACCTTTTTAACTTCCTGTGGCTTGATAAGCACTCTCCAGCCTACTGGATTAATACCTGATTCATTACTCATTGTTTTTTACCTCAAACAAATCTTCATACTCTAGACTTAGGATAATGGCAATTGCTCGACATCTTCCTTTAACTTCCTCTTCAAAATCAAATGAACTGTTGATTAGTCCTTCTTTCATGACCTCTCTGTCATCTGATAGCATTTTAAATAAACGTTTGGTAACAGGGTGGTGTTTCCATTCGTCAAAGTTATCTGGGCTAACTGGTTCCAATTTTCTCTCCTTATAAACTTACTTACATCATAGGAGGCATTCCTTGCGGTTGACTACCAGGCATTTGCATTGGGGGCATTTGCGGTTGACTACTTTCAGGGGCTTCCTCCATCTTGTTTTTCATCATCGTATCGTAAACCGAGTTCATGGTTTGGATAGAGCTGATGACACCTTCTCTACGCTCACGCTGTAAAGCGATTTGCATATTGATCTCTTGAATACGCATCTTCTCACCTTCAGTAGCAATACCAATCTTAATGGCCTCTGCTTCTGCTTCCAGTTTTTGAATCTGGGCTTGGTTAACTTCTGCTTCACTCATTAGTTTCAACAAAGCCATCTTCATAGTCAATTGATCAGAAGCTTGTTTGGCTTGTTGTTTAAGCTGTTCAATCTGTATCTTAGGATTTATTGGTGGAGGTACAGCGTTGGGACCTTTGGGATCAGGAAGAATCTTTTCAATGTTGGTAACCTTCATAGCTTTTAAGAAGGTGTACTCTGCTTCATACCTGTTGTACAAACCTGGGGTAGCAGCAACCCTTTGAGCTATAGCAGAAGCTTGGTTTAATCGTTGAGCATCAGAAGTAACACTAGGATCAGCAGTTGGCATTACATCAGTTACAGGACCTTCATAGTCAGAAGCCAAAATCATTCCAGAACTCTTAGCATCAGAAACAAAAGATGTGTCTTCAGTAATAAAGATTTGATTCAAGCGGTACAGCTTTCTAAACTCTTGTTTAAGACTTCTGTGGGTACGTTTAAAGATACCATTGAATATCTTCATACCCTGCTCTGCCATAGTGCGAGTAGTCTCAGCAGGAGTATTCTGACCAGGGTTTTGACCAGTCATAATGTCTACAGCACCACCAATACGTTCACCATAGTTAATCAATAGATTTAACAAAGTAAACATTACTTGAGATGGTTCTCTCACTGGCAATGGCACAATACCTTTGCGTAGATCATCCCCAGTAGTATCTACATGCTTCCACTCCATAGGATTGAAGGAGTAGTTACCACCACGTAGCTTGATGCCACGGCTAAGAAAACCACCAGCGGTATTAGACAATGTTCCAGCGTCAACGAGTTGGTTGATGATGGTGTTGATTGATTCGTTAAGCGGTCCAAGTAGAACTCCAAAGCCAAGGTCATAAAATCCCCCATCTGGAGATGGGATAAATGGGTATTTAGTAAAGTACTGTTCACCCTTAATACTAAGGATAGTTCCTTCTTTATTGCGCTCTACATCTTTATCAATGTACCTAGCAACAATACGAGCAACCTTCCTGTTGTCTCTACGGACATACACAATGTAAGGTTCAGCGTAGCCATCATCATCAAAGTCAATGTGGCAATGCTGCTCAATGATTTCAATAGGAGTACTAGAATCATTGGGTTCAGGTGGGGTTAACCCTTGTGCTTTGTCTTGTGTTTGCTGTAGGGGATTACCCATAGCAGACATAGATTGTTGTTGACGACCTTCAGATACATCTAACCAAAGTCCACGAGCTACACGCTCATAGATTTCATTCTTGGTCATTTGTAGTCCGTGAGATACCCGACTGGCTGTCTCTAAACTCTTAGTCCAATAGTTGACCACTAGGTCTTTGGCTAAAACGTTCTCAGAGATATTGTGTTTGCAGATTGGATCGTAATAGGTTTTCTTAAAAGCACAACCAATAATAGGTTGTGTAATTAGAACCTTGTCCATTTCTGATTCCCAGTCTTCATCTTCTTCTAGAAGCTGGTAGGACATGTGTTGCTCTACACGGGTAGAACGTAGGGCTTTCAACCCATCTTTATCATCTCCAACTACCCTGCATTTGACAGGCAAATCACTGTCAATAAGTACAGGATAACTACGAGCATGGTATTGCAATGCAGCAATAGTGATAAGAGGAAATTTAACGTTAGAGGCATTAGCCCAAGGAAAGTTCTTAGTTTCAGCAACTTGTAGAGCTAGTTTAAGAGAAGCTTCTGTACGTTTCTCCCAACTAGAACGAGACATCAAGTCATTATCAAAGTCTCTAACAACGTGCATTCCAATTGTTTTAAGGTCTTCATCGCAAAGTAGAGTAGCAATGTTGCTCTCATACATGAGGTCATTGATATTATGTTTATCTTTTAAATTCATATTTTAGTACCCACATATAGCAGAGCGACCAGATTCTAGCGCATTGTTTTCTCGAATATAAGCCTCGTACTCTTCTTCCTCAATCTCTTTGTCGGTAGGAGCTTCCCACATTTTATCAAGCATCAATCCCAAGTAAGCCCAAGCATCAACTTGGTCATCATGCTTATCACGAGGAAACCTGAGAAGCTCATCTTCAAAGTTTTGATACCAATCAGCGTCCTTATCGAACTTACAAGCCCCACTTCTCATCCGAGCTTGGATACTCCTAGCACGGGTTAGTTTATCACCGCTTGGTTTTAATAAAACAGTATTAATAAACTCACCACGCTTAAGCATCTCCTCATTGAGATAGGGTCCTATAGCTTTCTGAATAGTACCTTGTTCAAGTCCAAAGAGTACGGGCTTATAAATCTTTTGGATCATCAGGATTGTATCCACAATTTCCAAAGCGTCCATACGTTCTTTTATAACGTGCTTGCAGTACAAACGTCCTTCATTGTCCATACCCCCTACAACAAAAGCAGAATAGTCTGCCCGTTGGGATTGGGATACAGCTAAGTCACAGGTGGCATAGTACACCAAATTCTTAATTTGGTCTTCCTGTTTCATAGGAATAAAATCAGTTTTCTTAAAGAAAGTATCTGTTATATCCAAGGGAATATTGAGCATCTCTTGAGAGTAAACGTCTGCTAATCCTTGTCTAACGTAGTCTTCTTTCTGGAGTTTAAACTCTTCAGCAGATTTCATTTCAGGCCACAAAAGAGTCTTAAAGTCGTCTGTATGAGCACGATACTTAATTGACCTCCAAGGTAGCTTGTTAAGAGCATATTCCCTTAAATCTTCTTTGACTAAATGCTTCACACCTCTATGGCTACCCAATTGAGAACCTGGCATTAAGTTTTCTAAAAGACTGTCTAAATGTAGTATTGTTCCAACAATCCTAATCTTTCCAGAAGAACTAACACAAGGAATCAAAGCTCCATAAAACCATCTTTTGAACTTCTGCCGTCTATCTTTATTCATTACAATCTCGTCATTTTCCATATCATCGCCAATGATAAGGTCTGGACGAAGGTTAGCCCACTTTAAACCCCTGAGTTTTTGTTCACTACCTTTTGCTTGTATACGGAATGTCCACCCATCTTCCATCTCTACAATCAAGTCATCCTCAGTATCTTTGGCAAACTCTTTGATTGAAAATAGGGAACGTAGGTCATCATTCTCTAACATCTCCTTCTTGATATCTCCTAAAAACTGTACGGCTTGAGTTACAGTGTCTGAGACAATAAGAACATATCTGGACTCCCTAAAGAGGACAGATGCTAGTGTGTAAGCATGGGTTACTGCTGTACTTTTGGCATGATACCTAGGCGCTGCTATGGCTACTTGTTTGTTGTTACTAGTAACAAGGTCCCATATCTCCTTGTGAAAGTCAGGAGTAGGAGCTGGCTTATCAAAGTTTTTCCTCAACACAGAGTTGACAAAACCTTCCATAACGGAAGCGTTAAGCTTCGATACTGGTGGTGTTGGGAGTGACATCTACAGCTTCTATTTCAATGGTGTTAGCCCTAGCATTGGCAAACCTAGCAAACTCTTCTGAGAGTTTAAGTAACCTGCTATCAATGGTTTTCTCAACTTCTTCCTTAATAGGGTTCTCATTGAGCTTTTGTTGCTTAGTCAACAATTCTGTTGTTATCTTTAAAGCTACATGAGCTTTGATTGGGATACGAACAATCTCTCCAGTCTTTTGATCAAACTGAGCATCTCCCAAGTCAATACGATCCTCAGTAGCCTTTAAAGCCTTTTGGATAACCCTTTTGAGGTTAGAGTCCATCTGCTGAACATCTTCAGACTGAAGCTGTAAGGAATAGTCTTTAAACCAATCCGTAGTCTTCCAGATTTTAAGAGTCTGTAAGGGTATACCCGTAACTACAGCAGTCTCTGCCATATTACCTAACATGAGGTAAGTACTGACAGCTTCAAGCTTCTGGTTCTGTGTCCAGATTGATCTTTTGTATCTACGATCTTTAGAAACTTTTCTTTTCATTTTTTAGCAGTCTTAGCAGAGTCTTTAAAAGCTTTGGCAGTAGGAGCACCCTTAGTGCCTGGTGTACGCATCTTTTCCCCAGAACCTTTGGCTATCCTTTTCTTCTTTGCATGGATATTGGCATAAAGACCCTTGGGGTTAGTTCCTGTAGATATTGGCATTTTTAACACTTCCATTTCTTTAGAGCTTTGTTAATTCTTGAATTAGGGTCTTTAGCCTTGGCTGTACCTGTTAGCTTCTTCTTCATTCCACCCATACGGGCACAGAATGAATCCTTACGAGAACCACCTTCTGGTTGTGGAGGTTTAAGGTTATGACCTTCTTTCTTGGCAGAAGCTCTGCCTTTAGCATTGAGTCCACCTGAAGGGGACTTACCCTCTTTACGTTGCCAAGCTCCTGCCATAATACTTTCCTCCTACTGGTTTAGACTGTATCATACTTCTATAAAATATATTTTGCAAATTACTTGTAAATGAATACTTTTGTGGACTTGACAGCTTATTTTGATTTGAGAGATACTGCGTGCAGTTCTTTTTTCTTTTACTGTTTTCTTTTTTCTGGTCAGGTAGAGAGTATATACAGTAGGTTTGATACAGATGTTATTAAGAACATATATGTGCGAGTATCGTAGATACGAGCACCAATAGAAGACACTAACCCTACGGGTGTACATAGTCTTAACAACCCCCTCTTGTTTACCGCAGTCTCGTTAGAGACGAGGACTGCTCCTTCACAACAGTGGGTTCGACAGAACCCCCTTTTGTTCAAAACTATGCAGCGGTGTTATAAAAGGTGATAAACCCCCATTAACACTAAAATAATTTCCCCCCTACCCACCTACAACATAGCAATATTAGCTATAAATACAAAATAACACTAGTAATACTACTACTATAGTATTAAGTTAGTACTCATTAACTTGTCTTATAGAGTGTTACTTATGTATCAATAACTTAGCCCACTTATCCACAACATTATTTAGCTGCCCTTCCATACTAACCTGTTTGGTATCTGATGCCATTTAAACAGCTTTAATCCTATCTCTAAGGCCATATCTCTTCAACCTAATACTATCCCCGCTACTGCCCCAATAAAACCCTCCAGTCCTCGGTTTACATCTTCCGTTACTCTCAACCCTTGAGAAAGTATTTCTCGTAGCTGCGTCACAACTAACACCTACTTCGCCTACGCTCCCGTCTTGTAGTGTGGGTGCTTGGTTGGTAGGCATAACCCACGCCAGTCGCCTTCGGCTTTGTGGCATGGGCCATGCAACAGTTCGGTGCGGGTTTGGTTGTGGGGTCGCTTCGGCTCGGTTTTGTTGGCTCGGAAATTTTCACCCTCTCTTGGGCGAGAGGGATGAAAATCCCCTCGCTTTATCAACAAAACAAGGAGTTAGTTATGTCACAGCAAAATACTTTCGATTTCAATGGTTTCAATGCACTTACAGAACGTAAACCTGCGGGCTTACAAATTTTCTTAGCGCAGCAGCTCCTCTCCAATGCACTTTGGACTATGGAGAACTACGACAATCCTCGTCAGACAGAGGTACGTGATGCGCTCAATGCACTCAAAACGTTGCGTGTTCAGCTCAAAGCCGATGCACTAGCTCGTGCTTAAACAAATAGGTAGTATGACTAGTTCATACTACCTTTTTTTATGTTCTACTACTGGAGATACTTATGAAATTCTGGCACTTCTACATTATTAAATCACCGCTACTTCTTGTCGGTTACCTACTTGGTACTCACGATGTAGCATTTCTTTACGCAGCTATTGGTTCACTACTAGCTATTCCTTTATTTGCTTACGTAGAACAATAACATGGAACATCACGCTATACATTTAGAAGGTAATGCTGTAGTTCGTAGAGCTGACTATGGCATATCAGACATTGAATGGAAACATGGATGCAGAATTATCCAGATCAACTATAGACAAACATCTATGGCTATCGAGTATGTCCGTAGACTTGGCTATGACGTTATGGACGATGCTCAATGGAAAGAGTTCATAAGCTCACTGGATGATCTTGTAGATGTTCCTAATAACAATTTCATCAGTACCAGGGTTGTCTACGACAAGTGGGACACCAAACCAACTATTTATTAAGGAGAATATCATGGAAGTAGAAAACACTAAAGAATGCGCTGATTACTATCGAGCAGTACAACTATTGCAAGAAGGTGAACGCAAGATGCAACTCGGTATGAATGACTTAGCTCATTGCTGCATCATTGAGGCTATGCACTTGTTGGGTTACAAAACTATTGGAGAGATAAATGAAGGACAATATTGATGTCTATGACATTTGTTTAGCAGTCATTATTGGTACTGGTTTAGCTGCAATGCTAATCATCTGGTGTTCCACGTGAAACATAAAGATTACATCATAAGTTTAATGGTTAGTTCTGTAACAGGAACTAATTCATTACATTCTAACGTTCCTCACGGCAAGCTTCACGCCAGCGGAGCTGGCATTTGCTTGCAAGGCTCGTCACTCAAATCAAAAACGGGCTTGCCAACCGCCCCTCTGGGCGAGGGCGGCTTGGCTACGCCCTCAATATCTTTAACTTCAGGAAATTCAAATGATTGATCTAGTCGATGAAATGGATTGGGAAGACAGTGAGAATGTATCAAAACTCACTATTGAAGAAGCTCTTTTTGAAGAGCCAAATCCCTTTGACAACTGCTTTAAATCAAGTATTTATACTTATTTAAACTGGTTCTACGATGGAGAACAGGACGATTTCTTACTTTAATCAAGCATTTCTTTATATTCCATTGTTCACAGTGGAATATAGAGGCAATGTTGCCGTAAACAGGAGCTTATATGAGTACTGAAGCATCCACTTTGTATGTTGCTGCTACAGAGAGTTTAGTCTCTGAGTCATCAGCTACAAGTACCTTTGAGAAGATGATAGCTGTTGCTTTCACTCATAGTTCTGGTGAGACTTTTACCAAAGAACTACGAGAGACTGAGAAACAGATCAAGAAAGACTTTGAAATCAGTTCTATGCCAGGACCTTGGAGATCAGCCAAGTCTGTTATTCAGACTGCACTGAAGATGGGTATTGGTCTTGTTGATGACAATGGTGGGTTTTATGGCAAAACTCATCTACAAAACACAATTAAAGCTTTAAAAACTGATGTTAAAGAGCCTTTAACCAACGAGGCATATGCAACAAAGGTTTGTAGCTTGCTATGCAATGTTCCTGAAGAACTGGATGCTAAAAAAGTCTATAAATTGGTCATAACATTTTTGGAGGGTGTAGTTTAAATGCTTACAAAAGGCATTGAGGTAATGAAGTATGTAAGAGCTAGTGCGGGTAGAGCTGGTATTTCTATCGTCTTTGAAGATGTAAATCAACCAAGACATGATGGTAAAACGATCTATTTGCCAAAAATCACATACAAAACTACTGATTTAGAGCTTAAAGAACTGATGACATCGGTTGACCACGAGGTTGCTCATGATCGTTTCAGTTCTTTTGAAGTTCTAAAAGAAAAAGCCATTGATCCCAAGGGTATCTTGCTATTTATGTGGAACTTCTTGGAAGATTCCAGGGTAAATAACATTGAAGCCAAAGAGTATCTAGGTTTTAAAGAGAATTGGGATGAATGTACATCAGGATTGGTAGCAAAGATTGTCAGTACAGCCAAAAAAGATGTTTCAACCATCTCAAAACTCACTACAGCATTGATTTGTTGGGAAGCAGAGATATCTGTTTCAAATTTCCCTAAAATTCAACTGGTGACCGCTAAAGCATCTCCAGACGCTAGAATTCTGGATGTTCTTAATAACTTTTCTGATCGTCTTGTATCTTGTCATTCAATATTGGATAAACGACTAGGTACTACTGCAACATTTGACTTGGCTCAAGAGATTCTTGAAAAACTAGGTGAGAAAGTAGCCATCAAGAAAATCAAAGTCAAGACAGAAGATGCAGAAGCTACAGATAAACTGGATGCTAAATCTGGAATAGTCACTGAAGTTGAGAGCAAACTACCTGTTGAATCAAGTAAATCTAGCAGCAAAGAAGAAGATAAAAAGCTTTCAAGAGAAAAACCTGAAGAAGATGAGTACAAGATCATTAATTTGGTTTTAACCGAAGATGATCTAGCCAAATATTCACTAACAATGCCAGAAGATGGCAGTGATATGGGTAAGGTTGGTATCAACTTTGAACCAATCAAGGGATCATCAGGTTGGGACTTGACTGACTATGAGAAGTTTATCGTTGTTGACTATCCTAGAAAAACAGGTCCAGAGCATTTCTTCCTTCCAAGTGGTTTCAAACACTTTGCAAGGGAATATGCAACAAAAGTAGAACCAAAACTTGTGTCTCAAGAGAATTTTGCCCAACAAGTTCGTAGACTCATTCAAATCAGAGCCAAAGTACAAAGACAATATGGTGTAAAGAAAGGTAAATTAGATCAATCTAGGTTATCTCGCATCTGTTTCAAAGCACCTGGCTTCTCTGAACGTGTTTTTAAGAACAAAATTGAAAACAAAACTCTTGATGCTGCAATATCAGTGCTGGTTGACATGTCTGGTTCAATGTCTGGTGAAAAGGTGTTATACGCTTTGGCATCTACATTGCTAATCAATGAGGTCTGTTCTACATTGAATCTTCCAGTTGAGATAGTTGGTTTTACTGACACACGAGACTGTCGTGGAGATCCTCAACCAGCAATGTTTATTTACAAGTCTTTCCAAGACTTCAAAGTCTCAGATGAAGACTTAAAAGAGTACTTTGGTTGTAGTTCTAAGTACATGTCAGGTAATCCTGATGGTGAAAACATCCTATGGGCGCATGATAGGCTCATCAAAAGGAAAGAGAAAAAGAAAATATTGATAGTGATGTCTGACGGCAGTCCTGCTGCAAGCAAATGCTCAACAGGATTGGCACAGTTCACAGACAAAGTTATCAAAGAGATAGAACGATCTAAAGTTGTTGACATCTATGGTTTAGGTCTTTGCAGTAACTCTGTAAAAAGCTATTACCAATCAAACAGTGTTGTTGACAACCCAGAAGAGATTCCAAGCAAGTTGATCGAGTTAATAGAAAGGAAAATCATCAATGTCCACTAAGAAAGTTGAGGACCTTGTTAAGTCAGCTTTGAAAGAAGCTCTTGACAAGAGGAAACCACCAGGAACAGCAGAACCTATTGCAGAAGCATACAAAGCTGTAGATTCATCTGAGTTTGGTTCAATAACAACCACAAAAACAATCAAAGACAACCAAGTGTTGTTTTCTGATTTGATTTCTGACGATACAGTTGCTGACAAGGATAATTTCCCTGTTACAACATTTCACGATTATGCTTGGGATGAACGCATAGCTTCATTTGTTCCTAGTATCAATGAGAGCTATGTGATTGATAAAGACTTAGCAGGAAGTATTCTCATGGCTTGGGAATTGAATGAGAAAGTTCTCTGTTATGGTCCAACAGGTGCTGGTAAATCTAGTCTTGTTGAACAACTATGTGCTCTAACCAACAGACCTTTTATTCGTGTTAATTGTACAGGTGACATGGATTCATCCATGATCTTTGGTCAACTGACAGCAGAAGATGGCTCAACAGTTTGGGTTGATGGTGCTGTAACCGAAGCAGTTCGATATGGTGCTGTGTTTGCTTGGGATGAGTGGGATGTAACTCCCCCAGAGATTGCAATGGGTCTACAGTGGCTCTTAGAGGACGATGGCAAGCTTTTCTTAAAGGAGATGCCTGGTAGTACCAAAGACAAGCAAATAACGCCCCATGAGCATTTTAGGATTGTTGCTATCGGTAATACGCAAGGTCAAGGTGATGAGACTGGTTCACATGCAGGTACTAACGTTCAAAACACTGCAACGCTTGACAGGTTTGGTACAGCCATTTACATTGACTACCTCAATCCAGGTGTTGAGGAAACCTTGTTGGTTAACAAGTGGCCTACAACAGTAACAAATAAATCAGCCAAGGAATTGGTCAAACTAGCCAATCTGATTAGACAAGGCTACAAAGCCAATCAGTTCAGTTTGACAATCTCTCCCAGGTCTTTGTTTAGTATTTGCAGAAAACTAACTGCTGGACGCTCTCTAAAGAAAGCTTTTACCTTGGTCTATCTTAACAAACTCAATGACACACAACGTAAAGTTGCTGATGAGCTATTCACTAAAATCTACGGCACATCGGAGTAAAGCATAAAGCCATATAGCCTTCCCCAAAAGGGAGGGCTATTTACTTTGTGTTTTACAAAGATCAACATGATAGATAACAAACAAATACTAGCAAATGCTCCTAGTAACATGGGAGAACAAATCCATGTTAATCACAAAGGCTGCGAAGCAGGTGTAGACACCAAGAAACGTTTGTACATCAAACGTAATGACAAGGGGTTGCTTGCTTATTGTCATCATTGCAATCAATCAGGATTTGTCAATGATTCATCTAGACTATCTTCTTGGGTTAGTACCAAAGAACTAGCGTCAGCATACAAACACAACACTAAACCAGTACTTTCTACCTTAACAACAGAAGGTAAGGTGTGGTTGCATTCTAATTACTGCGACACCAACGACACTTTATTTGCAGGTATCGCTGGAGAACGACACAAAGTTGCGCTTACACTACTCAACCCCGAGCAAGAAGTTATTGGATGGCAGGTACGAAACCTGCTCTCTACACCTAAGTACTTAACACATTACGTTAGCACTAGCAGCAAAGGTGATGCAAGTTGGTTTCACAAGAACAGCAAGACTTTGGTAATAACAGAAGATTACCTCAGTGCATACCGAGTACACAAGAATACAGGGTTTAGCTCTGTAGCGTTACTAAGAACAATGATTGCAGACAAAGCACTATCACAGATGTATGAACTTAATTTTGAGTTTGTATCTATTTGGTTAGACCCAGACGAAGCTGGACAAAAGGGAGCAAGCAAAGCATATAAAAAACTCAATCATTTTTTACCAACAACAACAAAACTTGCCATATTTGGCATTAACAAAGAACCTAAAGAATGTACACCAGAAGAACTGAAAAGCATTCTTGTTTGAAGGAAACAAATGGACTATGACGTTCTGTATCTTTGCTCTCAAAGCAAAGAGAATCTAAACAAGTACAGGCGGTACATCAAACCGCATGTGGTTGTTAAAGAAACAAACATCATCCTTGACGGGATGGACAAGTATTACAAAACATTTCCATCTATAGCTGAGTTTAGTTGGGATTCATTCTCAGCTTATTTGATTGCAGATCAAAGCAAGCGACTCACAGATGATGCCATTGTCAAGCTACGCATGACATTGACCAAAGCAAAAACATATGTTCCACACCATGCACACGAGGAAGTAATCAAAACTCTCATTGAGTTAGATTACTTGGCTTTAATCATGGAGGAATGTGAAAAAGTAAAGGAGGGTACAAGTGACTTGGAACACGTTCATATCATCGCTACAAACGCTCTCAAAGATGTTGAGAGATACATCGAAAAAGATGAACTATTTGTTAGTGCTGATCTTTCTGCAATCGCTGATCGAATTAGTTCTAGTGGCTATGAATGGCGACTTGAACAGCTTAACCGATCTCTCGGTCCGTTACGTACTGGTAACTTTGTCATTGTTGCTGCTAGGGTGGAAGTAGGTAAGACAACATTCTTAGCCAGCGAGGTTAGTTACCTGGCACAGCAACTACCCAAGGGTAGACCAGTTGTGTGGGTCAATAACGAAGAAGAGTCATCAGTTGTGTTCTTTAGAATTGTTCAAGCTGCGTTGGGTGTAGAAAGCAAAACAATGATTGCAGACTCTAAAGAAGCAATGAACAAGTACACGGAATTGATGGGTGGCAACAAAGACAAAATACGTGTTACTAAAGACATGAATCACGTACGTGATCTTGAGACATTGTTCAGAGAAGTTAATCCAGGTTTGATTGTATTTGACCAGCTTGATAAAGTTGATGGTTTCAAGTCAGATGAGAGAGAAGACATCAAGCTAGGCAAGATATACAAATGGGCTAGGGAACTAGCAAGAACCTATGGTCCTGTTATTGCAGCATCACAACTGAGTGCAACAGCAGTGGATATGAAAGACCCACCATTCATTGGTTTAGATGCCTTGCGTGGATCAAAGACTGACAAGCCAGGTGAAGCTGATGTGGTAATCACATTGGGTAAGTACAAAGAACCAAAGAATCCCGAAGAAGAAATGATTAGGACAATCAATGTTCCTAAGAACAAACTACCAGGAGGAGGTGCAAAGCAAATGGAATCAGAACGTCATGGTCAATACCTAGTAACTATTGATCCAATCAGAGCTAGATTTGAATAAGGAATTACATGGATCAATTAGAAATGAAGAAGTTAGCAGAACTCTACAATATAAACCTATCAGCAAGTGTAATTAACTTTGCTACACAGTGTTATGGCATGGGGTACTCAGATGGTAGAAGACAACAAGACATACTACATTTAAGAGAGGAGAAAAATGACAGCATCACAATCAGCGATACAACCGAAATTCGTAGCGATTGACGTTGAGACAACGTTAAACGGCAACGAAGAAGTAGGACTAGCTCATCCTATGCACCCGTTAAATCGTGTTATAGCTTACGGGATACATCATGGTGACTTTCCTATGGTTACATACGAAAGCAAAAACTTCTGTGATGTTTTGTTAGCAACAAAATATGAAGTAGTTATTTGTGGACACAACATATCTTTTGATTTGATGTATCTATACAAAGAATCTGAAAAGTATCACAACTTACTTCAAGAGCATCGTATCTGGGATACACAGCTTGCAGAATATATCTTGAGTGGTCAACAAACTAAGTTTTCTAGCTTGGATGAGTTGAGTGTTCAGTATGGTTTGCCAGTTAAAGATGATGCTATCAAAAAGTATTTCCAAGCAGGATTAGGGTCTGACTACATTCCTAAAGAAGAACTCACACCTTATCTACTTCAAGACATTGAGAACACCAAAGCAATAGCTATATTGCAATGGGAAAGAGCAGTCAAAGCTGACCAGTTGCCTTTGATTAGATCGCAAATGGAAGCTCTTCATGCAACAACAGAAATGATGTTCAATGGTTTACACATTGACACAGCAGCTCTGGACAAGTACACAGTTGAGGTTGTTAACGAGTACGTTGAAGTCAAGCTCGACTTAGAAGAGTTGGCAAAAGATCACATTGATGATATCAACAGTCCAAAGCAATGGAGTCAATTCTTCTTTGGTGGTACTAAAAAAGTAAAAGTTAAAGAAGAAGTTGGTGTATACAAGAATGGTAATACCAAATTCAAGTTGGTAGAAAAGACAGTTAAGATCAAACCATTTATCACGTATACTCCTGATCCCGATAAAGTATCTGCCAAGACTGGGCAAGTATCTGTAGATGACACAGTGCTCAACGACATGCTTGCTCATACATTCAATGCTGAAGCAATAGGGTTAATCAACAAGTTGCTAAAGTATCGTGAGTTGTCTAAGCAGCTATCAACGTATGTGCAAGGTTTGAGTAAACACATGATAGGAAACTTTATACATGGCAAGTTAAATCACACAGCAACAGTCACAGGTAGGTTGTCTTCAACCAATCCTAATCTACAAAACATTAGTAACAACCCTATCAAACAGATATTTACTTCCAGGTTTCCTGGAGGCAAGATTCTTGAGATAGATTTCAACCAACTAGAAGTTGTGGCTCTAGCACATGTTACTAGGGACAAACAGCTTATAGCTGACATCTCTGGTGGTGCTGATATTCACAGCGAACTATACAAAGACATGTTTGGGAGGATGCCAACTAAAGAAGAACGTAAACCATTCAAATCAAGAACGTTTCAACTAATCTATGGTGCAGGTGCTAAAGCAATCAGTAAACAAGCGGGTTGTAGCCTTGAAGAAGCAAAGAAGTTCATTGATGTTTTCTACAAACGCTATCCAGATGTAGCTGAGTGGCACAAGACATTTGCAGAGAAAGTTGAATACGAAGCCAAATACGAATTAGATGCAAATGGATTTCTAGAGAAAGTTAAAACGTTTGTGTTACAAACTGAGACTGGCAGGAAATTTGCTTTTAAGGAGTATCACAATTCTGATAGTTGGTCATCTAGGACTTATAATTTTAGTCCTACAGAATTGAAAAACTATCCGATCCAAGGTTTAGCTACTGGAGATATAGTCCCAATGATGTTGGGTATTATCTTTAGGAAACTAAAAAACAGAGAAGACATCAAGATGGTTAACACTATCCATGATTCTCTGATGTTCGATGTCAGTAGTGATTCAGTAGAGTTTTTTACAAAGGAGTTAACAAGCACACTAAAAGGAACAGACGAGTATTTTCACATACTATTCAGGACACCTCTGGCTCTGAAGCTCAATGCAGGAGCATCAGTAGGTGACAATTGGTTTAACATGAAAGAAATTTAACATGGCAATGATGACAGGCGTAGTGGAAGCCACATCCACAAAAGAAGTAAACACTAAGTTTGGTGCAAAGCCCACTTACTCCATGAAAGTAAATGGAAATTGGGTCAAATGTGGGTTTAAAGACCCAGGAGTTCAAGCAGGTTATGAAGTTGAATTCGATGGTGTAACAGGTACTTACGGCATGGAGACAAAGGTTGTAAGCATTCTTAAGAAGACAGCAACACCAGTACCAGCAACTCTTGCTACAGATAGTAAGGTTGGTGTTCTAGGTCCATCAAAGCATGGCTACAGTGGTTACAAAGAGAAAGTGTTTCCTATTCCTCCTCTACATGGAGACAGAGCTATTGTTCGTCAGAACGCTTTAGCTCGTGCAACTGATCTTTATATCGCAGCTAGAGGCGGTAAGTCATTTGAGTTGGAAATGTCAACACTTGAGCTTGTAATAGCTTTGGCTCGTAAGTTTGAGTCTTACACAGCAGGAGACATTGACATGGCAGAAGCCATGAAAGAAGATTCTGAAGAAAACATAGCAGCTCAAGAGTAATCGTACAAGGTCAGTGGGTAACACCACTGGCCTTTTTTTATGCTATTAACCAAAGGAGTAAACATGACTGCAGTGGAATTGTATAAATTACTTGACCTATTGGATATTGACTATGATGTTATAGAAATATTTGATGGTTCTAGATTGTTAAGTTTTAAAGTAGAAGAGGAAGAAACAAATGAAGAAGTATAAAGTAGAAATAGAGCTTGAGTTATTAGATGAAACAGATGGGTGTGATTGGATACACCTAGATATTCAAGAATCATTGGTAAACAATGAGATGATCACATCATTTAAAGTTACAAGGGAAGAAAATGAAAGCATTGATTGATGGTGACATCGTAGTGTATCGTGGTGCAGCATCAGCAGAGACAGACGAAGCATGGATAGCCCAATCAAGGGCTGACCAAATGATTCAAGATATCTTGGCTGACACAGGTGCTACGTCCTACAGTGTGTTTCTAACAGGAACGGGGAACTTTAGAAGAGAGATAGCCCCAAGTTACAAAGCTAACAGACCAGACAGTAGGCCAGCACACTGGCAAGCTGTCAGAGAGTTCCTAGTAACACAGCACAAAGCACAGATTTGCAATGGCTACGAAGCAGATGACGAGATGGGTGTCCAGCAGGACAAGCTTGGTGGTACAACAGTGATTTGTAGCATCGACAAGGACCTACTACAGATACCTGGGAGGCACTACAACTTTGTCAAGAAGGTGTTTCAAGAGGTTACACCAGACGAGGGTTTGAAGTTCCTTTACTTGCAGAGCCTCATAGGGGACCGCAGTGACAACATTGTGGGTGTACCTGGTATAGGCCCTGTCAAAGCTGCACAAGCATTAGCAGAGCTGCTGCCTGAAGAGTGGTACGACAAATGTAGGGCAATGTACAACGATGATGAGCGTTACCACCTCAACATGCAACTGCTCTACATCTGGCAAAAGCCTAACGACAAGTGGCTACCCCCCACAACAACAACCGACACGCCCCCACAGGGCGGGGAGGAGGAACAAAACAATGCCACGACCACAACGACATAACCCCAACGGCTACCGCAGCGGCTTAGAAGCAAAGTTCCAAGCTGCTTGTGAGGACAAAGGTTGGAAGCTGGAATACGAAGCTAACAAGATCAAGTATGTTATCCCAGCCAGCAACCACACTTACACACCTGACTTCACTGTTACTAATAACGTCTACATAGAAACAAAAGGTCTATGGACAGGTACAGATAGGAAGAAAGCTATCTTCATCAAAGAGCAGCACCCAGAAATAACCATTCTGTACGTGCTACAACGGGATCAGAAGCTCTCAAAAAAGAGCAGTGTCACCTACCTAGACTGGGCAGCTAAACACGCCATAGACGCTTGTGTGTTCTCTAACAACGAGTACTGGAACAACTTTATCTTAAAACACATTGAAATAAAAAATGACTAACGTAGTAAAAGTAAAAACCAAGCGTATACGAAACAAACGTATAACTGTCGATGTCAAAGCCGATATTGATGGAATCAGAGAACGAATCAGAGATAACACTGGTGTAATGATGACGTATGTGCAAACTTTTGATTTCTTAATCAACTTCTACATAAAGCATTGTAATGAGCCAAGGACACAATGGAGTCCAATGAAATGAATGACGAAGAAATCATAGAGATGGCTTGCCAAGCATTTGGTGGAATTGTCAAAAAAGAAGAACGTGACAATTTCATAGCCTTTGCCAAACTTATTGCAAAAAAAGAGCGTGAAGAGTGTGCAAAGATTGCTGACTCATATGCAGATGGGTTAGAGCGTAATTACTCTGAAATCATTGCGGACAAAATCCGAGCAAGGGGACAAGAATGAAAACCAAACAAGAAATTAAAGACGAAATCATTGAACTGTATGGGGCAACTCAAGCCTTGAACGAGGCAATGAACTTTCTTCATGCCCAACGCATGGAAAAAAGTAAACAAATGATGGCGTTGAATCATATGTTGAAAGAGATGGAGGACAAGAATGACTAACACAGAAACTAAAATTACTTTTTA
>Ga0214165_1000543_pt1 | contig 26027 bp, 41 predicted proteins | sample TroBogypolimnion_34_FD_153004 | JGI IMG/M metagenome (GOLD analysis project Ga0214165, IMG submission 153004) | Freshwater microbial communities from Trout Bog Lake, WI - Practice 03JUN2009 hypolimnion v3 | ecosystem: Environmental > Aquatic > Freshwater > Lake > Hypolimnion/Profundal zone ... | reverse complement strand
GCAATCTATGGCTATGGACGCGATATTCCTACCATCTGAAAAAATGGATCATCAAGCTGGAGTGGCGGGTGATAGGCCGAGAGTATCAGGCGATCCCTGTGGTCACAAAGGATAACCTAACATGAAGGTAGTACCGGTTCCTGGTAATCCAGCACTTGACCGTAAGGACCGGACCAATCCGCCAGACTGGGCTAGATATGAGGTAAGGTTGAGAGGGAAAACTTCTCCGGGCCCTGGCTACGACACTGAGGAAGCAGCTGATTCATTGGCCAAATGGTTGTACGGTGTTATTGGATCTAGTAGTGTTCCGGGAAATAAATGGCAAGTGGATTGGGTTCTTTATACTCATGCAGCTTGGGGCCGAAATTGGCCAGTTGGTAACGCAATCTTTATGTTGAGATTCGAAGATCCTGCTGATGGTGTCGCAGCTCAACTTGCATTAAGCGATAGCAATGACTTTGACTTGATTGACTCCTATCCATTAACTGTTACAGAGGTCTAACAAATGCGCAAATTGGTCTATATGGGCTTGGAGTCATACGCCAGCCGTTACACTTACCAGCTAACCGAATGGACTCGTCGAGTCTTTGATCGCCGGGAGATCGACTATGTGATCGTTCCGGGTCAAACGCTTGACGACTCTGAGGCCATCGTGGTTGGGCAGGTGCTTGACGCGCACGGCCGCAGCTATTTTGGCATGAGCCAGATGATGAATCTGGTAAAGATGATGCGAGAAGGCAAGGTTACCGGTGAGGATGTGATATTCTTTGAGGACATGTTCCAGCCGGGAATCGAAAGCCTTCCATACATCATGAATCAAATTCCCAAGAACATGCAGCCAAAGATTTATGTTCGTTGCCTGGCACAAACAATAGATCCGGATGATTTTGTGCATGTTTGGGGTATGGATAAATGGATGGGTTTGTATGAGCAAATGTGCAACGAGTTTGTAACAGGAGTTCTTGCTACCAACGAAGAAATGGTAGCACACATGCGTATCGCACATTGGTCCGCTCCGATATATAACATTTCGGGCCTATCATTTGGTAAACAAGAAGTTCTTGAGCGCATTGGCGGCGCAAAAAATATCAAACCATTTGCCGAACGCCCCAACCGTGTGGTGTTTGCCGCAAGATTTGATCAGGAAAAACAACCCGAGTTTTTCATGGATCTGATTGAAGTGGTCAAGGCAACCAGGCCTGACATTGAATTTTGTGTTCTAAGTGGTGGTCAGTTGCGTAGCAATGCACCCGAAAGCCTAGCCAGGGCAAGGAGGATGCAGGAACAAGGATTGCTGTCCATAAAAGAAAATCTCAGCAAAAACCAATATTATGCACTGCTCAATGATAGCCGTGTGCTGTTTAATTGTGCATTACAGGATTGGGTAAGCAACACGGTAAGCGAAGCTGACACGCTTGGTGCAAATGTGCTTTATCCTGCATATCGTAGTTTTCCAGAAACGTTTGCTAATGACCATTCCAGGCTTTATGTTCCGTGGAGCATGGATGATGCCATCTCAAAGCTGTTTGTGCTGCTCGACTCGCCGCATGGCAAACAAGGTAGCATAAGTGATTGGAATGACGGGACTATTAATCGCATTATTGACATAATAACCGGTAATGGAGAACAATGGCGTAGGGACGGTGTTGACTATCGCCAATACACAAGAGGATCGAAATACTAATGGTTAAAAAGAAACAAGCGTCTGAAATACTGGATCTAACCGCTTCAAACTCTGATTATGCGGTGTTCTTGCCCAGTATCAGTTCGATATATGTGAAAATACAAAGCCAACGTCTGCTGGGAAAACGCCCAGCATTACCACCTGGTATGAATAGGTCGTGGGACGATTTGGATTTCCTTTGTCGCAATGGCGACCTATTTACGTATAAATGGGCGCTGTACAGCGCCGGTCATGCACAACTTGATGTTGTACGCACAGACACTGAAGAAAGCATGGTACAAAAGAGAGATCGTGCAAATACCGTGCTGATCGGCGACAGCGGCGGATTCCAGGCTGCAACAGGTGTTCTTAAATGGCCGTGGAAACCAAAGAAAGGCCAGGATGATGCAGCTTGGCATGCTGATCAGGATAGCGTACGAATGAACATACTACGATGGTTGGAACATACCGCTGACTGGAGCATGATTTTTGATTTTCCTCCGGGCGGCATCGACCGGTTTGGTTATGATGAAAAAACAGGAGAAGCAAAGCATCCCGGGCTCAAGAGCTATGCAGATTGTTTGAAAGGCAGCATTGAAAATGCTGAGTTCTTCATGAAGCACCGCCGTCATGGCGACACAAAGTTCCTTAACGTGCTGCAAGGTCGTAACCTGGAGGAAGGCGATGAATGGTGGGATATATGCAAGGATTGGCCCTTTGAAAGCTTTGCCTTTGCAAACATACAAGGCCATAGCATTGCACTAAACATGCGGCGCCTCATCATAATGCGTGATGGCGGATATCTTGACCGAGGTCAAGATTGGCTCCACTATCTTGGTAACGGAAAAATCAAAGCTGCTTGTAGTTTAACCACTATTCAACGTGCGCTGCGTAAACATGTTAATCCAAATGTTACATTAAGCTATGATGCCGCATCGCCATTTGTAATGACTGCAAAAGGACAAATTTACAATACGTATGCAATTAACCCAACACAGATGGGGTTTAAAGGTAGTTCAATTCCTGATGCAAAGGAGCTAAAGGGCAGTACAACTTTGCTTAAAGATTGGATTATGGAACAAATGCTAAAAAATAAACAATACTCAAACGAGGTTAGTACGTTTGACAGCTTGTTTGATCACAACATGACACACAGACCCTTAGCAGTAGAAACTGCTATCAGCAGGAAAATTACGCTAGGCGACATTTGCGTTAAAGGGTACGAAGATGTTAATGGTAAAGATATTGAAGCCACCAACGAAGCCATCCAACATGAAATGGGATTGTTGCAATACGATCAGTTTGAAACTCGTAAAAAGAAATATCCTAGTGCGTTAGATGGCATGAGCTATGTGTTGCTAATGAACCACAATGTTGAACTTCATATTCGTGCATGCCAAGAAGCTTGCCATATGATGGACCAGCCGTTGTCTATTGCAAGACAACATTTGCCCAGCGATGTTCTCGAGTTCAAAGATCTTTGCGAAGAAATCTTTATTTCAGAAAAGCCCATGGATCTAATCAACAAGCATTGGAAAATGTTAACCAACGGTACTGGAATGAACGCAGATAACGAACTACGACTAGATATCAACAAACTATAAAAATGGTTACTTGTTTTTCTAATTGACACTGATTACAACAATAAAATCAAATTGGAGATAATGTATGGAGCGTGATTACACTACTGGAGTAAAAAATGATGTTCAATTTTTTGTTGGTATAGAAGTTGAACATACTCCTGCATTTGGACTTAAAACACTATTTGTAACTGGCATACAGCCAGTTGACACAATCAAAACTTTGGTCAATCAGCACGAATGCCAGCACATTTATCTAGGAGCAAACATGAGTTTCGATCCTGGTGATTTTCTAAGTGATTCGTCTACCAGCGATGCATGGGACAGCATGATCAAATCTGTATTAAAACTTGGGGTGCTAACTACACTTGATTTTGATGTAAAGCATGTTGAATGGGTGCTCGAAGGTTGTTATGCAGAAAATGACAATTTTATACCGCAAATTTCTGTAAAGATTCCCTATCTTGAGAGTCTACGATATAACGCAACAATCAAAATTGATGACACAGCTTTTAAAGCTAGCAATCCTGGAGTATGGTGTCACAGTTTGCACGATTTGCTGGATAGAAAACTGTTTACACCCTGGAACAAATATACAAAGGACACACCGTTATGAGCAATGCTACACTTGACTATTTTGAAGAATACCGTGGTAAAATCGCCGAACTACATCGATTAAGCCAACAGCTGGAAATCATTAAGCAGGATCATCACAAAAAACTATCAGATATTACAACTATTTCGGATGAAATTTATGGTATGAAACAAATTATCAGTGTTATGATAGATAATGGCTGGGATCCAGTGGAAGCAAAGCTACGTATAGAAGGAGAATCCCGGCAAAACACACTTTGGCAAACTATAGGAGTTGATTCGCGTGTAATGCGTACTCAAAATGGATTGATTACAACAACTTGTCAAGCTGCAAAATCGCCATCTGGGTCTAGTACAGTATGTTCGTATGGAGCAATTGGTGCCACCGGTGCCTCTGGTGCAGTTAACCATCCAGCGTACGGGTATGCATCAGGTGCAAATGGATGCATCAGCTACAATGGAATAAAATAAACAAACTTGAATATTGCCTTTCATAATTTTTGCATATACACTCTGTTTTATAAGTTTATAAGGAACTAACTATGACATCAACTAGCAGCAAAATACGTAACCGCATAAAAGAAGACGGCGGGAAGTTTTTTTGTAATGATAACATTGCAGCATATCTAGAGCCAGATGACTACGATGCATTAATTGACGAGGTGTCTGATAAAATGCAAGGTGTACTGGAAAGCTTGGTAATTGATACTGATAACGACCATAACACAACAGATACAGCACGTCGTGTTGCTAAGATGTTTTGTACTGAGATTTTTTCAGGTCGCTATCAAGAAAAACCCAAGATTACTGCATTTCCAAATGTTACTGAATACGATCAAGTATACGTAACTGGACCTATTTCGATTCGTTCAACATGCGCACACCATTTTCAGTCAATTAAAGGCAAGGCATACGTAGGTGTGTTTCCGGGTAAAAATGTAATTGGACTTTCAAAGTTCAACCGGATGGTTGACTGGATTGCAAGTCGTCCGCAAATTCAAGAAGAAATGACAATTCAAATTGCTGACATTATTGAAGCTGAAACACAAGCTGAAGGAATTGCTGTGCTTGTTCAAGCAGAGCATGGTTGTATGACCATGCGAGGTGTTCGTGAACACGAGAGCGATATGACAACATCGGTTATGCGTGGAGCATTTAGAGAACATCCTCACATCAAGCAGGAATTCTTTAACATTGTAGCGAGGATGAAATAAGATGAAAGGTATAGGGTATGTTGAGTATCGCAAGCATAGGATGCTCAACGAAGGACTAAAGTCCGGCAATATTGAAAAACCGGGCAATGAACGTTATGCAATCTATTTTGGTCGTAGTCATGTAATTGATCATGAAACCAAATCAGTTGCAAGAGGACCATTAAAGATTGGTAGAGCAAAGTTTGTTACAGCACTTATGAGAGGGCGTAATCAACCGGGCATTGATTTTCGTGTTTATGCAGAATTGATACTCGATAGCAATGATGCTACATATGATGTTGAACAAGCAATAGCCAGCCATCTTGCATGTTATTGGATGGAAATGGATCAAAATCAACAAGAATGTTATGATATAAATGATGACCGGTTGTTGAAATTGATGCCAGATATAGTAGAAATTGCTCACAAAACAGGTAACAATATACTAGAAACTAAAATTTATATCCCTTGTTAAATAACAAAGTGGACTTCAGCGCTCATCCCACTCTAAAAATTCTGCGTGCTATCAAACTCGCTCAATAGGAGACAAGAGATGGCGAATAAAACAAAGACTGAAGATTACATCGGGCCCATTAACAGCGACGGTAAAGGAAGCAAGGTAGAATCCTTACCTAACGGCGTTGATTTGGTTAGCGATGATATTGAATACTTCAAGCGCAAGCTTGAAAAAGCGCATAAAATGACATATCAACCAGTAGCATATAGATTTACTAGCACAAAAGAATACGTTGATGAATTCCCGGTGGCATATAAACAATGGAAGGCAGATACTCATTGTAATCGTAGCCACGGGTACTCATTTTCTATCAAATTCTATTTTGGTGCAAATGAATTAGACAAGCGTGGTTGGGTTTGTGATTACGGTGGACTTAAAGAGTTGAAGCAAATTCTTAAAGACCAATTTGACCATCGCACACTCATTGCTGCCGATGACCCAGATTTGGAGAAGTTTAAACAACTTGAGCGTGATGGCATTTTGGACTTAACTGTGCTACCCGGTATGGGTTGCGAAATGATTGCCGATATGCTTTACAAGTATGTCAACGGTGTTTATATCCCTGACTATCTTGGGGCAGGCGAAGCAGACCGCATTTGGTGTTATAAAGTAGAAGTTAGAGAAACACAAAGTAACATGGCATATCGTGAAGGTCATAGGGAATGGAACGAATCACTTTTTGATGAATAATATAGGAAATATAAAATGAGTGATACAGTAAAAACATATACAGGAAAAGTAGCCGAAGAAGATGGAGAGCTCGTTTTAGTGTTTGACCCTCAGATGCTAGAAGATCTTGGATGGACTGAAGGTGATACCATTGTTTGGGACATAAGGGACGACGCAATAGTTGTACGTCAATTAAATGACTAAATGGATTTACGAAACACCTGATAACGGTAAAACTATTACACGTCGTGTATTAGGTGTTCATGAAACCGACCGGCATATTCAAATAAGCAGTAGTGAGTGGTTGCCGCTATCTCAAACAATAGAAATTGCACGGCAAGTAATCAAAGAGCAATGTATACGGCATGAATATCCAGTTGTAAATGAACTATGGGTCCAGTATCAAACAATGCTGCGTCTGGTATCTAATGGAGAAAGTGAATGAGCGGAACTTACAATATCGGCACATCGTTGGTACACAACGGAGGGTATAGTTTACCAACTATAACAATTTCAACTCCTATAACAGGCTATACGTCTAATATCACTACTAATTACAGTAATTACAGTGCAATAACAAATACAGGAGCTATCTACACTGGCGGTGCAGTGCCGCCCGGTGTTAGTATGCATTCTTCTCAACTAATTACTGGAATTTGCGTAGCAGGTAACAACGGTATATTATTGAATATACATCCCGACGGAAGAGTTGAATGGACTGGTCCATTAAGCAAAAACGCAGACGCATTTGTTAAAGCAGTTGAATATGCAATTGACAAAAAAATGGCTAGTGAGCAGTCGATGGCCAGACGCTATCGAAAAGCAATTGAACGTTGTTTGCAACAAATTAAAACCATGAGTAAAGAAGATTTTATCGCTGTACTTGAAAAAGAAGTTGAAACACGTACCAGCAAAGCGGTTTGGCAAGAACTTTCCAAAAATGACGAGGCTGCGGATGGACAACTTTGATCAAATGTTGTTAGACATTAAAAATACTTGGAACCGTGTAACAGTTCCAGGTATGGTTCCTGTCGACGAACTTGACTACTGGTTAGATGAAAATTGCACCGGTAGATATTACCTCGACACAATGTTTCTCACTCCACAAGCGCCGACAGTGGTTTCAGTTGATTGGACACATTTTGTGAACAACCGTAGTTTGCCAGAACTTTATCTTGAAACAATTGAAGATATGATTTTTTACAACTTGACTTGGAGCAAATACAATGGATAAAACTACCGAGCAACCGTTTTTTGTAGTATGGGACTATCTTACTCAATATGAAATGCAGGACAGGATTGACTGGTTGCGTGAAAATTTAACTGCAGGTGACGATTGGGGTTTTTGCGCGGAAACTCGAACATGTGTTTTTAAAAATGAATCAGCATCAATCTTTTATAGAATGCGTTGGTTTGAAGCAGGTAAGCAAACAGACTACGACATGCTATTACAAACAGGCATACAAGACGTTTAAAGTTGACATCGTTGGTTAACTGCGTCAAACTAATTATATTAGAAATTAATAAGTATCCTAATATTCATGTGAATTTAGGAGACAAAAAAATATTACTTCAAGGTAGAGTACATCCCTAACAGTAAGATCAAAAATATTCATATCTACGAATGGAAAATCTTGGATAAGACCAAATATGAAATTCTCGAGCTTGACAAATTTGAAGAGTTAAGGCAGACTTATGTTATCAAAAAGGATCTAGAGATATGACAACCAAACTCAAAGTTAGTGAGCTGTTTTTTTCCTGTCAAGGAGAAGGGCAATATATAGGCGTTCCAAGTGTGTTCCTTCGAACATTTGGATGTAACTTCAGTTGCGGAGGGTTTGGTATGTCTCGAGGTCAGGCGAGTGTTGAAAGAGATCGAATCGCTGAGAAAATTGATCTCTATCCGAATTACAAAGATCTACCATTGGTTAGCACCGGATGTGATTCTTATCCATCGTGGGACCCACGATTCAAACATCTGAGTCCAATGATGAGCATAACCGAAATTGTTGATCAAATTCAACACTTACTACCCAATGGTAAATTCAGTCAGGACAAACATCTAATTATTACCGGCGGTGAACCTCTATTGGGTTGGCAAAGAGCGTACCCAGAGTTGCTGCGAGAGATTTATGATCGTGAGATGAATTTGACTCATCTGACATTTGAGACCAATGGTACTCAAAAACTTGACTCCAAGTTCAAAGATATCTTAAATCAGTATGCTGAAAACAATGGGTTAGAGGTCACATTCAGTATCAGTGCCAAACTGCCTGCCAGCGGTGAAAAATGGGAGAGTGCAATTCTTCCCGAAATTGTTTCGGACTATCTTGAAATCCATGGCCATCGCAGCTACTTCAAATTTGTCGTTAGCACCGACCTTGACGTACTTGATGCCCATCGGGCCGTGGCTGAATATCAATCAGCCGGTGTGGGTATTCCGGTATATTTGATGCCAGTTGGCGGAGTCAATAGTGTATATGAATTGAACGAGAGACAAGTAGCTGATTATTGTCGAAACAATGGATTCAGATTCAGTCCTCGTATTCAAGTACCACTCTACAAAAACGAATGGGCTACTTGATTGAGCATTCCGGTTAGATTCGATTGGTACGATCAATATGGCCGGTTGTTGGCAGCCAATAGAGGTTTCTTCACCATCAATTATACTGATGATAGTGGCAACCTCAACACGCTCTCCAAGAGAATACAGGAATGTCCTATATCACAACATCAAAAGTTTGTGCATCCCGATGTAAGATACATTGTGCCGCATGATGCACCAGATTACATGTTCGATCTCAAAGATCCTGCTGCTATCTTACCAAATAGGTTTAAAACTCATACATGAATAACTATTCCATTTATCTTATATCAAACAAACCTCATGTATTTAATGAAATGCAAGCAGAGCTTGCACCCGAAACTTTAAATTTCTTTGACGGCAGTAACGTTAAAAACTTTTCTCAGTTGGTTAACTCATGTGTGGCTAGTTCTCCTACAGAAACTGTTATACTAATGAGTGACAAAGTCAGACCAACTCCTGTCCATATTCATAAAACATTAGAATTGTTAGATAGCGGTTATGCATTTGTCGGTCTGAGACTGTTTAGATTTTTTGGTTTCAAAAAAGAATTGCTAAGGCGTATTGGATTTTTTGATGAACGCTTTATTGGAACTGGGTACGAGGACTATGATTTTGTAGTTAGAATGATCGAAAACAACTTGGCATTTTACACCGAGGAATCGGTGCCATACATAGACTCGCCGTCTCAATGGACAGTTAATGGACACTATCCGGGCTATACACATTGGTGTGAAAAATGGAAGCATTATTGGCAACATGACAGTCGTATACCAACTAAACTAGAACGAACTATGCGAGAAGAGCAGTATTCGTACAATCTTGGCAAAAGCATTCCAACTAAATTTATAGAAGGTAAACACAACTCGTATAATACTAACTATCCGCACGTAAATGCTTTTTACGATATGGAAATTGTATCAAGTGCTAAATTACGATACGAAAGAATTACAACAGATTTGCGTATTGGAGAATAATTACATATGACTAAAAGAACACCGTTAATACCATTTGGATTTTGGCCTGGTTCGTGGGGACTAAAAGGCAAGACTCGAGAGATTGCCCGAGCCGAATACGAGCTTGAGCAAAGAGACCTAGAGGAAAAGTTGTTAGAGATTAATCATGGCGACGATCTTGATACACTTGCACTTAAGAAGCTAGATCTTAGACTGAAATTCAGCGAGATCGACCAATACTACTATGACTGTGCTGTAGTTAAACTAACAGAGCCTGATCCTGAGAAGCAAGAAATTGCGATGTTAGACATAAATCTCAAACATAACAAAATCAGTCAGTATGACTACGATATGAAACTTGTAACACTTACTAAAACTGACGAAACACAACAGGCTCTGGCGCTGTTAGATGCAGATTTTAAACATGAAAAAATTACACAATTAGAGTACGATCGCAAACGTGCTGATATATTAAAAGAACCTTGGGTAAGCATGCCTGTAATTAATTGGGATCCTGCAGTTAGTTCGCGTACGTATTTTCAGTTGGATTATAACGACTACTTTTACAAGCATTTGCTGGCTAACGGTTACGATGGTGACGAAGACGATGTTATTAACAAATGGTTAAACGATGTGTGTATTAGTATTACTGAAGAAATAAATGGAATGGAAGCCGATCTTATAACACCGTCGCGTCGAGCAGACCCTTTAATAACCCCAGATAATGATAGCGAAACATAACGACATTGTTGAATGCATGCTTGTTATAAAAGTTTGCTTGACATCAATACCTGCGGCACTATAATAAAAATAGAAACTTATTGGATCAAAAATGCCGCAAACATACATTGTTATTGACACTCAGAATCTATTTCAACGTGTACGTCATGGAGTAAAAGCGCCTGACACAGAGCAACAGCTGGCGCTGGCACTTCATATAATTTTTTCTAGTATTAAAAAAGTTTGGAATCAATTTGATGCCAATCATACTGTATTTTGCCTAGAAGGCCGAAGCTGGCGCAAAGATGTATATACACCTTATAAGGCCAATAGAAAAGCTGCTGCTATTAAACGTACTCCACGAGAAGTAGAAGAAGACAACGTTTTCTTTGAAGTTATGGACGAGTTCATACAGTTTATTAAAAATCACACAAACTGTACGTTGCTACGGCATCCAGAAGCTGAAGCAGACGATATGGTTGCAAGATGGATTAGTTTGCATCCTACTGATACACACATTGTTATCAGTAGCGACAGTGACTTTCAGCAATTAATTTCTGAAAATGTTATGATCTACAATGGTATATCTGGCCTACTCCTTACCAAGGACGGTATTTTTGACAAAGATGGTAAGATTGCTAAAAATAAGCAGGGCAACGATATGCCAGTACCTGATCCGGAATGGTTGTTGTTTGAAAAATGTATGCGCGGCGACGATGGTGACAATGTAATGAGTGCGTATCCTGGTGTAAGAACTAAAAAATTACAAGAAGCATATGAAGATCGTTATAATCGAGGGTTTGCTTGGAACAATCTTATGCTCAGCAAATGGATTGACCATGAAGGCATTGAACATCGTGTAAAAGACGATTTTGAACGTAATCGACTTTTAATTGATCTTAACCGGCAACCTGCAGATTTACTAGAGAAATTTAACGAAATTGTTAGAACAAACATTATAGTTGAACCGCGACGTCAAGTTGGACTGTCGCTTATTAAATTTTGCAATCGACATGGGTTGGTAAAGATTGAGAAAACTAGTGCAGAGTATAGTACATGTTTTAGCTCTGTTTATGCAGGTGGCTTGCTACAGTCTCAACAGGATACGGATTAAAGGATCATTTACAATGGTAAAAAAATACAGTCTTAAACCCATTGGGGACACCAGTTGGCTGCTTATAGCAGATGGTGATAGGCTAGGTCTTGTAAACGATCACGACGGTATGATCACTGTGATCGGAAAAATTACTACAAAATCTTTTGCAAATATTGCTGAGTTAGAGTTACACCTAGGCGGCCAACTTGTCGTTGAAGAACATACTGGATTAACCAAAGAGTTGGTATCTGGTGAAATTTCGGGATTTCCGATTAAACATAAATCGTATGCAAACGTGTCTTTAGAACCGTTCCCTAGTTATACAAAAACTGAAAAAACAAAAGAACTATATGCAGCAGGATATTGGGCACTTAAGTTCCAACAAGGGTGGACCCATGCATTTTGTCCTCGTTTAGCTACATTAGCAGAATACGACCACATTGGGCCATACACTACAAAACTTGAAATGCTACACCAAATATCGCAAAAAAACAAGGAGATACAAGTATGAGCACAAGCGCATTGGAAGTTTTTATTAAAAAATATCAAACAGCTCGAAATTACAACAGCAAGGAAATCCGCCTTACTATTCAAGATGCCGAAGAACTTAGCACTGCGATTGCCCTTGTTCTTGCTAATGTAAACAATCTTAGTAGCAAAATAATTACACTACAAGATCAGCTGTTAGCAGATAAATCTGAAATTGAGTTGTCGGGTGGCAGTTTTTTTTGACAACGCATTTGTTGCAATTGAGCATTATTTGCTAAGACGTACGTAATTAAATACAGCTTGCACGGCTTCAATGCCGATTACGATACTATAATCAAAATATGGCTGAATTATTAAAACAACGTAGAGAAATGGCTTTAAATGGCTATGGTAACAACGACCATGAGTAAAAATCTACATGAAATGCAAGTGTTTAGCCAGTTAAGTGGTGGCTGTCACTTGGTCTCAGTTGGCACCGATCGATATGCATGCATAGGCGGAATGGTGTTGCCGTATAGCATTGCAGTTGTGGTCATGCTGTGGGTAATGACTGGCAACTGTTCATATGAACCTATTCTATGCGAATCCGCACAACTAAGCGACGTGTTAAAATTAAACACACATAATATCGAATTAATTAAAAAAACTGACCCGTATGGTATGGTACATTTCTTACATAGTAAGATAGAAACTGTTATGGCTAATTGGTCTGAGATTGAGTTTGAAAGGCTACTTGGCAGCTTGTCAGGTTCTTTTGCCAAATAAGATAAATATTCATGGAGAACCCCATGAGCCGACCAAAGCCTACCGTATTATTAGATTATACAGATTCAGAAACTTATAAGAGCGAACAAGTTCTTATGGCCGAAGGTATATACGCGGTATTCTTGGACGATCAACCGATTAATCTCCGTAGTCTAAACAAACTGCTTGATTATCCTGGGCCAAAATACAAAAAATGTTCATTTTCTAATTCTGGCCACGCACACAACTTAGCTGAAAAACTAAATGCAATGTTTAAGACCGATCGCTTCAAAGTGTATCTATTGACAAATGGCGAGATTATTACGGAAAATCTCTAAACATCTCAGTCCGTTGCCGTCCGGTTGGCATCTGAGAGAAGAGCTTGTGTTAGCACTGTTGAACAACTGGGAAATTGTTGAAACATGGCACAATTTACAACACAGCATTTTACCCAATACTACAGATGAGATTGTTAGATTATTTTTTATAAAAAATAGCTGGCAGCTTACTAATCTAGGAGCCATTGCCATGTATAGTACATGTCAATCGTGGGCACTTGAACACGCAGATAATGCTGCTATAAACGGCCGAGTGTTAATTAACATGGGCAGAATAACCCAAAGTCCATGGTGTAATCGCGGCCGGCATGTTTATGTTTGGAATGAAGGCACTCATTTTGAAATGCTGATGTTTGATGGTAGCATAAAACGATTTGTTGATTTCCACCTAAAATAACTGTTGACACTGACAGATATCTGTCATATAAGTGCGATGCAACCAAACAGTTAGTTTAAGGGGTACAACATGGCAACTGCAACACGTAATAAAGTTTTAGAAATTAGCACAGTTAATCCGAGCCGTTTAAAGTTGGCAATTCAGCATAGCATTGCACGTAAGCGCCCATTGTTTATTTGGGGTCAGCCTGGCATTGGCAAGAGCGAGCTTGTTGCAGAAGTGGCCAAGGATCAAAATCGCCCGCTTATTGACATTCGTCTGCCACTTATGGAGCCAACTGATATCCGCGGCATTCCGTATCTTGCAGAAGTAAAGGTATACGACAGCAAAGGCAATTTGGTACGTGACGAAAACAATGTGCCAATTATGAATAAAGAATTTCGTTGGAGCACCCCGAGCGACCTTCCAATCGACGAAGCAAGTCGTGCGCTGGTATTTTTTGACGAAATGAGTGCTGCGCCGCCAAGTGTGCAGGCAGCAACTTACCAAATCATTCTCAATCGACGGATTGGTAACTATCAACTGCCCAACGACGCTGTAATCATTGCAGCAGGCAATCGTGTTAAGGACAAAGGTGTGTCGTACAACATGCCAATGCCACTGGCCAATCGTTTCACACACCTAACACTAGATGTTGATGTTGACGATTGGAAAGAATGGGCCACACTTAACCGTGTGCATAAAGATATTGTAGGTTATATCAGCTTCCAGCCTAGCGATCTTAACCAGTTTAATCCAAGTGTAGACGGGTATGCATTTGCTACTCCTCGTAGCTGGTATTTTGTTAGCGAATTGCTGCAAGAACCTGGTCCAGATGGCAAGCTGGTTGATACTAACCTTCCAAGCGATGTTCTTGGCGACATGGTAAAAGGCACTATTGGCGAGGGTGTTGGTATTAAATTCCTTTCTTATCGCAAGCAAGCTGCTAATTTGCCGCATGCAAAAGATGTACTAAGTGGTAAAGTAAAAAAGTTGTCTAGCAAGCAGATTGATGTGATGTATGCGTTGACAACTGCTTTGTGCTACGAATTGCGAGATGTATCTGAACGTGCCGAAAAGGCTGAACGTGCCGGCGATAAAAAACCAATGGAGGACTTCCATACACAAGTTGACACATTCCTTCGATTTATTATGGATAACTTTGAAGAAGAGCTGTCGGTAATGGCAAGCAAAACTATTCTTGGTACCTATAAGTTGCCTATTAAAGCTCCGCGTCTCACAAACTGGAACGAGTTTGTAAAGCGCTTTGCAGATCTTCTACCAAATACTTGATACAAACCATACAGGCAGATGATACTCCATCTGCCTGTATACTTATAAAATAATACTTGACTACATCAAGTTCATCTATACAATCGCAGTAGTAACATCTAAGGAGGTATCATGCCAATCGTGCCGCAAGAAACTAAGCGTAGTCCAGTAGAGACAAAACTGAAGCAGGCTAAGATTAAACTCTTGTTTAATCAGCCGTTTTTTGGTGCATTAATTATGCATTTACCATTGGTAGATGCAACAGATGCTGGGTGGTGTGCAACTGCTGCGGTTGACGGACGTTATATTTACTACAACCGAGATTTCCTTAAAAAGCTTGATGTTGACGAGATTCAGTTTGTTCTTTGTCACGAGCTTCTACATGTAGCGTTTGATCATTTTGGTCGTCGCAGTCACCGAGATCCAAAATGGTGGAACATGGCCAACGACTACGTGATCAATGCTGCGCTAATTCGAGATAAAATTGGTAAGATGCCTACTGAGCGAGTACCTGTAGATGATACTGATGACTCTGGTAAAAAAACCAAAAGTCATCGTGTAGGATTGTACAACGACAAATACATTGGATGGACTAGTGAAGCTGTCTACGATGATCTTGAAAAACGTAAGGTTAAAAAAGAACTAACTCTGGATATACATCTTGAGTTAGGAGACGACAGCAGATCAGCTGGCAGTGACAAGATTGTTGCTCGCGATGCCAATGGCAACGAAATTAAACTTACAAATGCCGACTTAAAAGCTATTCGTGATGAAATGAGAGGCAAGATTTTGCAAGCTGCCAACGCAGCCGCAGGCAAAATGCCTGCTAGTTTAGAACGTTTAATCGACGGACTTGTAGAATCAAAAGTTAATTGGCGAGATTTGCTTCAACAGAGCATTCAAAGTTGTGTTGTAGACGATTTTACTTGGATGCGTCCAAATCGTAAACATATGTATAGTGGAATTTTCTTGCCAACCTTGGACAAGGACGAAACAATTGATTTGCAAATTGCCATTGATATGAGTGGATCTATTTCAGATGCAATGGCAAAAGACTTTTTAAGCGAAATATACGGTATTATGAAGCTTTACACTGACTTCAAAATTGGTATTGTATGTTTTGATACAAAAATTTATAACTACAAAGAGTTTACTAAAGACAGTGAAGACGAGTTGCTGTCGTATCAATGTAAAGGTGGCGGTGGTACCGACTTTGACGCTTTTTGGAATTTTTGGAAAGACCAGCATATTGAGCCCAAACTTGCTGTGGTGTTCACAGATGGGTTTCCGTATGGCACTTGGGGACCTGAAAACTACTGTGATACTCTTTGGGTAATCACAGAAGGATACAAAACTCGTGTTAAACCACCTTTTGGCCGTTTTGCTTATTATGAGCACAGCAAGGGTGTTGAAGAGATTGGAGATGTATAGTGCGTATTAACTTAGCAAGATCTAACAAAAACTTAAAGTATTTGTTTTTTGAGCAAACCTTACGCGAATTTGCAAATGAATTTGGGTTTGCAAGCTACAAATCGGCAACACAGTATGTGTGCACTGGCCGGCAAGGTCTGAAAACGTATGTAGAATATCTTCGATTTATTGGTTACAACGCCGATATGTTTGTTCTACCTCCCAACAAAGACACGTTTGTGGACATTGGCGACGATTTGACACATGTCAGTTACTATAGTCCGAGCTTTGGTGTAGTTATCCCCGATGATGATTTGAAATTGGTTGAATTTAAACTACGCAATACCTAAGCGAACTGCCTCAACTTCCGCAGCAGAGTAGTGTTTGGCAAGTTTGTCAACACGAACTGGTATACGCCTTTATATCTATATTGAAATCTCCTATAATAATTTGTTAAAATTAATAAATTGTTATAGGAGATAATCTATGTCTACCCACAGCGACTTTAATAGACAACTGGGTGAGTTAGCTGTGCAACTGTCGGGAATGGTTGCAGAAAGACTTGCACATTGGTCAAAAGATATGAGTCCAACCGAGCGACGTCGAATATTGGACATGATTGAAGGCCAGTTGCCCAACATCATTGCCAACAGCATAGCTAAAACCCCAAGCCTGCACAACGCAGCAGGTGTTGATTATTTTCAACAGAATCTTGAAAATTATGCCGACGCATATGCTAAAAAGTTTCTTGGCAAAGACTAACTGTCAATGACAGAGAAGCCAGATTTACGTGATGTAAAATTACGTTTTCCAAGAAAAAAAACAGCAACTAGTACAAAACTAGATGTAGAAACTTGGATAGTCATGCTTGAACAACTGTTAAGCTGTAACTATGATAACTATACAATATCTATTATAACTGACCATTACTATCAATACACTGATGTGGAAATTAGGTTTGCAACTATAAGTGATGCAGTCCTGTTCCGAATGCAGCAAAACTAGGAAACCGACATGCCTAAAGAATGGTGGGAAAATGAATCAATGCCCATTGATGATGATGAGGGCTTGCAATCCAACGCTAAACGAGATTTTCGTATATACAAATACTATCTTCGAGTACCAGACGAGTTTCATAGTAAGATCTTTTCTGATGATGAAAAACGTTGTTTACGTCCAATTGCAGAAACTTTAGCTATGCTTGATGGCAATGCATTCTTTAGCAGTGATTTAATAACCGGTCAAGAATGGTATGAGCAATATCTCCCAGAGGCTGCTGCAATATTTTATGGAAATGGTGGCTCAACTGGTTGGCTTAGAGAAGTAAGTTGGCTTAAACATTTGCATAATACCCTACAAACGACTTGCAACACAGCAGAGAATAACGGAACAAACTCGGTTGACGACTAACTATAGCTATGCATTTTACGCATACCTCATGCACTAGCAATGCGCTTGTGTAATAGCATCATTTGTAGTAAATATTGTGCAGCGCAATATTATTGCAAAGGAAAGTACCGTGAAAAAGATTATCAATAATTTATACACTATTGTTGACGTAATTATTACAAAGTTAAAGCGTTCTGCATCGCAAGACGATGTAATGGCATATTTCGAAGCTGAATACAAGCATGATGCTAAATCGGCTTACCAGTATTGGATCAGCACAAATAACATGCATTATACTCGCTGACAGATGTCGGCATGACCCAAGCTCCTTAATTGAGGCATTATTTTTAAGCATGCTTTGTATCTTATGATATTGTATTGTTAAATATTACTAAGGAGATATTTGTGTTGTCTAACTCTACGTCGTTGATAGATACAATATCAGAACGATTTGCCAGTGTTCCATTTATGAAGCATTGGTATGCGATGTGTTTGCGTGAACTTATTTTATCAAACAATTATACAAGTTTGTGTGAACTAGGTACCTATCATGGGAAAGGTAGCACGTATCTAGCTGCTATTTTACACGAGCAAGGATACGGAACATTAACCACTTTTGATCGACCCGACAACCCGCCTTCGCCACCGTGTGTTAGTGAAATGCTAGAAGAGTTTAATTTACAAAGTTATGTTAATACAGTAACGTCGCCAGAAGGATATATCTGGGATTTGGCTAAAATTATACAAGAAGGTAATACAAAATATGATTTTTGTTATTTTGATGCAGGACACACATTTAATGTAACCGGTCTTGGATTTGTTTTGATAGACTTGTTATTGTTGCCCGGCGGAATAATTGTGTTTGACGATATTAATTTTTTACCTAAGGATTGCGTTGGTAACCCCAGTCGAGAATATCTTAATTTAACTGAACAAGAACTTGCAACCGCATCTGTACAAATGGTATGCGACGTAATTGTATCGAGGTTTGGCTACCAAAAATTACATAGCCCTGTGGAGAATTGGGCTGTATATCGTAAGTTATAAAAATTAATATATAGGTTTTATTGATCTTGATTATTACAAATTAATTAAACCAAAAAGAAACCCTGCGTTATGCAGGGTTTCTTTTTGACCTTATCATTGTGACAGCGTAAGCTTGTATTATAAGGAGAACAAAATGACTGTTGATTTGAATAGATACAAAGATTTTGTGCAAGGTGTTACAAGTGGTGCCAGCGAAGATTTACAAGTTCTCATGACCCGGCTGCAAGCGTTGCAGAACAGCGAACCACAGTTGAATGTAAGTCTGCTGTTGACTGCATCCATTGGCATGGCCAGCGAAGGCGGCGAATTTTCCGAACTGGTTAAAAAAATGATTTTCCAGGGCAAGCCGTGGAACCAAGATGTTTGTCATCACATGTTCCGGGAACTTGGCGACATCATCTTCTATTGGATAGAAGCCTGCCGTGCCATTGGTGTTGACCCCAACGAGGTGATCCAAGAGAATGTACGCAAACTGGAAGCTCGCTACCCAGGAGGAAAGTTTGATGCACACTACTCAGAGAACCGCAAGGCAGGTGATCTATGACAGAAAAAACAACACCAATCCCGCTGTCAAGGCGAGTGATGCCCGGCATCATCCTTGACGACATCAAAGGAGTCTCGCCCATGACAGCCCCTTCTGATACAAAAAACAACATGATCACCGAACGGCAAGGCGAAGGCCAAATTGACATTGACGTTGATACAGAAACAGGCCGCCGCATCATTAGGGTAGATTTGGGAGACATGCCGGTGGAGCGAACACTGGAAATCATCAATCAACTCAAAAAAACTCTCAACGGATAAACAAGGAGAATTTATGAAAATATCTAATATTGTATTAGCAACTGCGTTGTTGCTGATGTCGACTGCTGCATCGGCACAACAAATTAACGGGGCAGGTGCAACTTTTCCAGCCCCACTTTACGCCAAGTGGGGTGAAGCTACCAAAACAGCTATCAACATAGAGCTCAACTACCAAGCTATTGGCAGCGGCGGCGGACAAAATCAAATTTTCAACCGCACAGTAGACTTTGGTGCAAGTGATGCACCGGTGTCAGCTGACAAGTTGGTAGAAAATCATCTCAGTCAAGTGCCTACCGTTATGGGTGCGGTGGTTGTGATTGTCAACATACCCGGAGTGGAAACCAACCAAGTGAGGCTCACGGGTGCAGTGTTGGCTGACATCTACAGCGGCAAGATTCGCAATTGGAATAACCCAGCCATCCAGGTTCTAAATCCCGATAAAGTTCTGCCTATGCTGGCCATTGCGCCTGTGTATCGTGCCGATGGAAGTGGCACCACTTACGTGTGGACCAGCTATCTCAGCAAGGTAAGCACTGACTGGGCCAAGACCGTGGGAGCCAGCACCAGCGTAAAATGGCCCACCGGTAACGGTGCCAAGGGCAACGATGGCGTTAGTGCCACAGTCAAGCAGGTTCGCGGCGGCATTGGATATGTGGAAAGTGTCTACGCCAGCAGCAACCATCTCATTACAACTCAGTTGCAAAATGCAGACCACAAGTGGGTGTCCCCTACCGCAGCAAGTTTCCAGGCTGCTGCACAGAATGCCGACTGGGCTCACGCCAAGAACTGGTCAGTGGACATTATCAACCAGCCTGGCTCAGCAAGCTGGCCCATTGTGAGCGCCACATACCTGCTGCTGCCCCGGGATGCACAGAACCCTGCTCAGTCTAAATTGGTTGCTAACTGGATCGCCTGGGTTTATGCACATGGCAGCAAGCTGGCTCTGGACATGGACTACGTGCCTCTACCTGAGTCTGTGCAGAGACAAGTGTTATCCGAAATCAATGGTTGACTACAAGCTGTGACGTGTTATTTTGTGTAAGTGAAGGAGTTTTGAAAATATAACTTACCTTCACGGATCTGCAGTGTGTCACTTGAGGTGCCTCCAAAGACCCATTCATATTTATAACACTTGACAGTCTTTTGATACCATGCTAATATGATAACATAGTGAAAAAGAGGGTTATATAATGTGGAATACACCTACCTGTTCAATCTTTGACATCGATGGTACACTGGCAGAGATTTCGCACCGCCGCCATTTTGTAGCTAGCAAGCCTAAGAATTGGATGGCGTTTCGTAGAGGAATGCCTAACGATCTTCCCAACCACGACATTATCTGGCTGCTTAAGACAATGCATGCAGCTGGTTGCACTATTCTAATCGCAAGCGGCCGCGGCGAGGAAGATCGTATGGTAACTGAAACTTGGCTACGAGATGTAGCCGGTGTAGGTGACCTATATGAACGACTTTACATGCGACCCGAACAAGACTATCGTCAAGATAACGTAATTAAAAGCGAAATCCTTGATCAAATGCATGCAGACGGTTATGCGCCTACTATTGTTGTAGATGACCGTCAACAGGTTGTAGACATGTTTAGAAGCAGAGGACTTAGGGTTCTCCAGGTTGCCCCTGGAAATTTCTAGATATCTAGTGGAGGTAATTTAGCGTAAATTGAAATTACCTCCGCTTTTTCTATCCAACTAATGATCTATACTTTAGATTAACATCGTTTAAAAATTAAAGTTTTTGCGGTGCACACTATCTACGTTGTTACATCCGTGGAGACGACAAAATATTGTTGACAACTTGTTAGTTTATGCTAATATACAACTATGAAAACTGTAGGAGCTATCTAAATGGATGCTGAAATAGCCAAGCTTGATTGTACAACATCGGGCTTTGACGAACAATACGGAAACGCTCTTAATTATATCCATTATGAAATTGATACTGCTGTTTTAAAAAACGAGCTAGTTAAGTATGCCAACCTAATTGGCATGGCAGATATTGCAGAACTGATTACACCCGGGCATATTGGTGTTGAAGGTAAGATTGCATACTGCCTTAATCGAGGCGCAAGACTTAAAGAGTCTAGTGTTGAGAGAATACCAAAAATGTTAACAGAATATAAAAACAAACTGTCTAAGGAGATTGATTTTTCTTGGGAATCAATTGCATTGTCATCGCATGGTAAATCTGTGCTGGCATATGTTGACTGCTATAGTCATATCGATAATGCTAAAACTAGAGTATTACTTGGTAAAATGCCTGCGCGCGATCTAGCTGCTACAGTTCGAAAAATAGTTTCCGACAAAGCACATGGTAAAACTATTGTAGCACGACAGCTACTTGAACATTATCGAGATGCCTTAGTCGAAGCTAAAACAGATACTTCCATTACCGATTGGGTGAAACCGTTAACTACAGTGGTCGATACGCTTGGACTATTGGTAAACAATCGAGCTAGTGTTAAAGCTGGTGCTAAAGGAGCTAAAGCACGTCGGCTTGCTAATACACTTGAGCAAAGTGATCGTAAGGGTGAAAAAGCTGCTGCAAAAGTCACTTACAAAGACGAAGACATTGACTTAGGTATCAGCAGTATTGACCCAACTAATTTAGTTGGTGCAGAAGCTGCTGTAATTTACAATACCAAAACGCGTCACTGTGAAGTGTATTTTGCCGAAACAGGTAAACGACTAAGTGTGCATGGTTCTAGAATAACTAACTACGACGAAAAAAAATCAACAGGCAAAACCCTTCGAAATCCTGAAACAGATTTGCCTCATTGGAATCGAGCTACCACAGTTCGCCGCTTAGAAGTATTGCTAAGTCAGGTAAACGGCAAAAACTGGGACCTTGCTGGAAAGTTTAATCGAAATACAATGGTACTGAAAGTTTTGTAATCAATAGTGAATAGTTATGCATTATGTAAAGATGCACGTTCATTTGACGATGTGTTGTTGGAACCTGGTACTACATTGAAATCTTTGCCAAACTACAGTCAGGATTGAACAATACCAACAAGAACCTTGCTGCCTACAGGATTAGCATCATGTTGATCAAATTCTAATACACCGTTAATATTGCGTACAAGTATAAGCTTTTTGTTTGGTTGTAACATTAATTGTTCTGTTGTGCGAGTTTCAATGTCTGGTATTGGAGTTCGCAAGGTGGTAATTTGAGGATTGCTTACCCATTGTTTAGCTAACAATGGCATTAATTCTGTAGGTTCTTTAGCAATATCAAGTATATAGCGCGCAATTTTAAGTCTAGCAACAGAACTTATTCTACGCATTTGCAGTATTTTATTAGTACTGTATGGTTGATATCCTGCGCTAGGTATCCACACACCGTGATTTGTTCTTGCTATTGCTGTATCATGTATTTCTCGTATGACTTGGCGACGATTATCACCAGTTTTACCCTCTATAAGCACTAATTTTTTAGCATCGAAAACCATTACACAGCCGCCGATACCTTGTTTCCTACATACCGCAACGGCACGATCTACAGTTGGCTGGGCAAGCGCATCTCGTATTATATGTCCATCTTTGCTAGTATGTTTGGTCAATCCATTTACAACAGGGCTGAGACTTGAACTAATTATGCTAACACCATTAGAGTTCATACCTTCTGACCACCGAGTGTCTTCATCCATAAGCGTGACTCGTTGAAATTTGTTTTCCTGATCACGTAATAGCTCTGTGTGAGTGGCAGCCGGCCTATCTCGGTTTTTTACACCTATCCAACCTATGTTTGGAAATTTTTTAGCAATTATAGTACACATGTTCTTGTATTTAGTCTTTGCGCGTAAGCCTGCAACAGCTTGCTGCGCAGTAGTTCACTTACAGTAGTATTATTAAAAAATGCTTGACAATTGTGCACTATATGTTACTATATGATGCTATAAAACATAAGAGATAACCGATGAATTACCCGAAACTGATTCGCTTCAAGGAAAAACACGAATATCGCAACTTTGTGGTTGACTCCCAAGACGATTACCACGCGATTTTAGTGCAGGTGGCACGTGAGAGACTGTTAGAAGGCTACTGGTATAGCGACGAGCCCAATGGGCACCCAGATATGTTCCGCCCTAACGCTCATCTATCAGATGCCGAAACCATCAAACAGTTGCTGATGAAACTAGACAACCCCAGTCTGCGCAAGGGCACCAAAAGTGACGAATGGTACAGATCACAAGTTGCTCGGTGGATGAGAGATCGTCGAGACTACGAATACGAAGGTTTTGATATTGAGAATGTAGAATCAGTTGTGAAAAAGGTTGACGTTGACTGTTAGTGTGTTACACTAACCAAGTAACAAGGAGTTGTGCCGTGAAGTATGAATTTCCACATATCACTCATTTGGACGAAGTTCGAGCTGCTATTGCTGGTTCGCCGGAGTTCATCGTGGCTCAGCGTGATTGGGGCTATGTGGTCAATTACTTGGTCATGACTCCAGATGCTTTTCCACCCGTATATACGACTGGCGGCAGCGCCGAGATGCGCGAAACTGCAACCCGCAACAAGGCACTGCGTCGCGAGTGTCGTGGCGTGTGCTTCGATCTTGAAGGACGGCTGATCTCGCGCCCGTTTCATAAGTTTTTCAATGTCAACCAGATTGACGAGACGCAGGCGCACCGCATCGACTTGACTCAGCCGCATGTTATATTGGAAAAAATGGATGGATCCATGATTCGTCCCTTGCCAATTGGTGATGCATATCGCTTGTCCACCAAGATGGGCATCACGGATGTCAGCATGCAGGCTGAGGTGTGGCTGGCTGATCATCCCAACTATGACCTGTTCATCCGCGATATGATCGGCGCTGGATTGACGCCTATCTTCGAATGGTGCAGCCGCAAGCAGAAGATTGTGATCGACTATCCTGAGGACCGCCTTGTGCTCACGGCAGTGCGACACAACCGCACTGGCGTATACTACGGTATGCATGCACTACGGTATTGCCAGGAAGATTACGATCTGGACTTGGTGCGGGAGTATGCGGGCACTGTGGACAACATGGAGGCTCTATTGTCTGAGACTCGTGACCTTGAGGGTCAGGAAGGCTGGATCATCCGCTTTGACGATGGCCACATGTTGAAGTTAAAAGGTGACGCATACGTAAGCATGCACCGTGCCAAGGACTCGATCATGCGGGAGAACGGCGTGATTGAGATGATCTTGGCGGAGAAGTTGGACGATGTCAAGCCGGTGTTATCCGACGATGACCGTCGCCGCTTGGAGGATTTTGAGACCAAGTTCTACGCTGGTTTGAATCGGACTGCGTCTGAATGGGCTGTGGAGAATCAGATGATTCGGTCTGTCTATGGTAATGACCGCAAGAGGTTTGCTATGGAAAAGGCTCCGCACCTTGACCCGCATCTTCGCGGAAGTGTGTTCAAGGCGTGGGATGATCCGGATTTTGATTGGTGGCGCGCGGTTGTTGACGTGGTTTCCAAGAACATCGGCACCCAGACTCGGGCGGACGCTGCTCGCGGGCTGTGGGGCGGTGCTCGGTGGGACTATGGCATGACGGTGGAGGCAGAGTGATGACATACCCTAGAATCCAAAACGGTTGGGTTGACTCTGGACAACCGGTGCGTGGCGGACAAAAACGATGTCCCAACTGTCACAGTGAAAACTTCCGGGAAACCCTCAGCCGGGAAATCTGTCATAGCTGTGGGTTGGAATGCGATTATTGGGGTGCTGGTGCCAATGAGATTTATCAAGCGATGTCTGAACGCCACCACGAAAAGCTGCGCCGACTGCAAGAAGAACGATGGGCCAAAGAGTCGGGATATGATTTGGAAGACGAATGATGATCGAGGAACTGCAACAATATATCCGCATGGTCGAAGAGGAATGGCAATGCGATCAACTCTTGGAGATGGCCCGTGTGGGGGAAATACGCCACGGCATCCCCAAGGTTGTGATCTGGGTAGGACTGGCGCCCAAGCAACATGGACTGCGAGTCAAGGTGTCAAACATTCCCAATAAGATGGATCCCAGTGACAACTTCACTGTTCAAATTCCCAGTTTAGATTATGATCCCAATCAGGTAGCCAAGTGGATTGATACTAAGACTATGGGACAAATCCTAGATTGGATCAAACTCAACCAGCAACTGCTGTATGACTATGAGACTGGTGAGATTGACGATACTGACAAGTTCGTGAATAGTATAGCCAAGGTATGACATCGATGACTGACGAAAAAAAGAGACGACATAACATCGAGGTTCGAGTCAACGAAACCTCAGAAGGCTTCTACCTCAACATCTGGGACGCTGATGGGGTTGAGCATGAGATTGCTATCAGTGAAGACATCGCCCAAGATGCCCGGACCGGTAGAGATGGATGGTGGAAGAAACTATTCCCGCAATGCGATCATGATTATTCTGTTGGTCGATACGGATCACAGTGGGTAGATGGGTCAACCGGGCAACCACTTTGCAAAAAGTGTGGGAAATCATACAGATGACGACAACCTATACCGGAGACCCTTGGCACGCTGACGAAAGCGAGGATTGTGTTCGCATCTTCCGTGAACACGCTCAAATCATCAAAGCACCAAAA
>Ga0214165_1000541_pt1 | contig 26039 bp, 21 predicted proteins | sample TroBogypolimnion_34_FD_153004 | JGI IMG/M metagenome (GOLD analysis project Ga0214165, IMG submission 153004) | Freshwater microbial communities from Trout Bog Lake, WI - Practice 03JUN2009 hypolimnion v3 | ecosystem: Environmental > Aquatic > Freshwater > Lake > Hypolimnion/Profundal zone ... | reverse complement strand
CAAAAAGAACGCCTGCTGTCAGAAATGTTACTCCAAGCATACTCATGGTTTTCTTTAGAAAAAACATACTCATAAGTTGACTCCTTTATACTAGTTGTAGTATTTCTATTATTTAAAATTTAACATCCATACGACATCAAATGATTTCTTTTATATATATTTTTGTATCGGCAGGTAACAAATCCTAAGTAATAATGATTAAATCGCGCTCTAATATGTAATTAATTTAAATAGCCATCAGGATCTATTAAACCACTTAGGTGAGTTGTACTAAAGTTATCTACAATTCAATAACAGAAAAACTACACTCTTAGAAACAGTTGGTACAAATTGACACGAAGACATGTATTTTGGACATATGCTTGATATTAAGTACTGCTTTAATACTAATAATTAGTCTTAAAAGGAGTACTGTCATGAAGAAATTACTATTGATTGCATTTACATTACTTATAACGTCTAGTTCGGCTTTTGCTGGTGAAGGATATGGGCGTGGCGGAGGCGGCGGTCATGGAGGAGGCGGATTTTGGATTATCCCTGCATTGATTGGTGGTGCAATTATTTATGACTTAACTAGGCCGCAACCTATATACCAGCAACCCACCCCTGTTTATGTTCAGCAACCACCTGTATATCAGCAATACAGTCCGCCGAACAATAATGCTGGAATAGCTACACTTTCTACCCCAAACTGGTATTACTGCACATCATCTGCGGGATACTACCCTTATGTGAAGGCTTGCCCAGAGGGATGGAAAGTCGTATCTTCAATACCTCCACCAGCTACATCTAACGCCCCACCGCCACCACCACAATAGTCAAGACTGTTTAAGATGGACTGATTATTCGGTGAAAAAACTTGTTGGTACTAAAATTAACATCTTCTTTTAGTCCTATGTGCTACTAGGTCCTCTCACAGGGCTTATCTATAAATCTTCTGTGGGGGCACGACCTCAAAGCAGACCTTGATAAATGTGACTTCCGACCCATAGCAGACATTCAATCATAAAATAAAAAACCCACGTCTTAGGTGGGCTTAAAAGATTAATCTGAATCTCTAATTTAGAACAGCAATCTCACATTCAATTTCAAAGAATCACCTACCACCCATTAAAAAGCCTGCATTATGGGGGAGGTCCATTCAGTTACACGTGACAATGACATGTCACGAGCAACTGTTATTGTGCTTAGAATAAATTAAACTTTTTTCTCACGCAACATTTTACGTATTGATTGAACTGCTTTTTCAGCATCTGTACCAGGTAATGCTGAATTGCCGATCATTTCAATAAGTTTAGGATCTTTAATAAATACCTTAATACTTGTGCCTCCAGAAGTAGTCAACTTAAAGAATTCGGCTGTATGTAATTGTTGTACTGAATTTTTATTCTTTGGATCTACAAATGTAGCAGAGGATGTTTCAGTTGAAACAGACACTACGTCCTTGTAGAAATATTCATCCGTAGTCTCATTCAATGCGTTCCCTGTCATCAAATCAAGCGCTGAGTTATAAGTAACCAATTGATTTTCAGTCATAATAATTGCCGTAAAATTGATTGGAGTAAATCTAGAAACGCCATCTTTCCCTTTTTTCCAATTGTAATCGGCACCTGCAGCATTCTCGATTCTAAACCCAGTCAAAGTCAGCAATTCAGAAACCAATTGAGACCTATCAACATCAGATTTGGTCAATGATTTATTGGTAACAGTCAATAGATCTTCGGCAATATATTGATCCATTTGTTTATCAGTTGGTTGCTTAATCCAGTTCCAAATAATCAATGTGCCTAAAATTAATAGAACGAAACCGCCAACTTTAGTTGATATTTCATCAGTTGCTAAAAGACCTGCGCCTGCGATTATAAATATAACTGCGTAGCTAGGAAACTTAGCGAAATATCTTTTGATGGCATCTCTTTTTTCAAGGTTATAGGTGCCTTTTTTAGTATTTGCAAATATTAAAAATCCGACAGATGCAATTAACCCGATTAATGCAAAAATTAGACCATTTGAAGCAGCATGGGTTGATACGGATGAGTCTGTTGATGCGGCATCAGCCTCAACTGCTACTGCCGCAGGAGCTACTGCTGTAGGAGCTACTGCGGCAGGAGCTGCCGCCGTAGGAACGGCTTCTTGAGTAACCGCTTCTGTTTGGTTTTCTTCAGGAACTGGAGCAGTTTCTTCACTTGTTGCATTCACGTCTGCCGCTGCCAACTTTTCGTTAGCACATAGTGCTAAATCGGCAAGATTTTTTGCCTTTGAGCAATCAAAATTTGAGGTTGCAGCAATTCCACTAGACGCCGCACTCAAACTAAGGAATAGTGCTAGTAGAACCATATTAATTTTATTCATTACTGATCCTAAAACTGCCAAAAGTTATTTAACAAAACAAATTACGTACTTTTATACTAAACGAATGATCTACAACTATCAAGTTTAAGAAGACTTCTAACTCTTCAGAATCTATGCCCTTAGAAACAGCACTTTCAATCAGGTCGTCCTCAGTTGGTGCCTTAACTACCAATCCACTAGTACGATAATAGTCATATTTAATCGCGGCTAGCAGCAAATCATATTTAAAGTTTTCAGAATCCAACTCCATTGCAGTATTCAGAAGTTCTTCTATTTCTCTTATTTCTTTTAGAGTTAGAAGTTTTATTCTACGCCCCTTTATCATGCTTAGTGCAAGATAATAGTAACCATCTGCAACTTCTGGCGAGACGGTAATAAGTTTTTTGAATTGAATAGTTGATAAAGTGTAATTATTAATATTCAAATAACAAAGACCCAACCCTAGAGCGGATTCAGTTTCACTAATATCTGATGTTTTATCTTTATAATTTTTAATGTATTTATCTACACCATCCTTATTCAAAGAAGATAGTCGTGATAGTGAGTCTATTGTAAATGGCGCCTTACAATACTGGCATGATTTAGCATTTTGACTTGCTGGAGCCCCGCATTGAGGGCATTCAGTAACATTCATAATTATCCTTAACGAATGCTTTTTAGTGATCCAGCAGTAATGACTAATTCCATTACCTTATTTTTCAATTTAATCAATTCATCATTATCTTTAATAATCATGACAATTGCATCCCTACAAAAATTTTCCACATCATAAACAAAAGATTGGTATTCAACAGAATCTAGATAGGGGCCTGCACTAGGGATGCTATACATAACTATTTCTTTTAAATTTTTAACCTCTTTAACAAGTCCCACATCAGCATTTAGAATAAGATCACCCTTAATTTTCTTTTCAATCATGCCAATTTTCATGGCAAGTTGCTGGGGTGACGTAAACTCACTTGAGGATCTTGATCCACTAAGGGCGCCGGCAATTGAAAAGTTAATAAGTGCATAAGTTAAAGAGAAGGCGGCAAATAATAATATTTGCAATATGATATGAAATCTTGAAAGGTAATTATTCTCAGGTAAAAAAGATGTAATTATCACTAGCGAACTACTAAACAATGCGTAAAAATAAATTGCCACCCCGAATCCTGGCATTGCTCCGCCTTTCTCCCTCACCTCATTGCCAAAAATAACTTCCAATAAGTAACTATTAGTAAAAATGGAACAAATTAGAACCATCAATTCCACCCACGCCAACCGTATCCAGAAATAATATGAGCGTTGACTTTCATCCTGAGAAACAAGGGCAATTGCTAGAATTGAAACCATTACGATAGCAGTCACAACTGCACTCAATAAACCAATACTTTTTCTACCGTTAGAAAAAAACATACTATTTACAATCCTTTCAGTAAATCACGTTTTTTTTCATCGAAATCCGACTGACTTATCAAATCAATATCTAGCAACTCTTTTAATTGTTTTAACTTTTCAGTGATTGATCCTGTATTCAATGCCTGTCCTTGCGTATTTTGATTTACAGAAAGACTTTGACCTATATTTTGCCCAAGAGGAATTCCGGCACCCATTCCCATACCAAGACCAAGACCACCCGCCAACATGGATCCAGCTGCGCCACCTTCATTCTGTGCTGCCTTTTCCAACACATCCAATGACCTCATGGTTATATAGGCTGACCCAACGCTCGCCTGACTAATCTGCTCAATCTCCATTCTCTTACCGAGAATATCTTGAATTTTCAGTTTTTCTTCATCGGGAATGCTAATGCGCTCAACGTTAAAGTTAACTACCTCAATACCAAATCTGTCGAATTCATGACTTACATCATTTTCAACAAATTTAGATAAATCATTTAACTTTGAATTAACCTCAAAAACAGAAATATTTTCTTTAACTAGGTAATTAGATAGTTCGTTTGATAGTCGCTGTACAATTTCACCTTCGAAGTATTGCTCAATTTCAGCACTATTTTTATATTGTTCTGTGCCAACCAATTGAACTATAAAACTTCTAGTATCAGAAACTCTTAATCCCCATCTTCCAAACGCTCTAGCACTTATAGGGTAATTGTACTTGGGGTCAATTAATGGGATTGGGGAAAGAGTTCCCCACTTCAGATCACGAATTGCGGTTTTATTTACAAACCAGACCTCTGCTGTAAATGGAGTTTCTCCGCCAAAGGGTAAATTAATAAGTTTGTTTAATAACGGAATATTCCCTGTACTCAATGTATGAGTCCCAGGACCAAATATATCTAACGCCTTGCCGCCCTTAAATAAAATTGCCTCCTGACTTTGATTGACTATTAATTGGCATCCAACCGTTATTGACTCACTTGGATATTTCCATACCAATAAATTATTATCAACAGCATCAAATTTTATTCGATCTATAAACGCCATCTTAATCTCTCTTTAACAGCTAGTTATTAGCCCTAAGGATTGCAACCTTAAGTCTAATATTGCCATGAATTTTACACTTAGTGAGATTCCATTATGCTGTATTTTTAATCGGCATGGGAATCTAGTTGCTCGTAAATACAACAGCCATGCTTTTGTCAAATATATTAACTATGTAATGCATCTTATGTCTGCTTCTGGCCCAAAACAGACTAACGCTACATTAATCGCTCTACCTCTAAGCAGACATCCGCAAAGAAAAAGGGCTGAAATTTACGCCAGCCCTTCATCATTACATTTCCTCTAGGTCAACAGCGTAGTTAACGTCAGCCTGTTGATATCAATTCATCAATCCTGCTTTCTAAAATTGCATCAAGGCTTTTCTGATGGCTAGTTCATCTAGGCCTTTGCCAATAATCACGATGCGCGACTGCTTTAATTCTTCATGCCACCCCTCAAGTGGTGTAGGAGGGTATGGTGTAAAATGCACGGCATGAATTGCGAGCGGATCTAATTGATCTTCAGCATATATGATGCCTTTAAGTCGCAGTAAGTTTTTGCCATGGGTTTGGCAAAACCATAGCAAATGCGGCTTAAGTCGTGACCATTTTAGTGGGCTAGGCATGACCACAGTAAAGCTCACAATGTCATCATCATGGACTTTTGTTGTTTTTGGTAAGGTGGCGTTGGGTGATTTTCTAGGCGCACGTAGCCAGCGTAATGGCGAGGCCTGTTTTGTGGTGATATCAAATAAACCAACATCAATCACGAGCGCAGGGTCTAGATTGCCTTGGGTGATGCAGTGCTGACTGGCCCCTGGGTTAATTGCGCTGAGTTTTTGTTGTAACTGGCTGATTTGATCAGGGTTAGCTAGATCAGTTTTGGTGAGCAACAATACGTCTGCAACGGCCGCCTGTTTTAAAGCCTCTATATTTACTTCTAGTTGTTGCAAGCCATAAATGCTGTCTATTGTAACCACGACTGCATCTAATCGGTAGGTGGATTCAATTACCGGTTCGTTCATTAGGTTGGCAAGTATGGGGCCAGGATCGGCCATACCAGTGGTTTCAATAATAAGGCGTTTAAATTCGGGGATGGCTTTTAGTGCGCGCTTAAAGAACAAGTCACGCATGGTGTCTGCCAGTTCATTTTTTAAGCTACAGCATAGGCAGCCAGAACTAAGCAATATTGTGTTATCTGCAATATGCTCACTATCAATATTTTGCGCTAAATTGCTTTGAGCAAAAATTTGATCCAGGCCAGCATCGCCTAGCTCATTAATAATGATTGCAGTGTCATGCAACGCTGGTTGGTGCAGTAATTTATTCAGTAGGGTGGTTTTGCCGCTACCTAAGAATCCAGTGAGCAGTGTGACGGGTATGCGTTGATCCATTTTTTTAGCTAGTTTTTAGTAATAGGTGAATGCTTGGTTGTATGAAATTCAAAATGTCGCTTTAAGTTCAGGTGATGGGTATGGGCTGGTATAATGCCAAGTAGTTTTGTATGCACAGCGTTAAAAAAAGTATCCTAACATTTCCATTAGCTTACATCAGTAGACTAAACCAATCGATCATACCAATAGAAATTAGAACTGAACAATGAACGTATTTTTTGAAGAAGACGGCAATTTCAAACTTGCCTCTATCATGACTGAAACACAGGGTTCTATGCAAATAGAATCTGCCAGTGGCAAGCGCAGCAAAATTAAAACCAGCAGTGTGCTAATGCGCTTTGAATTGCCTTTAGCGGGCTTTATGGAAGCCGCTAATGCCGAAGCCGCGAGCTTGGAGGTAGACTTCTTATGGGAGTGTTGCGGCGAGCCTGAGTTTGGATTTGAAGCGTTTGCCGCCGACTACTACGGCAGAAAGCCTACACCTATTGAAGCCGCAGCTATCGCTATTAAGTTGCATAGCGCGCCTGTGTACTTTAATCGTAAAGGCAAAGGTCATTACAAAGCAGCCCCTGCTGAAATTCTAAAGGCTGCGTTGGCAGGGCTTGAGAAAAAGCGATTATTAGCAGAAAAAATGGCTGGTTATGTGCTGCAGTTGAAAGCCTTGGAAGTGCCAGATGAACTGAAGTCAAAGCTTGATATGCTTTTATACGAGCCTGACAAAAATTCCATGGAATACAAAACGCTAGAGACAGCGGCTAACGAACTGCACCTTACTCAACTTAAATTACTGCAGGCATGTGGCGCTATTCCATCAGCAGAGGATTATCATTTAGGCGCATTTTTGCGAGAGCACTTTACCAAGGGTACAGAGTTTCTCTCTGAGACAGTGATTGAGCCGTTTGAAGAGTTGCCGTTGGCCGATGCCGTGGCTTTTAGCATTGACGACAGTACGACCACCGAAATTGACGATGCTTTTTCTATTACGCAATTGCCAAATGGGATTACGCGTGTCGGCATTCATATTGCTGCGCCTGCCCTAGGCATTAAGCCTGATAGCTCGTTAGACAAAGAGGTGATGCAGCGCTTATCTACCGTATATATGCCTGGTCATAAGATTACTATGTTGCCAGAAGCTGCAATCAGGCCCTTTAGTTTGGACGCAGGTGAGATTAAACCGGTGTTATCGTTATATCTCCATGTGAACGCTGATTTAGTTATTACGCAACGCGATACCAAAGTAGAGCGCATGAAGATTGCAGACAATCTTCGCCATGACACTTTAGAGCCGTTTTTTAATGAAACGACTTTGGACGCCGACAGTGGTCATCCCTACTGGGCAACTCTGTTGTATTTGTTTAAGTTAGCTGAATCTCTAGAAAAATTGCGCGGTAAGTATGACCCGACCAAGCCACCGCAGATTGACTACAACTTTTATGTCAATGATGGCAAGGTTAGCATCGTAGGTCGCCATCGTGGTTCTCCAATGGATAAGCTAGTGGCGGAGTTGATGATAGAAGCCAATAATCAATGGGGCGCACTTTTGGCCACACATGAAGTGCCAGGCCTTTATCGTGCCCAATCTGGTGGAAAAGTCTATATGACTACGCGTGCCGAGCCTCATCAAGGGTTGGGTGTAGCACAGTATGCTTGGAGTACATCGCCGCTGCGTCGCGCGGTAGACTTGATTAATCAGCGCCAGATTATTAGCGTGGCGCAAAATATTGCGCCTGCATACCCGCCAAACAGTGAAGCGTTGACTACGCATATGCGGAACTTTGAGCTTACCTTTCAAGCTTATAGTGAGTTTCAATCGCGCATGGAACGTTATTGCTGTTTACAGTATTTAATTCAAGAAGATACGCAAATAGTGCATGCCACGGTATGGCGTGAAAATTTGGTGCGCTTGGATGATTTACCTTATATGACTAAAGTCTATGGTTTGCCTGAGCTCAAGTCTGGTACTCGCGTTAGCCTACAAATACAGGAAGTCGATACATTGTTAATCGAGTTACGCACCAAATTCATTGAGGTATTAGATGAGGCAGTTGCCACGGTAGCTGAAACGATTGTTGATGATAACGAAAACGCAGAGGTAGTTGCCTAGTGTTTCGCGTAGCAAAGCATCTGATGCGTGGACTTGGCGCCCTTGATGAATCAGTAGATGTGAGTGAGACTGATGGTGTGCGGGCTTTGCATTTAGGCTCGGTTACCATACAAAGCGCAATGCGCATTCGTGAACCGTTTTCACTAGAGCTCACTTACACCCGAGCCATCATGTGTTTTCTACTATTCAAGCCTATGATTAAAAATGTGTTGGCAATAGGCTTGGGTGGCGGCTCTCTAGCTAAGTATATGCATGCATATTGCCGTGATATTCAAAGTATTGTCATTGAGCTAAATCCAAAAATAATTCAAATTGCACATAACCAATTTTACGTACCAGAAAATGATGAACGTTTAGAAGTCATTGAAGGTGATGGTTTAGTCTATCTGGCCGGGCATGCTGACGTGGCTGAAGTTTTGTTGATTGATGCTTTTGATAGCAACGGCATCCCGCCCAATTTTTGTAGCCAAGATTTTTTTGATCAATGCGCCACAACGCTAATGGATGACGGTATCTTGGCGATTAATTTATGGGGTAGTGATAAAAAGTATGATGTGTATCTACAGCGGATTGAGCAGAGTTTTGATGGCAGGGTGTTAATATTGCCAACTGGCAAGCCTGGAAATATTGCTGTCTTTGCTTTTAAGCGTGAACCTGCCGATCTGCGTTTAGCGAGCCTGCGTGAGCGCGCTAAATTACTAGAAAAAACGCATAAAATTGAGTTTTTGCAATTTGTAGAAAAATTAGCAGAACATAATGCTAGTACCAATAACCGAATTTTTATGAAAAGCGATAGCTAAGCGATGAACCAAAACCAAGCGCCTAACCGATATTTTGCAACCTGCCCGCGGGGGCTAGAGCAACTGCTCGCGGATGAACTTTTGCAGGTGAATGCCAAAGCCATTAAAACTACTGACGGCGGAGCGAGTTTTGATGGCGACTGGTCGGTTTGTTATGCCGCTAATTTGCATTCACGCATTGCCACCCGCATTCTATGGCAAGTTTCACGCGGAAAATACTTGAACGAAGAAGACTTATTTGAAGCGGCGTACAAGCTTAATTGGTCGCAATGGTTTGATGTTAAGCATGACTTTATGGTGAAAGTGACTGGCGTTAAATGTCCGCTAAAAAGCTTAGAATTTGCTACCTTGAAAATCAAAGATGCGGTGTGCGATAAATTTAGACTAAGCGTGGGTAGTCGTCCTTATATTGATACCAAAAACCCAGCCGTGCGTATTCATGCTTATTTGGCAGCTGAAGAATACCAGTTTTACTTAGATACTTCCGGTGCGGCTTTGTATCAGCGTGGAAACCGTGGCGCCAGTATAGAAGCGCCTTTGCGTGAAAACTTGGCCGCCGGTATTTTAAAGCTATCTGGATGGCAGGTAGGTACGCCATTACTCGACCCGATGTGTGGCAGCGGTACTTTTTTATTAGAGGCAGCCATGGTTGCGCTTGATATGGCACCGGGTTACAAAAGAAGTTTTGGCTTTGAAACCTTAAATAATTTTGAGCCTGCCACCTGGTCGAAGTTAAAAAATATGGCGGCTAGCAAAGTTAAGCCAGTGACGTTTCAAAAGATATATGGCTCAGATATTGATTTGCGTGCAGTACGCATTGCTAAGAAAAATCTGGAAGATGCTGGCCTGTTGGCTGCTGTACAATTATCGCAGCAAGATATCGTCAATTTGTTGCCACCAGCTGAATCAGGCGTGATGGTCGCTAATCCACCTTATGGTGTGCGTATTGGTGAAGACGAAGAGTTAACGCTACTTTATCCTAAAATCGGCGAGTCTCTTAAGCGTAAATTTGCTGGCTGGAATACGTATTTCCTGACCAATGATATGCGTATGCCAAAATTAATGCGCCTCACTCCAAGTAAGCGCACGCCTCTATATAACGGACCTTTGGAATGCCGGTTATTTGAAATTAAAATGGTAGCGGGCAGTAATCGCAAATAGGTAAAACTGGGGAACCGCATGACTGATCCGAATGTGAGTGTTGATTCATTGGCGCAACTCAATCAAAAGCTGCTTCAGTTTGTTGAAGCACGTGATTGGGAACAGTTTCACTCACCTAAAAATTTAGCGATGGCGATGATAGTAGAGGCGGCTGAGTTAGTAGAGCATTTTCAATGGAATACTGAGGATGAAAGCTATCTGTTGACTCCTGAGAAGCGGGAGCAAGTAGGGCATGAGATTGCAGACACTTTTGTCTATTTGCTTAGGTTGGCGCAGGTGCTGGAAATTGATTTAATTGACGTTGCGAATAAAAAAATAGCACTGAACGCTTTAAAGTACCCAATAGACAAGGCGCGCGGAAAAAACAATAAATACACAGATTACCTATGAAGCGGCCTTATTAAAATGAAAAAAGCGCATGACGCGTTACGCGTCATGCGCTTTTTTATTTGGGCTTTTAGTTCGTTATTTAAGTGCCGCTAATGCAGCATCGTAATTAGGCTCACTAGTAATTTCAGACACCAATTCGCTATGCAAAACATGATTATTTTCATCTAAGACAATCACTGCGCGGGTAGTTAATCCAGCCAAGCTAGTGGAGTTAATGGCTACGCCATAGCTCTTTGCAAAGCTAGGAGTATTGCGGAAGCTAGACAGTGAAACTACATTTTCAATGCCTTCTGCCGCACAAAAGCGACTTTGCGCAAATGGCAAGTCAGCTGAAATGCATAGCACTATTGTGTTATTGAGGCTGGTTGCTTGCTTATTGAAAGTACGTACAGAGATCGCACATGTTGGTGTATCAATACTTGGAAAAATATTCAGTATTTTACGTTTGCCAGCAAAGTTAGCTAATGAGACGTCGGTTCTACTTTTGTCGGCAAGCGTGAAATCAGGTGCTACTTGACCTTTCTGTGGGAAGTTGCCGCCGATTTCTACTGGGCTACCTTTTAGTGTGACTGCGTTGCTCATGATATTTTCCTATTCACTTTTGGTGTGATATTGATAATGCAATCATCATAAAACAAAAGTGTTTATTTTGCACCGAGCTTTTTGATATTTTATCTTATTATATGCCCTTGTTTTTGTAAGGTTTTTACCATTAATTATGAGTATTTATTAAAATATGGTGTATCTTCGCACCATGTTTTTAGCTACTTAATAGTACCGATATTAATCCATTTTTGGGTAAAGATTTACGCTCAAAACAGACGCGGATAAGGTAAAATCGAAAGATGAATGCAACCACGCCATCAGCTTTAAAGTCTCCGCATTTTGTGCACTTGCGCTGTCATAGCGAGTACTCAATTGTCGATGGTATTGTGCGTATTGACGACTATGTTAAGCATGCGGTGGACGATCAAATGCCAGCACTGGCATTAACCGATTTGAGTAATTTGTTCGGTGCTATTAAGTTTTATAAAGCGGCGCGTAGCAAGGGCGTTAAGCCGATTATCGGATGTGATATCTGGCTAGAAAATACGTCTAATCGTGATCAACCTAGTCGCGCACTATTATTATGTCAGTCCCATGCGGGATATTTACTACTTTGCCAATTAATCAGCCGCGCCTATTTAAATAATCAATATCGTGGTCGCGCTGAATTTAAGCGTGCGTGGTTTTCGGAGTGTGGCACGGATGGACTGCTAATGCTTTCTGGAGCTTTGGCCGGTGATGTGGGTCAAGCTTGTGGGCAGGAAAATTTAGAATTGGCGCTCAAATTAGCGGCCGATTGGCAAGCACTGTTCCCTGGACGTTTTTATATCGAAGTGCAGCGTGTAGGATCAAATATTGGTAACGAAGAGGGCTATATTCAGCAAGCACGTCAGATTGCAAGCCAGTTGCAGATTCCCATCGTCGCTACCCACCCAATTCAATTCACTACCCCTGATGACTTTCGTGCGCATGAAGCCCGTACATGCATCTCTGAAGGTTATGTACTTGCAGATACGCGCCGGCCAAAGTACTTTACGACTGAGCAGTACTTTAAAACGCAGGCTGAAATTACACACTTGTTTGACGATATGCCTGAGGCACTGGCTAATAGTGTAGAGATTGCAAAACGCTGTAATTTAGGACTTACCTTAGGTAAAAATTATTTACCAAATTTTCCTACGCCTAATAATGAAAGTTTAAATGAGTATTTAGTGGATGCTGCTCGTGTTGGATTAGAGCAACGCCTAGACGTGCTTTATCCAGATGTTGCTGTGCGCGCTAACAAGCAGCAAAGCTACCACGACCGTTTGGATTTTGAAACCAAGGTTATTAACCAAATGGGCTTTGCAGGCTACTTCTTAATTGTAGCTGACTTTATTAACTGGGCTAAACATAATGGGGTTCCGGTCGGACCTGGCCGTGGATCTGGTGCTGGATCAGTGGTCGCTTATAGCTTGGGTATTACCGATTTAGACCCGTTAGAATATAACTTGCTGTTTGAACGATTTCTTAATCCAGATCGCGTTTCAATGCCCGACTTTGATATCGATTTCTGTCAAGAAGGGCGTGATCGTGTCATCGACTATGTGAAGCAGAAGTATGGATTGGATGCTGTTTCCCAGATTGCCACTTTTGGCACCATGGCAGCTAAAGCGGTTATACGTGACGTAGGTCGTGTGCTAGATTTACCGTTCCATTTTGTGGATGGTATTAGTAAGTTGATTCCTATGGAGCTGGGCATTACTCTGACCGATGCTTTAGTTAAAGAGCCTCAACTTGCCGAGCGACGTGAAAATGAAGAAGAGTTGCGCGAGCTATTGGAACTAGCATTAAGGCTGGAAGGCTTGGTGCGAAATGTCGGTATGCATGCCGGTGGTGTATTAATATCACCAGGGAAAATATCGGACTTTTCACCGATTTATTGCCAGCCCGATGGCGCCAGTCTAGTCAGTCAATACGATAAAGACGATGTGGAAGCCGTGGGCTTGGTCAAGTTCGACTTTTTGGGTCTTCGCACACTCACCATTTTAGAGTTGGCCTTAGTTAATGCTAATAAACAGCGCGCAGAAACTGACTTACCACCATTGTCTTTTGCGACATTGCCTTTAAATGATAAAGCTACTTTTCAGTTATTAAAAACAGCCAATACCACGGCTGTATTCCAGCTTGAATCACGCGGTATGAAAGATATGCTGAAGCAGGCCTTACCAGATTGCTTTGAAGATATTATTGCATTAGTAGCCTTATACCGTCCCGGCCCTATGGATTTAATCCCAGATTACTGTAGACGTAAACACGGTAAACAGCGTGTGGAATACCCACATCCGCTAACAGAGTCTATTCTTAAAGAAACCTATGGCATTGCCGTTTATCAAGAGCAGGTCATGCAGATCGCGCAGGTAGTCGCAGGTTATAGCTTGGGTGGTGCCGACTTGCTTCGTCGCGCAATGGGTAAGAAAAAGCAAGAGGAAATGGACGACCAGCGCAAGACATTTACTGAGGGCGCTGTTAAAAACAATATGACCGAGCGTCAGGCCACCGAGTTGTTTGACTTGCTGGAGAAGTTTGCTGGCTATGGTTTTAATAAATCTCACGCCGCGGCCTATGCTATGGTTGCCTATCAAACGGCCTATTTAAAAGCCCATTATCCGGCGGCTTTCTTAGCCTCAACCATGTCGGCTGATATGAATAATACGGATAGTGTGCGCATTTTTTATGAGGACTGCGCACCCAATCAGATTGAGGTATTACCTCCTGATGTGAATCAGAGTGAATTTAAATTTAAGCCAGTGAATAAAAGCCAGATTTTGTATGGCTTGGGTGCAGTAAAAGGTACGGGCGCTGCTGCGATTGAAGTGATCTTACAGGCACGCGCTAAAGACGGCCCATTTAAAGACTTGTTTGATTTCTGTAACCGTTTGGATTTGCGTAAAGTGAATCGCCGTGTGGTTGAATCTTTAATACGTGCAGGGGCTTTTGATCAGGTAAGTAAAGATCAAACGCCACCCAATCGCAATGCTTTGTTAGCTGGCGTTGCCATGGCGATGGCTGCAGCTGAACAAAATAACGCTAATAGTAATCAGGATAGTCTGTTTGGTGAAGCTGTTGATAATGCCGTCAATGTATTGCCAAGCGTGCCAGCATGGACTGAGCAGCAGCGTCTACAAGAAGAAAAAGCTGCACTTGGCTTCTTTTTTAGTGGGCATCCCTATTGGGCCTACCAAAAAGATCTTAGTCAGTTTGTTAGTACCACCTTAGCCAATTTGGCACCGAAAGAACAGCCACAGCTATTGGCAGGGATTGTTTCTGGGGTTCGTAATCGGATGACTGCTCGTGGAAAAATGGCCATCGTGGGGCTTGATGACGGGACTACACGTATAGAAGTGGTGGTAGGTAGCGACTTACTCAATCAGTCGCAGCATTTACTAAAAGACGACCAGTTGATTATTGTTGAAGGACGCGTGAGTAATGACGAGTTTTCTGGTGGCATCCGCGTCAATGCCAGAAAGTTACATGATTTATCTAGCATTCGTAATAGCCGCGCTAGCTTTTTAAAAGTGTCATGCAATGGCCAGGCCGATGCAGTTAAATTAAAAGAATTATTAAAGCCTTATTGTAAAAGCGCATCAGATGAAACGCGAGGATGCGCTGTGAAAGTGGAATACCATAATGCCAGTAGCAAAGTTGAATTGATGCTGGGTAGTAATTGGCGTGTAGATTTGCATGAAGATCTGATTGCCAGCTTAAGCGCATGGTTAAGTCGTGAAAACGTAAAAATCCTATATAATTAAACAAAGATTCTTGAGATTAAGTCCAAACGCATGAAAATAACTTATTTAGATTTCGAACAACCGATTGCTGAACTTGAAGCCAAAATTGAAGGACTACAGTCAGCCCATGATGACCACGATAATTTGGATATTTCTAAAGAGTTGTCCGCTTTAGAAAAGAAAAATCAAAAATTATCAGAAGACATTTACGGCAGTTTGTCTGCATGGCAAATTTCGCAATTAGCGCGACATCCGCAACGTCCTTACACCTTAGATTATATTCAAGGTATTTTTACTGACTTTGAAGAGTTGCATGGTGATCGTGCGTATGCAGACGATCCAGCTATTGTTGGTGGTTTAGCTCGATTTGAAGGGCAGCCAGTCATGGTCATCGGCCATCAAAAAGGCCGTGATGTTAAAGAGCGCCAATACCGTAATTTTGGTATGCCGCGTCCTGAAGGCTATCGCAAAGCATTGCGCTTATATCGCATGGCAGAAAAATTCAACATTCCTGTCATTACCCTCATTGATACTCCAGGTGCTTACCCAGGTATTGGCGCTGAAGAACGCGGTCAATCTGAAGCCATTGCACGCAATTTGTATGTGATGGCCGAATTAAAAACGCCCATTATCGGTGTCATTATCGGAGAAGGTGGTTCTGGGGGAGCATTGGCGCTTGGTGTAGTTGATCAATTATTAATTCTACAATATGGCACCTACGCGGTCATTTCACCTGAAGGTTGCGCTTCTATTTTATACAAAAGTGCTGATCAAGCCCCAGTTGCAGCTGAGTCGTTAGCGATTACCGCTGATCGCCTTAAATCTATGGGTTTGGTTGATCGTATTGTGGCTGAGCCATTAGGCGGTTGTCATCGTGCACCAGAAGTGGTGATGGAAACCTTACGAGGCGCTTTAAAAGAAGAGCTAGCTAAACTAAAAAATAAATCTATTAAATCTTTATTGGTGACTCGCTATGAGCGCTTAATGAGCTACGGTAAATTTAAAGAAGTGGCTGATAAAAAACCAACAGTTAAAGTTTAAGGTGCCAAAAAGTAAAGCTTCTACAATTCGTACCAAATCTCATGCGCCAACAATTAGCGCAGTCCAACTTGAACTAAATCAATTTCTCTCTACGCATATTAAGTCAGGCCAGCATTTACTGCTGGCCTTAAGTGGCGGGCTAGACTCTTGTGTACTCTTACATCTATTGGCTAATGCTAAACCTAGCTTAGGTATTGAATTTTCAGCCATGCATGTACACCATGGTTTAAGCACTAATGCCGATACATGGGCCAGCTTTTGTGAGCAGCAATGTCAGCAGTTACAAGTACCTCTGCAGATGGCGCATGTGCAAGTTGAGAAAAATCCAAATTTAGGCGTAGAAGCTGCTGCAAGGCGTTTACGTTATGAGGCACTTTTTAATGCTGTTGTCGCTGACGCATCCCCCGCCTTTATCGTGACCGCACATCATGAAGATGACCAAGCTGAAACGCTCATGTTGCAGTTGATGCGTGGTGCTGGTGTAAAAGGGTTGGCGAGTATGGCTGCAATTGATCCCGTGCGCCGTTTACTGCGCCCTCTACTGGGAATCACACGTCAACAACTTCATGACTACGCCAAGTTACACGCCATTGCTTGGTGTGATGATGAGAGTAATGCGGATACGCACTATGAACGCAACTTTTTGCGCCATACGTTGATGCCAATCTTGGCGGAACGGTCGCCAGCAATTTCATCTGTACTTGCAAGAACCGCCTCGCATATGGCAGAAGCTAATACGTTGCTTGATGATCTAGCTAGCATTGATGCACAAACACTGGTGCTTGATAATAGTGTGTGCGTATCTGGTTTACGCATACTAAGTCAGGCGCGAGCAAAAAATGTATTGCGCTTTTGGTTGGCGCGTAATCATTTAGCCATGCCACATACAGATCAGTTGGCAGAAATTTTACATCAGTTACTGAATGCCAAGGTGGATGCCAATATCAATATTCCACTTCAGCATTTAAGTTTAAAGCGTTTTCAACAACGCGTTTACCTATGTCGTGAGCAAGTGGCCCATGATTTCGATTTAGTCTGGAATGGTGAGCAGTATTTAGACTTACCAAATGGCGGGCAACTGATATTTAAGCAGGTGGTTGGCGCTGGGTTGGCGTTGAAGCTTGGTATGACCAAATTAAGAATCACCAACCGCGATGGCGGAGAACGCTTTAAGCCAAATGTGCTCAGACCTACGCGCACTTTGAAGCATCTACTTCAGGAAGCGAACATTCCGCCATGGCAACGTGCTAATTTACCACTCATTTATTGGCACGACACCTTGGCTTGTGTACCTGGCATCGGTATTGCGCATGAGTTACAAGCCCACGGTGAAGAGGTTGGCTTAACGATTAGTTGGCAGGACGCACGCGTCGACTAACCCTTTCTTCTTTAGGTAGCGCAGTCCAAAAGATTGCCTCTATTAAGAATCTCACTTTTTAAGTATTAGTTTCAATTGTGGCCATATATTTTCTAAAATGATAGGCTGCCCCTGCACGTTGGGGTGTAAGCCATCATCCTGAATTAACTCTGGTCGGTTTTCCATTCCCTGTAACATAAAAGGTACACGCGGTACTTTAAGTTCTTGACTTAACAGTTGGTATTTTTGCGTGAATGACTGCGAATACTTAGGGCCGTAATTGGGGGGTATTTTCATACCGATAATGAGTACTTTTGCGCCATATTTTTTACTTTGTTCTATTATCTGCGCCAAGTTAGCCTGCATCTCGGTCAGTGGTAGTCCACGCAGACCATCATTAGCGCCTAGTTCTAAAATGACGATGTTGGGTTGATGCTCATTGAGCGTGGCGCTAAGCCGACTAAGGCCACCGCTGGTGGTTTCGCCACTGATGCTGGCATTGATAACTTTGTAGGGATAGTGTTGGTCTTCCAGTCTTTGTTGTAGTAGGCTTACCCATCCTAGCTGTTGTGGTATGCCGTATGCAGCAGATAGGCTGTCGCCATAAATCAAAATGCTGTTACTTGCCGCGTAAACAGGCGACGTTAAAAACATAAGGCAACTTAATCCCAGTAAAAGGGGACTCAGAAATACGACTCTCATTATTGAACGTAATCGGAAAAACATAGATGCAACGCACTCCCATTATTCAAGCACAAAATTTATACTACGAAATTGCTAACCAAGATAACTATATTCGCATACTACAAGGTTTAAATCTAACCATTAACACAGGTGAGCAGGTCGCAATTATAGGGAGCTCAGGTTCCGGTAAATCTACTTTACTAAGCTTGCTGGCTGGTCTTGATGTACCTACGAGTGGTCAGGTTTTGGTTGAGATGAACGCATTTAGTAGCTTAGATGAAGATGGGCGTGCGCTGGTGCGCGCACGTAACATGAGTTTTGTGTTTCAGTCATTTCAGTTATTACCTGCACTCACTGCGCTTGAAAATGTCATGCTTCCGCTACAGTTGACACAACATGCCGATGCTAAGGCGTTAAGTCTACAAGCGTTAGAGCAGGTAGGTTTAAGTCAGCGCGTACATCATTACCCAAAGCAGCTATCTGGCGGTGAGCAGCAAAGAGTAGCCATCGCACGTGCTTTTGCCACCAAGCCGCGCATCTTATTTGCTGATGAGCCTACTGGCAATTTAGATAATACGACCGGAAAAGTTATTATTGAATTACTCTTTAAGATGAACGCGGATGCTGACACCACTCTGGTACTAGTGACACATGACATGCAGTTAGCTAGTCGTTGTCAGCGCCAATTGCAGTTGGATAATGGTGTACTGACAGACTTATGATGGCCGCAATTTTTAAGTTAGCTTACTTGCAAACCTTTAATTTATGGCGGGCAGGGGCGCTAAGGGTGTTGGTATTTTCGTTGGTGTTGGCGGTAGCTGCGATTACGGCCGTAAGCTTCTTTACTCAGCGTGTTGACACAGCGCTGAATCAGCAAGGCGGCTTATTGCTTGGCGCTGATCTAGTGCTTTCCGCGAACCATGCACTACCAGAAAATTTTGAGCAACGTGCCACCGCGTTAGGATTAGCTTCGGTACGTAGCTATGAGTTTCCAAGCATGGTGGTGTTTGGAAATTCAAGTCAACTTGTAGAAGTGAAGGCGGTAGGGCAGGGATTTCCTTTGCGGGGTGACCTAACTATAGGCGCAACCACAAATGAATTAGGGCAAGTGGTTAAAGCCGTTCCTAAGCTAGGTCAGGTGTGGGTGGAGCCACGACTTGCCCACTTACTCAACTTACAAGTAGGTAGTGTACTTGAAGTCGGTGAACGTAAGTTTAGTGTCAGTGCTATTTTGCTACATGAGCCATCACGTGGTGGCGATATGTTTAGCTTTGCACCACGATTAATGATGAACGCTGCTGATTTAGCTTCAACCAAGCTGTTGCAATATGGCAGTCGTGCCAAATTTCAGTTATTGCTAGCGGGGACACCAGAGAAGGTTAACCAATATATTCGCCTCGCGCAGCCTGAGTTAAGGCGTGGTGAAAAAATCCAAGACCTTCGTAACGCACGCCCAGAGATTAAATTAGCCTTAGAGAAAGCCCAGCAGTTTTTAGGGTTGTCTGCCATGGTGAGCGTGATTCTAGCGATGGTGGCCATGCTACTTTCCAGTATGCCTTACATCAAGCAAAGCTTAGATAGCTTTGCACTCATGCGTTGCTTTGGTGCAACGCAGAACACGGTGATGCAATTGTTAGGAATTCAGACATTGTTGATCGCTTTTTTCAGTGCTTTGATTGGTATAGCACTAGGCTTTATGGCACAGCTCGGTTTAGCACAATTAGCTGGAAGTCTATTTGTAGAAGCTTTGCCACCAGCAGGCCTAATGCCAATGTTAGTCGGCATGGTTGCAAGTATCGCGATGATGTTTGCGGTCGTATTGCCGCATGTTTGGCAAATGCGGAATTTAAGCGCTATGAATATTCTGCGTCGGGAAACGCTGATGCAACCTTTAAGCGTCCAACTCAAGTTCTTGCCTGCGGCTTTGACGATGAGCGCTATGGTATTTTGGCAAGCGCAGGATTTTAAAATTGCATTGGCGACAATCGGAGCAATCTTGTTATTGTGCTTTCTAGTCATTGCATGTGCCTACGGATTTGTTTGGTTAACGCCACGTCTATTAACTTTATCGCCAAAAAGCCCTACACTTAATGCTGTTAAGTTAGGCGTTCTAGGCCTAAAGCGCAGGTTCGCAATTTCTACAATACAAATGATTGGGTTCAGTATGGGCTTGATGGTGCTCATCTTATTAGCCTTAATTCGTGGCGACCTAATACACAATTGGCAGGCCTCGCTTCCTGTTGATGCGCCCAATCGATTTGTCATTAATATTCAACCGGCGCAAATTGATGGGATGCATCAATTTTTTGCGCAGCAACACATTAAAAACGCAGCGCTATTTCCCATGGTGAAAGCGCGCTTAATGCGCAAAAATGGGATTGCAGTTAACCCAGAAGAGTTTGACGATGAGCGCGCACGCCACCTAGCTGATCGCGAATTTAATTTATCATGGGCTGCGCAAATGCAAAGTGACAATCAACTCATGAGTGGTCGTTGGTGGAAGAAGTCTGATGAGGGGAAGTCCTATATTTCCTTGGAGCAAGACTTAGCTAAAACACTAGGAATCCAATTAGGGGATAAGCTTGAATTTGAGATTGCCGCGAGTCCCATTGTGCTAACGGTGACTAGCCTCAGAAAAGTGGAATGGGATAGCATGCGCGCTAACTTTTTTGCTGTGACACCACCAGGAGTGTTGGAGCGCTTCAATCCTAATTACATCAGCAGTTTTCATTTACCACTGCGGGCAGATGGACCTTTAAATCAATTGCTACGTGAGTACCCTAATCTTACTATCATTGATGTGGCAGCTTTGATGCAGCAGGTACGAGGCATTATGCAGAAAATGAGCAGCACGGTGCAGTATGTGTTTGCTTTTAGTTTAATTGCAGGCAGTGCTGTACTTTATGCTGCATTAGTTGCAACCCATGAAGAGCGCATCCTTGATGCTACTTTGTTGCGTGTGTTTGGCGCTTCTAGGCGTCAGGTAGCCATTGCCTATATTGCTGAATTTAGCTGTATTGGTCTCATTGCCTCCTTGGTCGCAGTCATTGCGGCTAACTTATTAGCTTATTACATGAGCGCCCATATTTTTAATATTCCCTTTACCTTCAATTTTGGCTTAGCTCTGATGGCTATGCTTATTTCTGCCAGTATTATTCCATTTGCAGCTTGGCTTGGGCTACGTAGATTTTTGAACATCCCGCCGAGACAATTGCTCAATAGCATTTGATTTAGATGTTGATTGATCTGCCGCAGTTTAGCCTTCAATCAGGCCGCACCGAATTGCAAGTCTCACCATTTCAACTGGGCCACTCACGCCAAGCTTTTGTTTGATCCCTGTTTGATAGTTAGCAACAGTCTTCATACTAATGTTGAGCGAGGTGGCAATTTTGCTGAGATCTGCACCATCTAATAACAGCCTAAAAATCTCAAATTCTCGGGGGGATAATACTTGCATCGGATCATGCTTGGGCTCATGCGCATGCGATGCAAGTATTTGGGCGACTTCTTTGCCTAGATAAGTTTGTCCCGTGAGTACCCAGTCAATGGCATTTGGTAATTCCTCTGCTAAGCCACTTTTTGCTATGTAACCCTTAGCACCAGCCTTGAGTGCCTGACTAGCAAAAATTGCATTCTCATGCATCGAAAGTACCAATATTTTAGCGGTAGGGTAGCGCGCAATGATGCGTTTAATACCCTCCATCCCACCCATGCCTGGCATGTTTAAATCCATAATGGTGATATCGGGTAGATGTTCAGCAAAAAGCTGATAAGCGCGCTCTGCGCTTTCGGCCTCTGCAACCACAGTGACCTTGCCTTCTTGGTCAAGTAAACGTCGTATACCTGATCGGACAAAGGCATGGTCATCCACAAGCATGACGGTTATCGTGTATTGGTTACTCAAGATTGAATTGGAATCCAAGCGTTAATCTCGGTTCCTTCCCCTAATGTTGTATTGATGATGAGATCACCATTTAATCCTTCAACACGCTCACGCATGCCAGGTAATCCGAAGCCAATGGTGTTGGTTAAATTAAACCCTTGCCCATTGTCCTTGACGATTAATTGGAGTCCTTCTTGCTGGCTTTTTCTTTTGTAGAACAATTGAATGTCAACCACCGTTGCATTTGAGTGCTTGGTTATGTTTGTTAGGCATTCTTGTGTTAGTCGGTATAAGGTAATACCTTTAGCCTCCTCAAGAACCTCATGGATAGGCGTGATGCTCACATCGCATTTTACTTCTTTGTGACGAGATTTCCATGTCGTGACTAGTTCGTCAAGTGCTGCTTGAAGCCCTAATTCTTCAAGCAAGCCAGGACGAAGTTGTTGCAATAGGCCAGTTACCATGTCCGTGAGATGTCGTGAAAGTTGACTAATCGCAAGAGCACTATCTCTTAGCTCAGGATATTTTTTATCTGAAGCTTTTAGGATAATGCTTGCATCGGTGTTAATTGCCGTGAGGCATTGACCAAATTCATCATGTAAATCTCTGGCTAGACTCTTTCTTTCTTGTTCTTGTAGCGAAATGAGCTCATGTGTGAGCTTGTGGTTTTGCCGGATACTGAGCTCAAGTTTGGCAATCATATGATTAAATTTATCCCCAATAGGGGCGAGTTCAGGCGCATTAAATTGAGGTAAGCGTGTGTCTAGTTTTCCTTCTTCTAATGCGTTTAATGCGCTAAGAATTCTTTCTGTAGGCTTCAATGCCTGAGCCACAGCCCAGATGACGCTGAGGTTCACAAGCACAAAGAAGACGCTAATAAGCGTCAATAACTCTATGAGTTGCTTCCACTTCTCTGCGTACTCATAGTCAGGATCGGGAGTGATAATTAATTTTCCAAGGACCTTTCCTTGATATTCCAAAGTTCTGATTGATGGGCTCCATGGGGGCGTGAATCTATTTAAAAGTGCCTTGAACCATCGAGGGGCTTCATCAGTAGCTTCATTTTTACTCAAGTGGTTGCTATCAACGACATCACCATATTCATTAGTAAGCTCGATCTTAATATGCCGCATATGTTGTAGATGTTGCAAATTGAAGGTGTGCTTCTCAATTTGTTTTTGAGTTAGTTTGTCGTTATTTAGGATGGCGGTGTCGAAGAGGTATAACACCAATTTTTCTGCTGATTTAACTTCAGCCTCAGTATTCTGGCGTGCATTGTTAATCGACATCAGTGTGCCGGCAAACATAATGGCCAGTAGCAGTAAAGTAATGATTAGATTGAGGCGAAGCTTAAGCGTCAAAATGTAGATTCTCTGAAAGTCTTTAAAGGTAGGTTGTCACTATAGCGCTAGCTAGATCGAAAGGGAAATTGTGAGATGCAAGTCGGGAGTTTCTCCTAATGCATAAGTGGTAATGCGTAGGTATAGTGCAAAATTACAAATTGCTTTAAACAGTATCACTGCATACTTAGTGGTAAAGCAGTAAAACAGGCAATCACCTAATTGGAATTAAAGTCATGACAACACCTTGCAACCTCAAACCCAAACTAATCCTACTCGCCATATTGACGGCTTATGCTATGCCACAAATAGCAATCGCTGAAAATAAGGCTGAAGCCTTGGAATTGAGTAAAATTGAGGTGGTGGGCACTACACCGTTGCCAGGTCTTGGTACACCAATCAATCAAGTGCCATCTAATGTGCAAACGGGTTCAGCCAATGACATTGGTGGTCAAGTTTCACTTAATTTAGCTGAATACATGGACAATAACCTTGGTTCAGTAAATACGAGTAATAGTGTAGGAAATCCATATCAAATGGATGTTTCATATCGCGGGTTTACTGCTTCGCCGATATTAGGTTCGGCTGTGGGCATGTCAGTATTCTTGGATGGTGTACGCGTTAATGAGCCATTTGGCGATATCGTTAACTGGGATTTGATCCCAACTAATGCTATATCCAACATCAATCTGATGCCTGGTTCTAACCCGTTATTCGGATTAAATACCTTAGGTGGAGCGCTTTCTGTGCACACGAAAAGTGGCAGTGAATTTCCGGGTGTATCCGCTACAGCATCAGGGGGTTCATGGGGTCGTCGTGCATTTGAATTTGAAGCGGGCGGTGTAGATAAAGAAAAAAATGTCGATTATTTTGTGACAGGTAATTTCTTTAAAGAAGATGGCTGGCGCGACCACTCTGGCAGCAATGTGAATCAGATTTTCAGCAAAATGGGTTGGCAGAACGACACCAGTGACTTGGATTTGTCAGTGTCACTTGCTGATAACACAATGCACGGCACTCAATCTCTGCCGCTATCTATGCTAGGTAATCCTAAGCAAGCCTACACATGGCCAGATTCGATTCAAAATAAGTTGGCGATGATTTCATTGAAGGGCAGCCACTTTATTGCAGATGATAAATTGTTAGCGGGTAATGTGTACTTCCGTATGAGCAATGCCAATAGCTTTAATAGTAATGCACAGGTGCAAATTGATAGTCATGGGGATCCAGTAACGGATGCTACAAATATCACGTCCAGCACTAAGCAAAATGGTTTTGGAGGTTCGCTGCAATATAGTCTGCTAGGTGATTTTATTGGCCATAAAAATCAATTTACTGTGGGGGCATCAGCTGATTTTGGACGCGTAACTTTTACTCAAGATGCAGTGTTAGCTAACCTAATAGGCACTGAGACTGTAACCGATCCATCTAATACCCAGCAAGGCAATGTTAGGCTGAAAACTACTAGTGATTATTATGGTTTATATGCAACGGATAACTTTGCTTTGAATGAGCAATGGAATATGACCTTGTCAGGACGCTATAACATAGCGAAAGTAAATTTGTCGGGGGCTAGCCTGTATGCAGTTCCAACTGCTCCAGACGCATATACTGTGGTGGGGGATTTAAATGGTAACCACGAATATAAGCGTTTCAATCCGGCGGTTGGTTTAAACTATAATCCAAGCAAAGACCTTGGCCTGTATGGTGGCTATAGTGAGAGTATGCGCGCCCCCACACCAGCAGAACTTTCATGTGCCGACTCTACAAGGCCATGTTCACTTCCTACCGGATTTAATTCTGACCCAGATTTACATATGATTGTGGCTAAGACTTGGGAAGGCGGGTTGCGCGGAAAGTTATCGCCCAGCATAGGTTGGAATGCCGGTGTTTACAATACGGTTTCTAGCAACGACATCCAGTTTATCGCCAGCAGTACTTCTCAGGTAACTGGTTATTTTCAAAACGTAGGAGACACACAACGTAGAGGCTTAGAGCTTGGCTTGCATGGTAAGTTTGATGCCTTGAGCTTAGCAGTCAATTACGGCTTTGTGGATGCTACCTATCAGTCTGATTTTACAGTGGGATCGGGTTCTAATAGTCAACAGGTTAATGGCAACATCAATGTCACAAAGGGTAATAAGATTCCTGGTGTCGCAAGACAAACACTTAAAGTTAGGGCTGCTTATGAACTAACACCAGCTTGGAATGTAGGCAGTAATGTTATTCTTGCGACTGGTCAATATGCCCACGGTGATGAAAACAACCAAGATTCTAATGGCATGGTGCCTGGTTATGCAGTAATGAATTTGGATACACATTATGTAATCAACCCAGCGTGGAAAGTATTTGCTAAGGTCAATAATGTGTTTGATAAGCAATATGCCACTTTCGGACAACTCGGCCAAAATATCTACACCGCAAATGATGAGCAGTTTCGAACCCCTTCAGCACCAAGAGCTGCTTGGGTTGGTCTTACCTATGAGTTTGGTCGCTCAAAAACGTCATCAGCTTCGGTTGATAATGATAAGTAATAACACTTGTGGCGCTAAGGGGTAGTATGGTCTGTTGATTTAGCAATCTAATTTTTGATTGAATGTCTCTAATTCAGGTACGCCCAAATGCCTGCATGGTATGATTGCATCAATCAAAAATTGAAAGAAAATCATGCAAATCGGAACTCCTCTAAGCCCTAATGCAACCCGTGTCATGTTATTAGGCAGTGGCGAACTAGGGAAAGAAGTGATTATTGCCTTACAGCGTTTAGGGGTCGAAGTTATAGCAGTTGATCG
>Ga0214165_1000540_pt1 | contig 26082 bp, 20 predicted proteins | sample TroBogypolimnion_34_FD_153004 | JGI IMG/M metagenome (GOLD analysis project Ga0214165, IMG submission 153004) | Freshwater microbial communities from Trout Bog Lake, WI - Practice 03JUN2009 hypolimnion v3 | ecosystem: Environmental > Aquatic > Freshwater > Lake > Hypolimnion/Profundal zone ... | reverse complement strand
CAGTAGAAATCGGATGAAGTGGCCGAATTTGCACGAATCTTACCGGCGGGCCATATAGAGCCCACCGAACACAAACCACAAAACGTTTCCGATTGCGCGCAACTCTGTTCTCCCTTTTACCTCCAATGGTACGCACTGACAGGCCCACTTCCCTGACATGGTCGCACCGCAAATATGCGGATGATGGAATGTGGCGGACACGCTGGCGTGGAACCCCGAATTTTCAGTATTCACATCCATCCCCAGGAAGTGTGGACCAATCTGTGGATAACTGCTGCACAACCCTCGCCCACCCGCATGCCTATTGGTGTACACAGTGGTGCTCAACCAAGAGGCAGATGGGTTTGACGAATGTGGCAAGCAGCGAACCTACTGCAAGCCTAGAATGACTGACATCATGAGATGCTGCATGAGTGCCCTTTCGCTGCCATGAAGAAACGATTTCCCATTCATCCCGCCAACCCGGAGCGCCTGTGCTGGGGCTGTGACAAATACTGTGCTGCGGACAACATGCTGTGCGGCAACGGCTCTGATCGCACGCAGCACCCATGCGAACTTTGGGGCGAAGACTGGCAAGCGTGGGGAAGTGACTTCGAGGAAACTGAAGCAGCGACGCAGCCTTCGGCGAGCAACACGATCCAGGCGCGGACCACAATATCCTGATGGCAACCAAGAATTTCACGGGCGGTCGAATCCGTAAGGCCGACTACGATCCGACCTCCGGACAACTGGAGCTGCACTGGGACAACAGGTCAGTGTTGGCCTACAAGCAGGTCCCGCAGGAGGTCTACCGCAGGCTATGCAATGCACCCAGTCCGGCGGCATATTGGGAAGACCGTATCGCAGAGGAGTATCCGAATGGCACGCCAATGACTTCCAAGGCTGCATCCGGTGTCGCACAACAGTTCAACGATCTCTTCGGGAATGGCGACGGTGATGGTTCTGCCGAAGGCTAAGGTAGAGGAGCCGGATATCGCACAGGTGCATACGTCATGCGAGACAGCGAACTTGCTTTGACAGCTGACGCATTCATTTTTGCACTGGCGTACCAGGTGCCTCCGTGGCTTTTGGGGCTTCTATTGAAGCTGCTCACTCCCCACCCGGTGGCGCGCGCGGTCCTTGTGTTGCCCGGCACATTTGTTCACGAGACCTTGCACTTGATCGTTGGGCTGATCGTGAACGGCAAGCCGGTATCCGTTTCGTTGTGGCCACGTAAGGTCAATCATGGTCAGTGGATATTGGGGGCCGTTGGCTTTGCAAACCTGCGCTGGTACAACGCGGTGTTCATTGGACTTGCGCCATTGCTTGCGGTGGCTGGTGCCATGCTCTTGGCGCCACCCCTTGGTGGTTGGTCTCTCGGCTTGGAAGACGTCAAGCGCTGGGCAATTGCCTCCCCCATCTTGGCGATGTGCATGCCAAGCGCAACGGATTTGAAACTCGCCCTGAAATCCTGGCCCATCCTGTGTGCTGGGGTGGCCGTAGTGGTATGGCGTATGCATTGATGAGGCAGGACAAAGAGATGACAGACCAGACAAGAATGGCCTGCCATCGAGACGTCAATCGGCTTGATCAGGAAAGATGCTTGCCGGCCAGTCCGGTGAGCTCAAACATCGTCACTTCAGACTTGCCCATGACTGCCTTCAACTTGGCGTCACACAGGATGTTGCGCTTGTTGGCGGGATTTTGCAGGTTGTGTGCCTTGATGTACTCCCACAATTTCTTGATCACTTCGGTGCGGGGTAATGGTGCGGCGCCGACGACTGCAGCCAGCTCGGCGCTGGGCTTCAAGGCCTTCATGAAGGCGGATTCTTTTTTGGGTGCTGTTGTCATAGGGCGTGTGTGATTTCTTAGTTGATGGGCGCACAGTGTAGCGGCGTGCGCATCCTTCACTCCCAAATCCTCTCCCTCTGGGCTACTCACCATGCAAACCTCGGGGGCAAGGTCGCACATGCCCGCATGGAGCCTGTGAACGGGCCACACCAAAACCACCCAACGCAGATCGTGGCAGTAAATTTACAGCGCCCGCATGAAAAAGCGCTTGTGCGCGTAACTCCATTTGCTAAGTTGATTGGCAAGTCTGTACGCGCCGTTTTGGCACGCACGGCTCATTGATCCAAGGAAACTTTCATGAAACCGTTCATACCATCAGGCTTTCAAGTGCTGTCCAGCCCAAACTACCAGTGGGTGATTTTGGATCGCGTCGAGGTGCATTCAGTGCGCGATCTGTGCGTACGATTGAATCACCTCATCCAATCGCTGGGCTACCAGGTTGAGGACTGGGGCGTCAATCCTATCTTCATAGTCAATCCAGGTGGGTGGGTGATGCCGCAGGATCAAGAGCGCATCAGGGATTGGCTAGGACGCCAAGCGGGATGCAAGTACGTGCGCACGCAGCGCGATGGGAATCAGCGTCAACACACTATGCAGCTCGGGATTTTGCATGAATCACAGGCCCACATTGCGCTGTCAATTCTGCGCATTTTGTGAAAAAAAATGGAAGCACAAAATCCATTTCAGATGGTGTGCATTTGGTTACAGAAAACAGCTTCATTTGATGCTGTTTTCATTGAAATTAGACGGCAGCTAAGGCGCGCAGACACGCAATGCACGATACGCTGTCGCCATGAAAACATGCAGGGAGAAAAGTTATGTCAGTCACTAATCTACGAGATCACCAGGTTGATCAACTCGTTGCTGATGTCACCCGTTTGAACCAAGTCGGCGGCAGTGACGCGGCCGCGCTGCTGCGCATCCGCGCCGTTGTCAGTCGCGAATTGCTTGAATGTGACGATATGGATCTGACCACCGCTGCATTGGGTCGACTGGAGAGTGAATCGGCGGCCAAACGTCTTTTGAGCATCGTGAACTACTGCAGCGAGCACTTTGTTGTCGGCGCGCAAGTGCTCTCGATTGTGGCTTTGCCAGTATCCGTGCGCCTGCAATCGCTTAACCAGCAACAGACGTCCCTGCGGACGGGTGAACGCGGAGCACTTAAGGACTTGGCGCAAAAGATGGTTGATGCCGTCGGCGCGCGCTGTGTGACTTTCGACACGCGAATGTACCAAGGGCCGGCGTTGTTCCAGATGAAGCCCCGCGAAATGCGCGCATTCTTGATGCAGTTGGTCGATGGGACCCTCTATCCGCTTGGCGGACCTCCTGAATTTTCGGTATGCAGCGAGGTGAATGGGCCTTGGCGCTTGGTCTACTTTCTGGGGGTAGAGGTAATGGACGCGCCGAAGTACCCGCAGCTCGGCGATTGGCCTGTTCAAATGCAGTCACGTGGATGGCTTGACCATCCCAGTGCTGCGATCGAATGTGCTGATGAAGTGATGTTCAATGCCAATGTGCAGGTCCATGCTGAGAGCCACGGAGTTTTCTACCTTTCATGCGCGCTGAAAGCTGGCAGGAAGGGCAACCGCTCCCTTCGGATTACCGACATGCTGAAGGCGCTTGAAGTTGATGGCCGGGGTCTGACAATCTACTTAACCGATTCGGGTCTTGGATGTCAGGTCCGCACTCTCATGGTGTGCCCCTTGCTTGCCTTTGAGCAGAAATGGGATTTGATGCACGAAGAATCCGTCTGGGATTTTCAGTGCGAACTCGAAGGGCTTGCGATGGACTTGATGCAGGAATTCGAGCCGCAAGGTCTGCAACGCGTGGAGCCTGCCGAGTACGAACGTCTGGCTATAAAGCACCATGTTCCTCTATTCAGATTGGTTGGCAAGGCTACTTGATAGCCTGCCCACGAATAGTCACGTCTTTATGGGGCTACGGTGAGTGTTGCCTCCCAGTAACTAGATGACGTGAAATTGGAACCTGTCGGCCAGGGAAAATATCATGGTCATGGTTGGTACTGTGCCCCGCCTTCAATGGGGCTGACATACGCCACGTGTAAGCCACAGCTATTTGGCGGATTGCCTTACGCGTAGTCGCGTGCGTCATTCAATTCGCGCACGCAGCTCCAGAAAATCTCTTGCGCTTACTGGTACTTCAGGCATATGGGCCCGAGGAGACCGTGGCTCATTCAAGCGTAGCTTCACACAGATGTTGCAGATTTCTGTGCATTGTGGCGAGCCTACGCGCAGGGAGAAGTCGCCTGTCTATACCGTAGCCACGACACTCTGGTGCTACAGAAATTCTTCGCTTGGGAGCTTACAAACAGAAAACTGGCTTTGATCGTTGTGGTGGTCCCGTACGTACTGCTCCACGCGCCTTTGGATCACAGCAATTTTTTCCATTCATCGCAAAAAGCGCTTAGCCACTGGCACCAAAGGCCTAACTTATAGGTCAGTGTTCCACATGTTCGGTGGAATCAGTAGGAGATGCGAGTGATCAAAAGTCAGCAAAGACGCCCATTGCGGACCCCTCCGAGACACGTACGTGCGCTCGGTTATGGAGCCGGCCGAGCCGTAGCTCCGTGCACGCCGGAGCGACTGCTTTCAGATCAATGCCGTTCAGGCATTGGTCGTGCCGGATGCAGCGGCACCGCTCCAACTGACTGGCGTGGCCCGGCAAGTGCCGACCTCCTGACGCACTGATTTGTTCATTCATTTACTAAACCCACATACCCATGAAAACACTTGTCCTATCAGACCATGCCAAAGACCAGGCCAATGCAGCGGCCAGCAAACGTCAAGCCGAATTTGAGCGTGCCAAATTGGCTTTTGAGAATGCCTTGGATCGACATGCGGATCACAGTAAGGCACTGCTGGAAAAGTCACGTCTGCTCTGGCGCGACCATCGGTATCTCGCCTGGATGTTCAGCATCGTCACTCGGATGCTGCATGCAATGTCTTCACTGCCGGCGGCTCCGGTCAAGGCGGTTGCTGGTCGCGAAGAGATCGTCTGGAATGCCGGCAGCGATGGTGAGCGGCGGGTATTGGATGCACTGTCACGCCAACTGGGCGATGAATGGGTTGCGATCTCAGGTTACAAAAATCCGGCAGGTGAAATAGATCTTTTGCTTGTGTGCCCGGATGGTGTGTTGGCAGTGGAGATCAAGTACGTTAATGGCAAGGTCTACTGCGAAGGTGACCGCTGGTGGCGGGACAAGAGTGACAAGTACGGCAATGTTGTTGAACGCAATCTCCCTATTGCCGACAAGAAGGGCCGGGGACCTAGCGCGCAGGTCAATGCTTCGGCAAGTCGCCTCCAGCGGTTCTTGTCTGAGCGTACGCCGATGACCGTCGTATTGCGTGCCGTAGTGCTTTCGCATCCGCAGTCGTCAATTGGTGAGTTGCGCTATCAAACAGTGGATTCCATTGCCACTTTGGACGCCTTCAAGCCGCGCGATGTATTCAGTGAAACGGTTGGAACGGGGCACCAACTCTTGGTTGATGACCTTGTCAGGATCATTGCGCAGGACCACCGTTATCACGAAGACAGGGGCACGCGATGAGGCCAACTGCGACTGATAGTCACCGGCTGATCAGCAAAAACATTCTTGCGTTGCTTGGTCCTGCATTGCTGTGACCTTGTGAACGCAATCCATGCAAGCAAATATTTATCAAAAACAGGAACTCCCAATGAAACACAAAACCAATGCAATCGTGACTTCGGTAGTCTGTAGTGTTGTCCTGATGGGATGCGCGTCTAAGCCGACCCTTGAGAGTATCCAACGGGACCAACTCAAGGCCGAAGAATTGCGTAACCGGGCGGATGCAGACAAAGCGGAGAAGCGTCAGACACAGAATGAAGCGCTAATTGTGAACATTCCACAGTGGGTACTGCGGCCTCCCAAGCCTGACTCGGTAGGTCTATATGCAGTGGGTGCAGCTGAATCCTTGTCGCTCAATATTGCCCAGAAAAAGGCCATGCTGGACGCAGAGTTTGGCTTAGCGAAGCAGTACCGCCAAGAACTTTCTGGAAGTGAGCGCAGCTTTACCCAAGAACGCAATGACCAGAGCCTGTCATCGCAGTACACCCAGCTGATTGACAAACTTGTGTCGCGCGTGCCCATCCAAAGTGTTGAAGTCGTCATGCAGGAGGCGAAGTCTATTGAGGGCGTGTTCCACTCCTGGGTGCTGCTGAAACTCCCGTTTGCCCAATTCGACCAGATTTTGCAGGAGCAGCGAGCTCAAGCGGTGGACGTGACGGTGCAGAAGGCCTTTGATGATCTGGAGCGACGCCTCAAAGAGCGTGCTGTAGAGCGCGCGCAGCAACAGCGCGACCAGCAGGCCACGCGACAGTCGGAGGTTGCTAGCCAGGCGGGTATGACAGCGCAGTTGAACGGGAAGGCTGAGGTCAGCGGCGCAAGGCTGGGCACGGATGAGACAACCTCTGCGCGAAGCCTGGTCACTCCATTGGAGGTTGAGCCGGGCAACGGCAGGGTGCTGCCCTGAGTTGGACGCACATTCATGTGCGCTGGATTGACGGGGAGGGTGCTTGGCATGGTCACTGTTCTGTCTGCCGTTTGTTTCGCTGCGCACGGTGACGAAGGCCCCGCTCACCTGACAGAAGCGGATATGCGCGTCACCCGAGAGGCAGGGCTGATAGCTAGCACCTATTGCATCGCAAGGACCACCAATGCACGCGCTAACCGGCGCCTGGCCATAGCCGGTGCGGCGAGTGCATTGGTTCAGTGGCGAGATGGGGTGGAGATATCAGGGACGCAGTCATTGCAGGGCGGTGTGTTCGAGGAGCGAATACAGGAAAGTACCTTGGGAGTGGTTGGTGCACTGGACGTGGCCCTTGAAGACCCGGCCGGTGGGATCGCGCATGACCTGTGGTGCGTCAAAGTGGTGGAGAATCAAAAATGATGCAAAGCGGTGTATTCAGGCCATGGGTCGCAGCGTGCCTTTTGGGCATGGCGGTAGTGTCAGAGGGGGCCACATGGCGGGAGTCCATGCAGGTGGAGCTGAGCCTGGGTGAGCGCGACACCCGCATGGCGGTGCGTGCCGCAGCCTTAGATGAGATGCGGGCGCGAGCGTCCCAACAGGTCGGAATGATCGTCGAGTCCACGATGGTCTCCACCGGGCAAAAATTCACGGAAGAAATCCGTACCGTAGGGGTGTCGTTGGTTCAAATCGATGGTGTCAAAGATGAGTTGCGACTGCAAAAGGATGGCAACTTGCGCCTTGTGGTGACCGGCACGGTGACTGTCGACACGTCTGAGCTGGATCGGCGTGCGACGTCCATGCGCGAAGACCGCGCTAAAGTCGAGAGGATTCGCCAACTGGCGGCCGACAACCAGTCCCTGCGGCGCACACTGGCAGACATCACGACGCTGCTCGGCGGGCAGGCATCGCCCATGGCAACGGCCGATCTGCTCAAACGTCAAGCTGTGATTCTGGAAAGCCTTGCGACCAACGTGGAGCGGGTAGGGCAGGCATTTCAAGCGGGGGCATTGCTGGAATTGGCCCAGAAGGATGATGTCGCCTGGTCGGCGGTTCAAGCGGAGATCGAGACAGGCGTTTTGGAGCGAATACTTCTCTCACCGGTGACCGCCAAAATTGTGCGCGTGGAAAGCACGCTCAACGGGGTGGCCGTTCTGGTGCAAGTTGGCTGGGACGCAGACTTCCGCAGCCTATTCAAAATGCTGGATCGTTACGTATTTCTTGGATACTTGCCACCAGGAAATAGGGCACCCGATGATTTGCTGGCTCTGACACGATCGGACAATGGTGTGCGAACCGACCGTCCTCTTGCTGAGCGGGTCTATCGGTATTTGCAAAACAGTCGAATCGAACTTGAAATCAATGTGGGAGGCGTGCGCAGGGCATTTCCAATGATGTACGCCAGTAACGATTTCATGGGGTCTTGCGGGGGGAGTATTGAGTTTCCAAGAAACGCAATCTCTTCGAAAAACGTTTGTTTCAGCTTTCAGAGTGCAACTCGCAGAACCTTTCGAGGCACGGAGTTCGGCGAGGATGTCAATCCGACCAAATTGCTATTGAGCAAGAGCCAGGCGGGTGAGGCCAAGCAAGTCGAAGCGACATGGATCTTAAAAAGGGCGGATGGAACACAAGTCCGCCGCCAGGCCCAGGTTCTATAGATACTCCAGCGACTGAGCGATTGGAATGACCCAGCGGAGTATCCGACAGTACATCGGCTCGCTATGAAATGGTGGTGGTCGCATAAGGGCCACTTGGCAATGGTTCCGAAGTCGGCTACGGCGTTGTGCGGCTTCCTTTGAATGGCTGATCTTCATCGCAGAATTGAAGAGCAAGATCACCGTAGCAAGGGCTTTAGGGAGGGCAAAACTGTGGCAAAGTCGTGCAAGAATATGCAGTGGCAAATACGTACCTCAGGGTTTCCTTTAAAGACAAAGATGCAGCCAAGGCCTTGGGCGCCAAATGGGATGGCGAGCAGCGCCAGTGGTATGTACCTGAAGGCCGAGACCTCATGCCATTTGCGGTGTGGTTGCCTGCAGAGAGTAGCAAGCCTTTAGCGTCTGTAAATCCGGTTGCCTCTACACCGGTAGCGTTCACACCAACCGTCAGTTCGAGTTCGAGTGCCAGTTTGGCACTTATCGCCAAGAAAGGCGTCTCACTTTCCAGTTTGCTCGCTGGTATTTCTCAGGCAGTTGCCAAGGCATATTCGGCAGGAGTTTGGACAATGGTAGAGGTGGTCGAACTTCGTACGAATGGCGGCCATGTCTTTATGGGCATTTCAGAGCGGGATCCAGGCGGCGGGGTACTCGCAAAAGCAAACGCAGTCATCTGGCAGTCGGTTGCAAACGCCATCTTGCCTGTTTTTGAGCAAGCAACTGGCGCGCAATTGGCGCCAGGCATCAAGTTGTTGGTCCGCGCCCGACCCGTGTTCAAGGCATTGCATGGGTTCAGCATTGAGATTGATGCGATTGACCCGGAATATACGCTGGGCGATCTTGAGGCTCGAAAGAGAGAAATTCGTGAACGACTGAAAGCAGAGGGGATCTTTGCAGCCAATAAGCAGCTGGACGCTCCATGGGATTTCAGGGACGTACTTGTTGTAGCACCGGCGGGCGGAGCCGGCTTGGGAGACTTTCAGGTAGAAGCAGACAGGCTTGAAAAGTATGCTGTTTGTTCCTTCACCTACATCTTCTCCCGGTTTCAAGGGGAGGGCGCCCCTAAGGAAATTTGTGACGCATTACAAGGTGCCCTAACCGATTGGCGCAAAACACATGAGAGCCTGCCGGATGTCATTGTTGTCATCCGTGGCGGTGGGGCGGTCAATGACATGGCTTGGCTCAATGAGTACGACTTAGCTCGTCTCGTTTGCGATTTCCAGATCCCAGTGTTCACAGGTGTTGGTCATGAGCGTGACAGCACGGTTTTGGATGAAGTGGCGCATACAAAATTTGATACTCCAAGCAAGGTCATTCTCGGCATTCAAGAGCGAATAGCCAGGCGTGCGATGGAGTCGAAAGCAAACGGTGATTTTGTCTTTGCCCGTGCGAGGCAGTTAGCCCAAGATGCCTCCGTCGCTGCTCAGGATATGGAAGGGTCAGTGCGGTTGAAGTCGTACCAATGCCTGGCCATGGCCAGAAGTGAAACCGCCGAGCTCGTTCACGGATTCAAAGAAACCTCACACAGAATCGTCAGCACTGCATCCGAAATGTCGAACGGCGCCATTCGATCCGTGCGGTCTCTTGCTATGACAAAACTTCAGCAAGCAAAACTGCAAGTGCCCCACCTCGCAGATCAGGTCATCCAGGGCTCAAGACACGCGGTGCTACGGTCTAACTTGGATGTTGATGCGGTACTGGAGGGAAACTTGTTCACGGTCAGAAGAATCGCGGAGGAAGCCAGCGGGGACGTAGAGACCGGCATTCAGTCGATTCAAGCGCTGGCTGCACAGAATATCAAGGCAGCGGCCGAATCTTCTGAAGCGATGATACGGGAGATAGCCGGGCAGGGTCCAAGCAAGACCTTGCAGCGCGGATTTGCAATGGTGCGATCCCTTGACGGAAGGACGCTTACACGCTTAAGCCAAATCGATAGTGGTGACGGGATCGAGATCGAATTCATGGACGGAAAGGTCGTCGCCTCTACAGGAAAGACTAACTAAGGGTATTACATGGCAACACAAACATTCAAAGAGGCTTACGGCGTTCTTCAAAAGCATGCGCAAACGCTACGCACCCAACAGGAGCCAAATATTGACGACCTCTTGAGTATCGTGACGGAATCGATGGACGCATACAAGGTGTGCAAAGAGCGAATCGACGCCGTAGAGAAGGCATTAGAAAATGCATTAGGAAATATCGAAACTGAAACTGAAACTGGAAGTCCTAAATTCGGCGAAGGCAATTAGTTCCAAAATAGGGACATCGCAGTTAAAAATTCATTTTTCACTACATAGTGGCTGAAATCGTTTCATTTGAAGTGATTTATATCAATCTAAATTAATAAAGCCAGATTGCTTATGACTTTTCTGTCACATCGTCATAGCGAAAAGATAATTTTCCTGCGATGTCCCATATTGAAAGTATAAAGAGGCATCGCTGAAAATCATGCTTGACCGGTAATTTGCTCGAAGTAATTGGACTGACAATGAACTCACTATTCGGAATAATTTGATTAACACGACTGAGTTGCTCTGAACTGATCGCGCATTCGAAGTCACTTGCTCGTAAATCTTCGACATCATTTTGCCTAGCGTTGAAATGTGTAATAAGAATATCTTTACATTCATACCCTAGATCTAAGAGCCATTGAGCAGAAAGCTTAGCATCAATTAAAGTGCTGGAATACAAACCTGGAGTTTTCGCCATTGCCAGCAGACGCCATAGCTTGATGAGCTCAGCAGTAATTGCACGATTGGTGGTGCTTTTATTCAAATACCTATCTATACTTCGAATTAATCTCTTTCGCGAACCACGTTCACGACTTACACCAGTGCGCTCTCGTCTTCCACTTCTTTGATGAAAAGGTTCGAAATCATTAATGGAGGATTCATTTACAGCCAGAATATATGAGTTTGATAGTAAGATTGCATCGTTAATTTCTATATTATGGTTATGGGATAGAATATGCCCAAGTCGACTAATATCGAAATTCGTATAATGACGAAGATCTAGCAAAAGAATGATATCTTCTATTGCCGCATTTGTTTGAGCCGGTGCTGCATAACTAGCTTTGGAAAGTGAGTCTATTGGTTTTATTTCTGGTAAATTTGGGCCGAATTCTTTTATGTACTTTTTTAGGTGATGCTGTAAAAGTTCAAATTTAAAAAGATTTAGATTTTCATTAGCGGCCTTGGACAGCATAGACCTGTCTATGCCTATCAGAGTGGCATAAAACTCCTGTTTCCATTTAAGTTTTGGGGAATTAATATTGCAGGAATTACTAGCGGACCACCATATGCAATGTCCATAGGTGCGTATAAAGGTATCAGGCCCTGAATGACCCAGCCACATAGAAATTCGATCAATCCCTTTCCCATAAATTGTCCAAGATGGATGTAAATCAATGTTACTGACTTCAGGTAGATGCTTCGCAAAGCATTTCAAAATGGGTATTATAGGATTTTGACATAAAAGTCCAAAGCTTACAGAAGTGGCATAAGTATGTCTAAAACTATAAGATACGGAGGATTGGTTTCCAGAAGCCTCTTTAACTGCCCAACTAGCGCGTGCCCTAGTCTGGCTCCATCCAATTAATACAGCTTGATTATCTGGATCTGAAAAAATCCAAGTGTCAAGTTCTTTAAGCTCAGAAAACAGCTTGTATGAATAATTTACTTTATATATGGATTTGGCGAACAAAGTAATATTATCACCGCCAATATGAAACGGGACATTGCGTGTACCACTAGAAGTCTTGATGGTGGAGCCCCTATTGCGCCTTACGTTCAATGGACGCCCTGAAGTTTCCAAGTCGAGTTGACGGTGCTGTAAGCCATATGCCTCTGCGGGCCTTAAACCCCACCCTGCAATAAAAACAACAAGACCTTGAGCAGAATGATAATAATTTTTCGTTTGCTTTTCTGGTCCTCGAAGATATTTTCCAGCAGAAACTAAATTATCTAAAGTTCCGACAAGTACATCGTTAGAAAAAACTTCATTTCTGGCTCGATGTTTTCTTCGCGTAACAGCGGGAAATTCGACGCACCCTGGAGCGTTATATGAGACGGTTAAGAACTCATGAAAAATTTTTATAACTTTCTTTAAATCACCATTCTGAGTGCTCTTTTTATCTTCAAACATCACTTTGTAGAACTCATTAAACTGAGACTCGTCAAAATCCAGAATATCTACGTCCCAAGCTGCCTCAAACAATGGCTGCATCGCGTTCGATTGATAGGTTCGAATCGAACTGGGTGCATAGATATCTGTTTTGGGCCCTCCAACTTCTACCAAATACCTAAGAAATTCATACCATGACTCTACAATTGATTGCTGCTCAATACATGCCAATAAGTCGTCACTTGCCCCTTCGTCAAAGGTTTTTCGCAGCTCGATTCGTTGTATTCTTTTGTTATCTGTAAATAAATTCTTATTACCTATGATTTTTGTCATGAGTGCATTTAAGGCATCGACAGCATTTTTTATTGCGGTGCCCTTCTCGAGAGCAGGTCTTGTATATCGCTTATTACCCTTTGACGTTGCAGCTTCGGAAGCACCCACTAACATGCTGGTTGACCTAGAAGACTCGGAAGATGTATGGTATTGACCAATGCAACAAGCGTAGGCTGTACCAGTGAGGCGTAATAACCAATATGGTCTTATGATAGTTAGTAGCTTTTTGAAATTGAAACCATATAGATCAATCTGAGTGAGCTTCAACAAATTTGAAATATGCGGAATAATGTCCTCCCAGTCAATTTGAGGGCGTTGCGCATTGGCAAAATCAGACTTGCATTTCATGTATCCGAACACAGCAGCAGAACATGCGTCGCTTAAATCACAGGTGCGTTCGTATATGGCGGCTCTAGTTTCGACCGTGGCGCGTAGTCGAACTTGCCCCTCGAAATGGTGCGGCCCATCTATTTGCAAGGCCTCGATCAGAGCTTTAACGTCTACCAAATTCATTACTCCTTCGGTGGACGCCAATAAGACAGAAATGACAGCTAAATATTTGACCAGTTGAGGTTCACCGACCTTCATGTAGCTAATTACAGCGGCTGGTAGTTCCTTTATAAAGATATTTGAAATTTTCAAATGCCTTCCAAAAACAATGTCTAGAGGGCCTGGGGTTGTTCGTATCAGGTTTAATAGGGTTGAATTAGCATCAATCTTATTGAATTTACGCAGAATATCTAGGAATTTTACTAACTCTGCCAGTACTTGCTTTTTAGCCTCTGCGTCGTCAAATAGGCTTTCGGATATCTCTTCTCTTATCTGACTTACTACTTCATCATCAATTACATCAATACCACGCTTTTCAATAGCCTCCACCGAGAGTACGGCTTGAATTGCAACCCTAGCCCGATCTCTCGCTTCGTCAAGCTCTGTTTTTCGCAACTCGTAAGATGCATTACTAAGCTCAATGCTGGGCACTATTTCACGGTATTTCCTGTAACGTGAGTCAATCCAGGGAGCTGCCATAGGGATAGCTCCATTAGCTTTCAGATATTCGTCTATATGGGTTCGAACCGATTCGTGTACTGACTGGGGTATTAAATGAGAAGAAGCTCCCCAACTATGCATCGGGCCGTTATGGCCGAGAAAAAGAGCAACGCCATCTCCTGAAATACCCTTATTAGAAAGAAAGGTGGCAATATTACGCCTCATCAATCTAGCGCTGATAGGTTCATCAGTTTCATCTTTTGCATCAACGGCACCGGCCCAACGTTTTAATGATTCAGTAGAAATACCTCTGATCTTTCCGTGTCTAATGTTAAAGAGAAAACTGAGTGAAGTCGGCAACTTTTCAATACTCCCTGTATCTAATCCGCAGGCGAGCTGAATCTGTGCGACAAGAGCGTCATCTTGTCCACGCAACTTATCAATCAGCCATAAAATATGTTTTATATATTCATTAATCTGTGAGATTGCAATGGTTGCTAATGCAACGAATCGCGCCTCGCTACCAATAGTTTGCTTGTCAGCAATAAACGCCGTTTGTTCTTCAGAATTAAGACTAAACCAAAAATGAAATAACTGTTTAGTTCGGCGGTGTCCAGTGGCTATAAGTAATAAGAGCGCAACATACCGCGCAAATCTATTATGCTGCTTGATAACATCAGTTGTTGTATTCGCTATAATTTTCCGGTGCGCGGTGAATATGCTAGTAATTCGTTTTGGATTAACAAGGGAACATGCCTGCTCGCTTGGGAGGCCATTTCTAAATGCAACTATATCCTCATTTGTATTAAGCCCAAAAACTCTGCGTTGAGCAATTTCAAACGCTTGCGCGATTCTTGGGCTTAATGGATCAATGTAATGATGAAGTGAACTTCGCGCTGGATTAGACTCTTTGTCACCGTTTCCAGGACCACAAACATAGCGAATTAACGCTCGATTTGCGTCTATGGAAAAAAGTGATCGGCCTAGCTCATGCTTTAGAAAGAGCCTGCTGGTTGGGACTCTACGATGAATCAATGCTGCGGCAGAAGATTCAACGACATTCAGAAGTCTCGAGTTTTGTAGCCGCAGAAAATCACCAATGAGAAAGTCTGTGCAGTGATCTGGCCATTGTGGATGCAATTTCAGTTGCAACTGCAGATTTGGGGGTCTTCCGGGCGGGTTCCAGAAGTACTGTCGTTCCTCATCAACTTCTTGTAATGAGATATGGGAGATGAATCCTGATGAAAGTGGTCTCCCTTGGCTCAAAACAATTAGATCTTCGTGCGGAAGGACTCGAATTTCCAAAGTTGATTTAACAAGGTTTCCTGTAGGAAGGCAAATGCTTACAGCGTATGCGGCGATCGCATCAATGTCATGCAATCCTATGCTTGGCAAAAAATTGTTGACACGGAGGGTATAGATTGATTCATAAATCTTATATTTCATGTCAGCCGTAAGTGCGTTCTTGTGTTCTTCAAACAAATGCCTATCAGTAAGGTCAACGGTAGCCTTCTTGCCCCATCTCCATTCTTTATCATCAGGTATATTTGATTTATGGCCCTTATTTTTAAGTTCTCTCAGTCGTACTTCGAAGGGTGGCATACCCAAAAGTTTTGGAATTAGATTTTCATCAAGTTCAACATTAAGTATCAAATCTCTTAGTCGTTTAAACTGATCCTTAATTTCAGAAACTGATTTCCATTGATAACTGTCTTTTGTTAACTTTAGTTGCCTCGATTCATAGTCATCGATTATTGCGTCGAAGCATTCGGATATTGTTACCTCGTCAATTGATTTTCCTGAGGTAGAATGCATTAGATCTAATGGATATACATCTTCGTATCTCATCATAGAACTTATTGATGTTGAGTACCTTCCTTTACTAGATGGTGGGATTTGGCCTTGTTCCGACCATTCGATAGCATGTGGTACTGGAGAAAGTAATTTGGGTAGTAAATTTAAAGCGGTCAAGTATTCCGGATCAAGCCTCCAGGAATATGGAGTCCAAATGATGTCGATTAAATAACACGCAATATATAATATAAATGCTTCTGCTGAAGATTTGTGTAAAGGAATCTCAACTGGCAATATTGATGTGCAAGGCAGTTGTTGCTTTATCTCTGTTGGCCGATAAAACCATTCTTTAGGTGTTGACAGATCATAATGACCGGTCTGTGGTATCTCTGTTAGACGCATCTCTAGCTTACTAACATTTTTGAGGACATCTGTTACAGGAGATAAGTTTGGATGCAAAAGCTCAATACTATTAAGTATGTGATAAATTGAACCTAGGAAACTAATAAAGTCATTGAATCCCCGAGTGGATCCCCGTAAGCCCACCCAATGTAGTATTTTGTATAGGTCGTCCTTGTTGTCTGTGTCTTTTTCCAAAGCACTGGCTAGGCGTCTGAGTTCGGTCATGTTTTGAATCAATCTGGGTGAGTGAAGATGAGTTTTGTCAATATTGACTCAAATCAATTGTGAACAAAAAAGCAGAAAAGCGTCATGCATTTGCAGCATGCTAAAGTCATTCACACGGAATTTTACAGTGTAGGTTCAAATTTGCGTCACTATAGACGCGTGACTTAAACGTTATACGTTTTGCATAGGATGTTTGATTTTTGATGAAGTCGTACGAATTGACGCGAGTCAAAGTTTTGACGACTGCCCAACACCACGTGAAAACCACATCTCAGTTTTTTTTCCTGAATTTGTCTTTGAAAGAGATCATTCGGATCTTTCAAAGTTGTAATCCTTGGTTTTATTGCAACATACAAAAAGTTATCAATCATGATATTTGCAATCTAGCTTTGATATTATTTAAAGGCGTAATGTAGTGTGAACCTTCGATTTGTTGTATTGATGCCATTGCCATGTGGGTGCATATCTACTTGATGATTGGATAAAGTTTTATGATTGGATATTTTAGTTAAAAAGGAATATGCTGATAGTTTCATGAGATGTCAAGAGAGTATGTGTGCACATATGTTAATTACCTGTATTGAATGATGTGTTTTCTATTTTTATTAGAAAATTGGTTGGATTTGTATCTTGTGTGCTGAATCTAAAGTCCATTAACTAAACTTATTAGATTTTAAGTCAATTTGCTCTTAATATCGTAAACGTTTGTTTCTTGAGAATTTTGGAGCATTTATTGATAAAATATGGTGTTCAATGTTAATTCTATAAATATGTACTACCATCCTTGAATTCGCCTTTGCGAACTCAAAGTGGAAAATATTTGGTGTCTATTTGTCTGTGTTTATAAAATATAAACTTGAGTTTATTGGTTTGTAGTAATGATATCCAGTATTTAGTGTGCACAGTAATGTTGTGTATTTTAATTGCTTATCTAGTATTTATTTTGGCCCTTTGAGATATCTTTGGTGTTCTATATAATATAGGAATTATGAGTATACCCTCAGGCTTCAGTTATTTTATTAGTAATATGGTTCAGTCTGGTCAGGAAAGCTAGTAAGTAAGATTTGGTCCGCTCATGAGTTCCATCAACTATTCTCATCATCTTTTTAATTTTAACGTACCAGCATAGATTCGATTACTCATTCCGCTTCTTCAGGATCGAGTATGTCGGACATTCGCAATGTAGATTGGCTCTGCCAACCTGACGGTCCAATGCGGCTTGGTGCGAACTGGCTTCAACTCAGGGTTTTCCTGAGCATTTGCACTTTTTGAAATCAATATTGCTCAGTCAGTATTGGTTATAAGTAGATTCAAACAGTCATTAATTTTCCTGATTAGTAATGATGTTCAGCCAAGCTCACGTGGTGAGCCAGTCCCAACTTAACCTGCTCCCATCGTTCACTTTGGGTAGCAGAGCCATGGCCATGAATCGCATCCAGTTTCAACCCGGTTTGTCTATGCCCGAGTTCTTCAAACTCTACGGCACGGAGCTGCTTTGCGCGCAAGCGCTGGAGAGTTCTCTCTGGCCAGAGGGCTTTGCCTGTCCGCGCTGCAGTTGCGCCGCGCACTGTGTTTTGCGCACTGGTGGGCACAGGGTTTTTCAGTGCAACGCGTGTCGGCATCAAACGTCGCTGATCGCTGGCACCGTGTTCCAGGGCACCAAGCTGCCCTTGACGGTGTGGTTCTTGGCAATCTACCTCATCAGCCAGGCCAAGACTGGACTGTCGGCGCTTGCGCTCAAACGCCACTTGGGTGTGAGCTACCCAACGGCATGGCTGGTGCACCACAAACTGATGCAGGCAATGATGCAACGGGAGGCCCGCTACATGTTGGAGGGGCGGGTACAGGTTGATGACGCCTACCTTGGCGGTGAGCGCAGTGGCGGCAAGGTCGGGCGTGGCTCGGAAAACAAGGTGCCGTTTGTGGCCGCAGTTTCGCTCAGCGAGGAGGGGCACCCATTGCGTGTCAAGTTGGCCCCGGTACCTGGGTTCACGCTCAACGCGATCACGAAGTGGGCGCGAAAGAATCTCGCGCCAGGCAGCACGGTTCTCTCTGACGGGTTGGCCTGTTTCGGTGCTCTCACCCTGGCAGACTGTGCCCATCAAAGCACCGTTGTCGCAGGACGAAAACCCAAAGATGTGCCGGAGTTGCAATGGATCAACACGGTGCTGGGAAACTTGAAAACCGGGCTCTGTGGCAGTTACCACGGGTTTGGCTTTCGCAAATATGCCGAGCAGTACCTGGGCGCCTTTGCGTACCGATTTAACCGGCGATTCGACCTGCGCACGCTGCCCCAGCGCTTGCTGGTCGCGGCGCTGCAGTGCGGCCCGCACCCGCAGCGGTCGATTCGGTTGGTGGCTGACGTTCATTGCTAATCAGGTTAACTTTTTCCGAAATAATGGCTATGTGATTCCTCATTAAGCGGCACATGGTTCCGTAATTTACGGTATCATGAATGGATGAATGTCCAAAGGCTTTACCCACGCCATATCGAGCGGCGCATTGCAGAGGCGATGCTGGATACGCCTGTGGTGTTGCTGGCCGGCCCACGCCAGGCCGGCAAGACAACCCTTGTTCGCCAAATGGCAGAAAAAGGACTGCGCTATTTGACGTTGGATGACGAGCTGACGCTGCTTTCTGCTCGTGAAGACCCGGTTGGAATGATTCGTAGCCTGGACCGAGCTGTGATCGATGAAATTCAGCGTGCTCCGCAGCTGCTGCTGGCCATCAAGAAAAGCGTGGATGAAGACAGGCGACCTGGGCGCTTTTTACTCACTGGCTCGGCTAACCTGATGGCGCTGCCAACGGTGGCTGACTCGCTGGCCGGCCGCATGGAGACTTTGTCCTTGTTGCCCTTGTCACAGAGTGAGATCGAAGGTGGCTCGCAGAACTGGATCGACAGTGTGTTTTCCGGTTTGATTCCGAAGTCAGGCACCCTGGCAAAGGACAGTAATCTTGTGGACCGGGTCCTTCGTGGGGGATATCCCGAAGCAATCTCACGCCCTTCGCCTAAACGGCGCTCCACTTGGGCAAAGCAGTACCTTGATGCCATCATTCAGCGTGATGTCCGGGATGTGTCTGGTATCGAGAAACTGGATCAGTTACCGCGCTTCCTTCGTGCCTTGGCTCAAACAGCCGGGCAAATGTGCAACTACACCCAGCTTGGTGGTCAGGTTGGACTGGATGGCAAGACGGCTTCTACCTACATTGGCGTTTTTGAGCAGATGTACTTGCTCAAGCGTGTTGATGTGTGGGCACGTAACAGACTCAATCGTGTTGTCAAGACGCCAAAGTTGCAGTTCATCGATTCAGGCTTGCTGGCTACGCTGCTCGATTTGGGTACCCATGAGGTTCAACAGGATCGAACGCGCTTTGGTAATGTCCTGGAGACATTCGTGTACGGTGAGTTGCTCAAGCACATCACAACGGCAAACGGTGACTATCAACTGATGTACTACCGGGACAATGACAAATTTGAAGTCGACGTGGTGATTGAGAACGCCGCTGGACATTTGATTGGTGTGGAGGTCAAGGCTGCTGCCACTGTCAAAGAGAGAGATCTGAGAGGGCTGAAAAAGCTGGCCAGCCAAGCTGGTGATCAATTCAAGATGGGCGTCCTCCTTTACGACGGTGACGAGACGATGCCTCTGGGTGATGGTATCTGGGCGGCGCCACTTTCGACTTTGTGGGCATAGGAGTCATTCTGAATCGTTGAAAGACCCTCTGATCAAATGGCCCTCGCGGCGTTATAGTTACCTTCAAGCTTGAAGCACTTTGCCATTCGGGGATCCTTTTCGTACTTGGGCGCACTAATGGAGCCAAACGACACATCCAAGGAGGCCAGTTTCGACGTGGTCGAGTTGGTCAATGGTCTCAATGAGATGCGCGACGCGCTAGTTTCGCTCTCGATGTTGGTAAAGGATTTCAAATCCACGCTGGATTGGGAGCGAAAGGGAGAGGGCACACTAGAAGCGATGGAAGTGCTGGCCCAGGCGGCAAGCAGACTTGAAGGTTCTAGAACGCGACCGGAAGGCTCAGACTAAGCTCGTCGTACCAAGTGTTGGTAACGTGTTTCAGCGAAAAATCAAGAAAATTGATTACTTAACATAACAGAATTCGTATCCCGTAGCAAGCAGGGCTATTGCCCGCAAGAGATCGATTTCATGTCAGTACGTTATGTTTAGTTGATCGGGCCCCTCTCTGAAGAACGGTATCCAGATTGAATGACCGCAGCCAAGTATGCCAATCGTAATGTAGATCGTCGCTTGATGACCAGCAGTTGCCATAGCATGCAGCTCTACCAAAGCCAGCTCCGCCACATAGGGGTTCTAAGCCCAAACCGGCGGAAATTTCAGACGCCGCCCCGCCACCGGTGTAAGTGGGGTCTGAGCTTGCATTTTTAGGGTGCATGTGGACGGCGTGGCGGTCAAATTTTAAGACAGTGCCCTAAGATAATTCTATTTATCTCAGGGTAAAATTTGGTCGTCAAAACCACTCCCGCACGGCCCTCCTCATGAAAAACCGCAGCATCACAGTCCAGGGCACCCCGGTTGGCTACACCACGCGGCACGATCAGGATTACATCTCGCTCACCGACATGGTCAAACGCTTCGGCGACGAAACCGTGCTCTATGCTTGGCTGCGCAACCGCAACACCGTTGAGTTTCTGGGGATTTGGGAGCAGATCAACAACCCGGACTTCAAACCTCTCGAATTCGAGAGGTTTAAGGCTCAAGCGGGCCTCAACAGCTTTTCGCTGTCTCCCTCCAAGTGGGTGGAGGCCACCGGAGCCATCGGCTTGTACGCCAAATCCGGCCGGGGTGGCGGCACCTACGCCCACCGTGACATCGCCTTTGAATTCGGCTCCTGGCTCAGCCCCGAATTCAAACTCTATCTCATCAAGGAATTTCAGCGCCTCAAGGACGAGGAAGCCCGTGCGACCTCTCTGGAATGGAATTTCCAGCGCACCCTGGCCAAGGTCAACTACCGCATTCATACAGATGCCATCAAGGAGCACCTCGTCCCACGCCAGTTGACCCGTGCCCAAACGGCCACGCTCTACGCCAGTGAAGCGGATCTGCTGAACGTGGCGCTGTTTGGCATGACTGCCGCTCAGTGGCGTGATGCCAACCCCAAGGACGCCACAAACATGCGGGACGCGGCCACATTGGAGCAACTTGTGGTGCTATCTAACATGGAGAGCATCAATGCCGTGTTGATTCACCAAGGCGTCAGCGCGCCTGAACGCCTGGGCCAACTCAACGCAATTGCCATTACCCAAATGCGCTCACTCGTTGGCATGGGGGCTGTCAAACGCTTGGGCAAGGCAAAGCCCCCATGAGTGAGGTGGTGTTCAAAGGCCCGCCTACGCAGACACAAATGTTGCGCTTGGCGCACGCCGGCGGCAGTCCCGTTTATGTCCATCGTCTGGGATTGCACCATTTTGCTTATCTGCGCGCTGTAGCCGAGGGCCTGCCCATCGTGGAAGCCGCCAAACGCTATCTGGGCGTGGAGCATGGCCACCAAGCAAAAGTCGCTCACCTGCAAACCCGTGATGCAGTGCGCGCCGTGGCACGCCGCAGGGGCTTGAGCGCGTGGCGCTTGATTGGACTGAGTTTTAGCGCAATGCCGCTCGAAGCGGCGAGCTACAAGGGCGCAACCTACGGAGCCCCCAGTCTGGACGAGTTCATTGCGGCCGGCACCTTGGACGGTTGGTCTGAGGCCGATGTGATCCAGATGCACCAGGAAATCTATCCGGCAAATGCCAGAGCGTTGCGCCGCCAACGTGTGCATTCCCGCCTGCGGGAGCGACTGCTGGGCACCTTGCATGACCTGGAGAGCCTTGCCGCCGAGCAGCCGCAACCTTCTGACGCCATTGCGGGTTGGTTTGACAGCACGACCGCCGTCAAATTGCTGCGCCTCGATGTGGTGATTTTGGCGCAGTTGCAAGAGCACATTGCCACGGGCGGGCAGTGGTGGCGCCTACTGCCTGGGATTGGGCGCACAAAAGCACAACGCATCGCCGCATACCTGGCCATACTCTTGGCCGGACAGCCACAACCATCCCGGCCGGTATTCGCACTACCCTCTCCAGCACAGTCTCTGAATCCGGTCTTGTCCATAAACTCGGAGCACCCCTTACTCCCCACGGACGACGACAAGCAGGCAATCGACGCGTGGGTTGCGGCCAAGGCGGGTTCTGCGGCAACGGTCAAAACCTATACACGAGAGGCCACGCGTCTTTTACTATGGCTGCGCTATGAACGCCAACAAGCCACGATGGGGCGTATGACGCTGTTGGACTGCCGCGATTACATGGCGTTTTTGCAGCATGTGCCAGCTCAGTGGATCTCCCGCGCGCGGGCCAAGCCCGGCTCACCTGGGTGGGCCCCTTTTCGCGGTCCATTGAGCACGCGCAGCGTACGCCAGGCAGTCACCATCGTTGTGTCGATGTTTCACTGGCTTCAGGCGGCAGGCTATATTGGCAAAAACCCGTGGCTGTTGGTGAACCAAAAAATTGGTGACGACAAACAAGAGCGGGTGCTGCAATCCAAGGCGTTCAGTGAAGTGGCCACGCAACAGGTCATCGCGTACTGCCAAACCAAGCTGCCCGCGCCGGCGGCACAGCGCATGGTTTTTATCGTCCAATTCGTCGCCAGCGTGGGTTTGCGCAGTGCTGAGTTACTGTCAGTCAAGCTGTCCGACATTCAGCACGAAGAAGAGGGCTGGGTCATGCAAGTGCATGGCAAAGGCTCCAAGAACCGTATCGTAGCCATCCCTCCATCAGCCTTGCAGGCACTCAACACCTACCTGCAAGCGCGTGGATTGGGCGACATCACGTGCGCAGATCCTATGGCGCCGGTACTGGCCAGTTTGCACGATCCCATGCAGGGCGTGGGCTACCAAGCGCTGTACGAACACGTCAAATCCTGGTTGTCCAAGGCCATTGACGTGGCCGACCTGCCTGCATCCGAGCGACACCGCATGAGCCAAGCCTCCACCCATTGGTTGCGCCATACCTTTGGCACCAGGGCCATTGCCAAGGACGTACCCCTGGATGTGATCCAGGCTCAGATGGGGCATGCCAGTATCCAAACCACCACAGCAATCTATGGACGCGCGCCCATGCGCCGGCGTATTGATGAGTTGGACCGGGCATTTAAGTAAACTCCTTACGCATGCGCGGCGACAACAACGAGCGTCTGACCATTCTGTCAGATGCGGCTAAATGAGCCCATCCCCTCGAAAAGGTAAAACGAGCGGATTTTCCCTCTGAAACAGAGGAATTGAGGCCAAAAACGTGTACCCGCTTCGGGCTGTTTCCGGCCTTTCACGCGGTACGGTTGGAAGTCAGGTACACAGCGTTAGCTGTCTTACACCGAGACCAGTTCTTCAAGATTCAAAACGCAGACTGATTAGTTATTTTTCGTCTCCATACCGGCCATAGCCAACCCATGTGCTCTCTTGCATTGACCCCGGTCATTTCATCCTAGGGAAATACCCTCGAAACACCGCGCGCACTGCATATAAACATTGCATTTAAAAAATGCGTGACTATCTTCAAAAATGGAAGAATGTTTAACTTTAGGAGTCAATCATGCACACCATTCATCTCTCGGATTTACACGCCCCCAAGGTTCCGTATTCTTGGTTATTGGCCGTTGGCGAAATCAGTGTTTTTGTGGTGTGCATCTCGCTACTCGTTGCCTACTTCATACGATAGCGCGTGCTTGCCTCTGTCACCAGAGCCAGCGGTATGTGACGAGATGGGGGCTACTGCCCCCACGCCAATGTTGCAGCGAGCACCGCGTCTTATTCCTCGTTAGGATCTTTGTATTCCTTAGGCAACTGGTGTGCGATGCCCTTGTGGCAATCAATGCAGGTCTGGCCTTCTGCCTGGGCCTTCATGTGTTTCTTGTACGGTGTCTGCTTTTGCAGTTCAGAACTCATGGCTTCAAAGCTGTGGCAGTTGCGGCACTCCCTGGAGTCGCTGTCCTTCATGCGCGTCCATTCATGCGTGGCAAGTTCCATTCTCTTGGCCACAAACTTTTCTCTTGTGTCGACAGCTCCCGTGATCTTTGCCCAGACTTCCATACTGGCTTGCGTCTTGCGCCACAACTTGTGGCTCCAGTCCTTGGGTACATGGCAGTCCGAGCACACCACGCGCACGCCCGATCGGTTGCTGTAGTGAATGGTCTCCTTGTACTCCACGTAAACGTTGTCGCGCATTTCGTGACACGAGATGCAGAACTCCAGCTTGTTGGTGGCTTCCATGGCGGTATTAAAGCCACCCCAGAAGACAATGCCGAAGACAAATGACACAGATGCGATGGCCAGCAGTGAATATTTCGCGCTGGGCTTTTTCAGGGTCGCCCATAACCGTGCGATCGGGCCTGGATTGGTATTGCTCATGGGAAGGATGTCCTGATTTTCTTGATGCGCCCGATACTGCCCGGCTGCGTCATTAAACGCGCCGGGCAGACCGGTTTAGCTAAAAGTTATAAACGTAGCCCACCGCGATGGCGGTGATTGAATAGTTGCTGGCCTGTTCGTTGGTCGGCAGGTTCCCGGTGCCAGTCGTGCCGGTCTGGTAGAAGTTGTAGTAGTAGTCACTGCTGACGAGTTGCTGGTAGGTGTAGCCAAGCACGATCCTGCTGGACTTGTCGACCTTGTAGGTGCCGCTCAGCTTGAGTTGGGTCATCTCATTCTTGATGTCGGGCGTACTGCCACAGCTGAGTGATGCGCTACTCGCACATGTCGAAGCCGCTGCTGTCGCCACAAAGCCGGGGTACTGGGTCGAGTAGCCTGACACACCCTGTGAATAAGTGAGGTCGCCCTTGACTTCCAATTTCCCTGCCATCAAGCCCTTTTGCGTAAAGCTGAGACCCAAGGTGTTGTCGTCATCTTTCAGCTGGTTGCTGAACTGCGGGTTGGCGTCCGGGACCACGTACCGGTAGTTGCCCGACAGCATGTCCCGACGGCGGCTCTGCGTGGTCAGGTACGCTGACACCGTGGTGTTGTCGGAGATGTTGTAAGTGGCATCCAGATTGGCGCTCCAGGTGCTGCCCTTTTGAACACCCAGCGGCGAGTCGGTGTAGGCATCATCGACATAGCGCCCGCTCAGACCCAGACTCAATTGTTCGTTGGCCTGCCAGTTGGTGCCTGCCTTGACGATCTGCTCGGTACGCGAGGCGTCAAAGAACGCGCGGTAGCCTGCGTTTTCATAACCCTCCACCAGGGCCTGCATGGGGTTATAGAAGAAGGCGTTGACGTCGGCACTTCGTTTGGCATACACATAACTCGCACTGACATTGAGATCGTCGCCCACTTTCTGCTTGTACGCGGCCACCAGTCTGGACTCCTGGTTCTCGGGAATCTGAACGCAGGAACTGCTCGGACCCCAACCCACCGGTGCAGCAATGCCCTGCGTGGTGTTGGCCAGCGCATTGTTGCACCAGCGTTTGACATCCTCATACTCATAGCCCAGATGCAAGCGGCGATCGGGATCTATGCGCATATCACCGGCCACCTCCATTTGGGTATTGCGGTTACTCATCGGCGTATTGACGGACGTGCGCGTCTTGCCACCCAGGTCAATATAGTTGTATGCGGTCGATGCGGTCTGGTTTTCGCGCTCGTTGTACTTCAGGCCGGCGCTCAGGGTCAGATCGCGGGTGGTCTGGTTGGTCACTTTGAAGTCGGCGTGCGTGGTGATCACCACCGCATTCAGTGAGGCTTGTGGCGGCGAACCGCCACCCATCGGGAGTGCTGTAGCGTTGGTAGCCTGCTTCGGAACCGCGCCTTGCATCATGGCAAACGGGTAGGAGTCGTCCTGGGTATTTCTTCCGTAAGAAAAACCGCCTGCGACTTTGGTGGTGGGTGACACGGTGTAGCCGCCATTGAGCTGCAACTGGTTGTAGTCGCTGCTGGGCGCGGTGCTCATGGTGTTGATGGGATAGGTCCCGGCCGCGCCCATGGCCGGCGTCGAAGCGTTCGTTGATGCGTAGGCATTGGGGAATGTCAGGCCGTTGTAGCCGTCCCGGAAGAACGACGCGTGGTAGCGCGCATTCATGAAGCCCTGTGCCCCCACCCAATTGAGCGCGACATTGAAGGTGTCGGTCTTGTAGTTGGTGTTACGTCCCGATCTAATCTCGACTCAAGGTTCCATGCTAATTGAAGTCGAATTCTGCGCAGCGTCCCGCATTGATTTCGATGGTGCACACGCCTGC